>ENA-OQNJ01000049-OQNJ01000049.1-human-gut-metagenome-genome-assembly--contig:-NODE-49-length-26222-cov-2.902472_pt1 | contig 26222 bp, 27 predicted proteins | sample MGYA00242630_ERZ504882 | MGnify/ENA primary metagenome ERZ504882 (study PRJEB26092, sample SAMD00036408) | human gut metagenome | host: Homo sapiens | study: EMG produced TPA metagenomics assembly of... | reverse complement strand
GTGACAGATGGATTTGCCTCTATATCTGTAAAAGTGTCTGCCTTTATGTCAACTGATGCTAGATAATCTGCTGCGTTTTTTTACAAGTCCCATCTTCTCAAGATGAGGTCCTGAAATGATGAGCGCATGCTTTCCTCCAAGCTTTTAGCTATTTCCGGCAGCTTTGAGAGACTGCCCTTTCCCACTGTGATGTCCTGTGGCACCGAGAAATTAAATGTTTCCATATATAATCTGTCCTTTCCGAATTTTTGTATCTCATTTCATGTATATAATTTTATGTCTTAAGGTATTTTCGCCTATTCTTACATCTCCTTTTTCATTTTGTAATGTACTAGCTGGCCTTCTTTGCAAGTACCCTGTCTATTGCAGCATCGATAACCTTATCCAGTTCAACCTCATCTGCCTCAGGCATAAGTGTTGCAGCATCCTCATCTGAGATGAGCTCAACCAGTGTACCAAATGACTCCTTGTATTTCTTTTTGCAGAAGATGAAAAATACCACACCAAGTGCACACCATGCAAGCACAATGCCCCACTCCTGGGCAATAAGTGATCCACCGCTTCCCGGTATGCAGTACATTGCAACCATGAAACCCGACATGATAACTGCCATTGTTCCAAAGAACTTGTATGCAGGAACCTTGTAAGGTCTTGGCATATCAGGCTCCTTCTTGCGAAGAATAATAAATGAAAGAGCGACCATGCAGTACGCCGCACAACAGCCAAAGTTACCGGCATCACAGATCCATACGAGCATCTTTCTGCCTGCAAAAGGAGCAAGCATTGTGAGGGATCCGATGAGAATCAGTGAGTTGATTGGTGTCTTGTGCTTTGGATGAAGCTTTGCAAAAAACTTTGGAATCATGTATGACTCTGCCATTGAGTACATAGCACGTGAGCCGCCGAGCAAAAATGAGTTCCATGAGGTTACGATACCGCACATTCCACCGACTATTATAACCTTTGCCATTATCTTCGTATTGAAAGCGGCAGCCATTGCATCTGCTGTGACAAGTCCTGTTGCCTGCTCTGAATCAACAATTGCCTGTGGACCCATGACAAGACCTACCGCAACAATGACAAGTGCATAGAACACAACTGCCAAAACTACTGATAAGATAAGTATTGAGCCGATTTTCTTTGCCGGAACATTGATCTCCTCAGCCGCCTGAGGTATTACGTCAAATCCGATAAAGTAAAATGGTGACAGAGCTGCCACTCCGATAATTGCCTTTACGTTCAGACCTGCAGAGCTGCCTGCAAACATCTGTCCATCCAGGTTATCAACTGTTCCATTGATTACCGATGCAATTATCAACAAAATTCCGGCGCCACCAATAATACATGTGAGCACAGTCTGCAAAATCGCTGCTGTCTTTGCGCCGATAATGTTTATCATCATAATTAAAAATGCCACAACTATCGCCACAATAAGCCATGAAGCATAGATATCAAAGCCTGCTACCGTATACAGATAGCCCTTCAAAAAGCCCGGCCACAGATATGTGATGATTGTTGGGAAAGCGCACGCCTCAAAGCATGCCACACTGACATATCCAAGGATAATCATCCACGTACATATGAATGAACCTGTCGAACCCATTGCCTTGTAGCTGAATACATGCTCGCCACCGCACTGAGGCATGGCTGCTGTCAGCTCCGCGTAGGTCATTCCCACGAAAAATATCATGATACCGCCGATTACGAAATCGATTGCGGCACCGAGCACTCCGCCCTTTTCAATCAAGCCTCCGGTTGAGACAACCCATCCCCAGCCAATCATGGCTCCAAATGCAATTACAAGTACGTCCCAGGCATTCAGGACTTTGTTAAATTCTGATTTTTTCTGTTCCATTACTTGTCACCTCCAGCTTCTGTCTTACTTTCATTCTCTACCACTTTTCTTGCCAGAGACTCAATAAGCTCCGCTGTGCCATCCACTCCTAACAGGCTGCTGTCTATAAGCATATCCCTATTGTGTCTGTCGCCTCGGTTGCTTCCTGTCAGCGCCATATGACGCTTATGATAACGCTTATCCTTTTCAGTGATAAAAAGCTTTGCATCATCCTCCGACAAATTGTGGCTCTTCATTACGTTTTCAATCCTCACTTCATCCGGTGAATATATGAAAATACGTAAAATCGGTTTATGTTCCTTTAGTATATAGTCTGCTGAACGACCGATAATCACGCATGACTCACGGTCTGATAATTTTCTGATTATGGTTTTCTGGACGTGAATTGCACGCTCTGTGAGGTCTGCATATTTGGAGAAAGAGCCTCTGACATCACCCTCTGCACCTTTTCCGGCGATAGTGATACCTTCCTCAACCTTTTCCATGATATCCTTCGGAATACCGACCTCTTTTATGATTTCATCTACAGTATCCCTGTCATAAAATTTGATTCCCAGGTCTTTAGCAACCTTTTTGCCAATCTGGTTTCCTTTAGCGCCATATTCGCATCCTATTGTAATAACAAGATGTGCCATTTTGTTCCCCTCGCTTTTCTTATATACATCTTTATAATATGTTGATATTGTTTAAAAGAAGGGCGCACGAAGCTAATCGTGACGCCCTTGTCCTTTATAATTCAAGCCTTCTATGAAAGTGACTCAACTGTCTCCTTGATGATATCAAATGCCTTGTCGCACTCTTCCTCACTTACGATAAGTGGTGGAACCATACGGATAATATGGCTTCCGATTGCTGTGATAAGCATATGGCGGTCAAAGCAGCCATGCTTTACATCTACACCTGAGATTGTATCGTCAAACTCAACACCAACTAAGAGTCCCTGATGTCTTACCTCTTTTACGTGTGGAAGTTTCTCAAGCTTAGCTGTGAAATAATCACCAACCTTCTTTGCATTTCCGGCAAGATCTCTGTCAAGCAGCTCGTTTACTTCTGCAAGTGCTGCTGCACAGCATACAGGATGTCCACCAAAGGTTGTACCGTGTGAACCGGCTGAGAATGCTTTTGAAACCTCCTCTGTAGCACATATAGCACCGATTGGCATTCCACCGCCAAGGCCCTTTGCCATAGAAACGATATCAGGCTTGATGCCGTAGTTCATGTAGCTCATTACAGCTCCGGTTCTGCACCATCCTGTCTGAACCTCATCGATAAGGAGGAGCATGCCCTTCTCATCACAGAACTCGCGAAGTCCCTTCATGAATTCAGGTGTTGCAGGATGAACACCGCCCTCGCCCTGTACAGGCTCAATCATGATAGCGATTGTGTTCTCTGTGCAAGCATCCTTGAAAGCCTTTAAGTCATTGTAAGGAGCGTATGAGAAGCCGTATGTCATTGGACCAAAGCCCACCTGGCATCCGTTTCCAGGCTGTCCTGTAGCTGACATAGCACCGAAGGTTCTGCCGTGGAAGCCATCCTTAGCAGTTACGATGTGATATCTGTTTGGACCATATTTCTCTATACCATATTTACGAGCCATCTTAATCATAGCCTCATTTGCCTCAGTTCCTGAGTTCTGGTAGAAAATCTTGTCCATTCCGATAGTCTTGCAAACCTTCTCAGCAAGCAGTGCCTGTGGAATGGTGTATGGATAGTTGAATGTATGCATGATGTCATCCACCTGATCCTTGACTGCTGCAACAACCTTAGGGTTTCTGCTGCCGGCATTGTTTACGGCGATTCCTGCGTAAAAGTCAAGGTATGGTGTGCCATTCTCATCATACAGATACATGCCCTCAGCAGTCTCAGCGATGAAATCGAAACGCTCATATGTCTCAATCATATACTTCTTTACTTTGTCTTTGATGTCCTGTGCTGTTAATCCTGTGTCTTTTAATCTCATAATATATTGCCTCCTAATTTAAATATCCTTGTGATTTTGATAAATAAAAAAGAGCAAAGTGCTTCACCGGTTAGCGTCTTTGCTCTTAAATATTCATAATTAATATGTAGTTGTTTGTTCGTTTTCTTTTGTATATTATTTTGAACAAGTAAACAATATCACGTTCAATATATTGTGTCAATAATTTTCATTAAAAATGCGAAATACCTCACAATTGTCAGTTTAAAGACACTTATGCTTAAAATTATAAATAAAAACTGTCATTTAACACTTAAAATATTATTTTATTGTAATATTTTGTGCATTATATTGTCTGTGCATTATTCTGTTGCTATGTTCCTTTTCATCATCTATATACATTATAAAGAACACGCTATGCATTCTTTACAAGCTCCTGTTTACGGAAGGTGCGGAACAGTCCAATCTGCTCCAGTGCCTTTGCAATGCCGAAAAAGACAATTGAATCTATCGGCCACATAATAAGGTTCTTCAGTGCACGCATTGGAAGAATTGCCATAAATGCCTGTCCATACAGTACCTGCAGACACAGAGTATTGAGAATGACATTGCAGATGAGCATTACTACAAACTTCGCAGCAAGTACTCTCCATATGGTAAGCTTTTTCTTATAAAAGAAACATCCATATAAAACACCTGCAAGCATTACAACAAGTGTAAGCTGTGGACAAAATGGTCCTGTAGGCTTCATCAGATACTTGATGATGTCAAGCGCTCCGTGGAAAACAGCTCCGGCAACCGGTCCAAACAGGTAATCAACGATACCATTTGGAATACCGGAAAAACCGATACGGATAAACTGTCCATATTCGATGGAGAAATATCCAAGAATAACGGCAACTGCAGCAAGCATTGCCATAGTTGTGATGGTTCTGACCGATTTAAGCTCTCGGGCAGAATCGGTGAACAAAGTAACGAATTTTTTCATTAAAAAATTACCTCCTTTGCAGACCTCACCGAACTACAACAGGAGATAATTAATATCTTCGGATGCAGCGGGATGCGACTCATGTACCGCAAGATTTTCTTTTCGTCCGGGTGACAACTCCCTGTTCATCCGGCACTTAACGCACATGTGTCTACTCTGCTAAAATTTATTTATTTGTAACGTATTAAAGTATATCACACTCTAATATCAAATCAAGTCTTTTTATTCAATATAATAATTAAAGGGCCAAAACACCTTTTGACCCTCATATCTTATCATATCCTATTATTTTATTTACTCTATCTTGGATCCGGACGATGCTTCATGTCACGGATAGGAATATTGGCAACAAGTGCCGGAACCATTCCGTTGTTAGAATCAGACTCGGTCTCTGTGATTTTCACATCAAGAGCTTCCGCATCAATATCCATATAGCGGGAAATAACCTCAATGATATCCCTTTTCATCATCTCCATCATCTCCGATGAGCAGTTTGCACGGTCAGAAACCAGCACCAGCTTCAGGCGATCCTTTGCAACATTACCAGAAGATTTCTTTTTAAATAAATCCATTATACCCATGGTACGTATCCCCCTTTAATTTTTCTTAAACATATCCTTTAGCTTTTCAAAGACACCATGCTTCTGGTTTAAATCAAGGAAAGGAACCTCCTCGCCCATGATACGGCGACAGATATTCATATATGCCTTTCCTGCAAGGCTGTCTGAGCCAACTAACGGCTCACCACGGTTTGTAGAAATAACAATCTGCTCATCATCCGGTACTGCACCGATTAAGTTGACTGCAAGGATCTCTGTTACATCATCCACATTCATCATATCACCGCGCTTAACCATATCGACACGCAGACGGTTGACAATCAGATCAATGCGCTTCATCTCATTTGCCTCGAGAAGGCCAACAATACGGTCAGCGTCACGGATTGCTGATACCTCAGGTGTAGTGACAACAAGTGCACGGTCAGCTCCTGCAACGGCATTCTTGAAGCCCTGCTCGATACCTGCCGGGCAGTCAAGCAGAATATAGTCAAACTCCTCACGAAGCTCATTGATAAGCTCAACCATCTGCTCCGGTGTAACAGCATCCTTGTCCCTTGTCTGGGCTGATGGAAGCAGACACAGATCAGGATATTTCTTATCCTTGATAAGGGCCTGACGTATACGGCATTTACCCTCAACGACATCTACGAGATTGTATACAATACGATTCTCAAGTCCCATAACAACATCCAGGTTACGCAGTCCGATGTCAGTATCAATCATAACAACCTTTTTATTTAACTGTGCAAGACCTGTACCAATATTTGCTGTGGTTGTGGTCTTGCCCACACCACCCTTTCCTGATGTGATAACGATTACTTCGCTCATGAACTTTATTCCTCCTACGTTCCTAAATGCTATTTAAAATATTTTTAGTAATTGGTTCGATGTAAATATATCCATCCTTTGCGATGGCTATCTGTGCCTGCTCCTGTGCCGGCTTTTCCTTGCGCCTTACCCTGTGCTTTGGCTGAGGCTCGTCCGGACTCTTCGCAATCAAATCACCAATCTGAATCTGAATCGGCTGCATATCAAGTGCAAATACAAAACAGCTCCTGTCACCTGTGCATCCGGCGTGAACATTGCCCTTTAATGCACCAAGAATAACGATATTGCCCTGAGCTATAATCTTGGCTCCCGGATTGACATCACCTATGATTGTGACCGAAGACTCGCTGGTAATCACCTGGCCTGACCTAAGCGTACCACGGTAAAACTGCTCCGGAACACTGACTGTCGCAACATTCTCGCACTGCTTCTGCACTGCCTCATTAAATGCCTCAACCTGCTCCTTCATAATGGCTTCCTGCTCGGTACCACTCTCCACAATGCACAAAATCTCAATTGTGGTATTTTCCTCAATAGCTGCAATTATCTGCTGCTGCTCTTCATCTGAAAGATGCCTTCCCTCAAATGAAATAGCAAGCTTTGCGTTTTTAAAAAAACTTGGCGGATGCCTTAAACTTCTCCACAACTGCCTTTATCAAATCAGCAAATGGCATATCCGCATCTAAAATTAAATTGATTCCATATTTATTACTCTTTATCGTAACCGACTGTGACATGAGTACCTCCAATATCATTTAATATGAAATTCATTACTCCTAATTATACATTTTTATGTGGCTTCACGCAACCTTTTTCTGTAGGCTATGTACTAATTAAATCGACCATAGAAAGATTAACCGCTAATGCAAAAAACTTCTCTTATATGATACCTTATTTAATCATATAAGAGAAGTCGTACCCTTTTTGCAATTCTTTTATTTTTCTATGATACGATTGTATTATTTTTCATATAAAAACTCTTCCGGCAATGTAACATTAAAATCTTTCGCCAGATGTCTGAAGTTATCCGGTGTGATTGTCTGCAGCTTATCCGGTCTCATGGATAACATCTTGACAAGAATCTCTGCCGACTTCTCTGCTGTATGCATAAGTCCGAATGTCAGATCAAAATCTTTTCCGGCTGCAAACATTCCATGATGCGCCCAGATGGCAAGATCATATTTCTTCATAAGTTCACTTGTTGCCACTGCAATTTCTCTTCCGCCCGGTACCATCCACGGAACTACACCGATTCCAGTCGGGAATACTACAGGACACTCGGTTGCCATTTCCCACAGTTCTCTTGTAAAGACCTTATCTTCAAGCGGAAGAACAAATGTGAGCGCAATAATGTTTGTTGTATGTGCATGATACACTACTCTGTAATCCGGATCCTGCTGTTTCTTGACTTCAAGATTCATAAGGTGGCTAGGCAACTCGCTTGTCGGTCTTCCACCATTCACAAGTCCCCATACAATACGGTAATTCTCACCTTTTTCATCAAGCTCTATCATACAGATTGAATCCTCCGGCTTGATTATTACATTTCGGAAATATTTTCCACTTCCTGTCACAAGGAAATATTCTCCGGCAAGCTCCGGTACGGTTGTTCCGATTGGCTGCCACTCTTTTGGATCAAAGTTCTCTTTGACAGACTCTACTTCCTCAGACTTCACACGATAGGAGAGATTACCGCCATTTCTTTCATGCCATCCCTGCTCCCATCCGTCATTTGCCATACGTATAAATCCTTTTACAAATTCTGCATCTAAAAATCTCATGATATTTTCCTCATTTTTCTACTATATTTAAACTACTATTTTGTATTTGATTAGCTGCTGTAAAGCCATACTATAATGTGACTTTTATAGATATGACTATATTTTATCTGCATATAATGTCAACCGGCACATCCAGTATCTTTGCTACCTTAAGTATGGTATCAATGTGTCGTCCCACTGCTGCTGCCATGTGATGTGTCGGTCCTGCCTCACTCCACCGGTTGCAGAATTCTCTTGCTCCGATTGAGAAGCGAGTTCTCATATTGGTATCTCCAAATGTGAATATCGGACCTTCCTCGTTTACACCTTCTGCTGCAACAAATTTAAATTTACCCGTTCATGTCCTGAGTGATTCCAAGATAGGTTACATCTGCAGCCGGTGGATAGAACTGTGTCAGATATCCACCTCCTGTTTTTCCGTGAAATACATCTACGATCTTAATGGTTGGCTTTTTCGCCTGTGAAATAGCCGCATCACCTGAACCGGAGTGCCCTATGATACAGATATCCTCATTAAAGTCGATGGAGTACATCTCTGAAAGCTGACCGGTACCGGCAATTGTTTTTAAAATACTCATAGCCATAGCAACCTTGATATCTCCCTCAACTGCACAGGCTGTTCCCTGCTTTATAAGCATGGAAAATGCCGGGATCAGCATACTGTCAAGCTTTCCTGCGATTCCCCGGGCATAACCATCGTAATGGGATGCCACCATTCCAATATCTTCTTCTTTTACCCATTCTTCAAATGCCACAACATATTTTGCCATATCCCATACCGTCTCAACGGTAGCTGCTTTTCCGTCTTTGTCCGGTGCTATATCAAATGTCTCAAGAATATCTTCCGCCTTTGTCCGGATTGCATTCTCGTCTGTGATATGATCTGCGATCGCCCACATTTTTTCCCAGTCAAACTGCTTTGTATAAAGTCCCATGCGGTTATACAGATTGGTTTCATCAATATACAGATCCATCATTCCCGGATACGGTCTTCCGATCTGTGCGATATTGGTATAACGGAATCGTCTTCTGACCTGTGCTGCCTTACACCACTGTTCTATCTCCGCTGCCACATAGTTATCTCCACCTTCCACAACACCGGTGATTACTGCATGTCTCTTTCCTGCTCTTTCAAGATCTGCAACCATCTCTCCGACTGCTCCACATGCATACAGCTCGCCAAGCCATGTTGGTGTATCTGTATTGGCATAATCCGGTGCCTTCCGTTTTTGAACATTCACAAGAACAACCGGTACATTTAAGTCTCTGACCGCCGGAAGCATATTGTAGCTTGTCGCATATGTAAGAAGCTGTAAAATTACCAGGTCTACATCTGCTGACCGGAATTTATCTCCTGCCTTCATGGAAAGCTCTTTTGTGGTAACAATTCCTCCATCTACCAGCTCAACGGTATCCGGAATCGTCTTTTTAAATGCCTCATACTGTGCCTCAAATTCCGGAACGAGTGTTGGAAACTGTGGCAGGTACGCCCCAAGCGCTATCGCAAATACTCCAACCTTTGCTTTTGTCTCTACTAACATTTGTTTCTCCCTTCCTGGTGATATCAATTCTGTATTTATCGTTTATAAATCTGGGTTATATTCTTTTATTTCAAAAGAATCGAAAATGCATCGTCTTGCATCTTTTAAATCCTTCAGCTTACCATCTGCTATCATCTGTGATGCAATATTTCCAATTGCCGTAGCCTCTGTCGGTCCTGCATAGACAGTCTTTCTTGTTTCATTTGCGGTAAGTTCATTAAGATATCCGGCATTTGCACCGCCACCGACTATATGAATATATTCATAATTCTTATGGGTAAGTCCCTCTATTTCCTTTACTGTTGATGCATAACATTCTGCCAGACTGTTATAAATAACTGCAGCTATTTGTGCTATGCTGTCCGGCACCTGCTGCCCGCTTTCGGCACAGGCACGCTTTACCTCTTCTGTCATATTTAAAGGTGCCAGAAATCTGTTATCATTTACATCCACAATAGACTTTATCGGCTCTTTTGATGCAAGCTCACAAATCTGTCCAAAGCTCATATCAGGAACAATCTCTTTTCTTACAGACTGAATCATCCAAAGTCCCATTATATTCTTAAGATATCTGAAGCGGTAATCATAACCGCCCTCGTTTGTCAGATTGTGTTCCATACTCAGACTGCTGCAATCTGCCGAAACAAGCTCTGTTCCCATAAGTGACCATGTACCCGAACTGATGTAGAGCGTATCATCTTTCTGCGTTGGGACTGCCATTACCGCAGATGCTGTATCGTGTGTTGCCGGGAGAATAACTTTACAGTCGAATCCAACTTTCCGGCTTACTTCTGATCTTAATTTTCCGACTTCGCTTCCCGGGTTTTAATCTCCCCGAAAATATCTTTTGGATATCCAAGCCTGTCTATAAGCTCATAATCCCAATCCTTTGTTACCGGATTCACAAGCTGTGTTGTGGTCGCATTTGTGTATTCCTGTACCTTTTCTCCTGTCAAAAGGAAATTAAGATAATCCGGAATCATAAGCATGCTTTTGGCTTTTTCGAATGCGTCTGGTTCCTGACTTTTTACTGCCATAAGCTGGTATATGGTGTTAAAGTTCTGCTTTTGTATTCCTGTTCTGGCGTAAAGCTCATCCTCTGAAATTACTTCATACACCTTTTTATCAATCCCTGCTGTCCTGTCATCTCTGTAAGCAACCGCATCCATAATCTTTCTGTCATCATTGTCCAGTAACACAAAATCGACAGCCCATGTATCTATTCCAATACTATAAGGCATTTTCCCGATTTCACTGCACTTTTTCATTCCGGTTAGTATTTCCTCGAAAAGCCTGTCAACATCCCATATCTTGTGACCATCTTTTTCTGTCATTCCATTATGGAACCTGTATACTTCTTCAAGTATTATCTTCCCATTCTCCATATGAGACAATATGTGTCTGCCACTGGATGCCCCTATGTCCACTGCCAGGTAATATCTGTTATCCATCCCTGTCCCCTTTCGTATTTGATAAGGCAAGAATAACAAAAATAAAGACAGCTTTTTAGCCTCTCATTAGACTAAAAAACTGTCCTTATTTTCTACTGCAATGTTATCTTCTTTTATTTTTCTTTTCCTCATACATTTTCTTATCTGCCAGCTCAATCAGACTGTTTAAATTGTCCATTTCGTATGATTTATGCAACGAACACCCTAAACTTGCAGCCAGATGATAGCTGCGGTTTTCTTTCTGGTCGGCTGTTTTTATCGCAGCCTTTATATCCTCTGCAATTCTTTGCATCCGTCCTGCCTGCTTACAACTTCCGAAAACTACAAACTCGTCTCCTCCGTATCTCATAATAAGGCAGTCTTTTGGAACAACTTCTTTTAATATTCCTGCGATTTTTGCGATAAAAGCATCCCCTATTTCATGTCCCAGATTATCATTTACAGATTTAAGGCCATCTATGTCCAGAAAAATTATAAATGCGTTGCTTTTTTCTTCTTTTATTTTTTGTTAATATTGTTTCTGCACAATAAAAGAAACCGCTTCTGTTAAGCACCTGAGTCAGCATATCATATTTCCACATTCTGTTTATTTTTTCTATTCATCCGGTTTATCCACTGCCATTTTCTGATATTCTCCAAAGCCATACCTATATTTACCGTCCATAGATAAGACAGCTCACTTTTTAGTGCAAACAGGCTTCCGTCAGAAACACAATATCCATAACATATATGCTGATAATATATTGGTGTAACAGTATAAAATGTTCGTTTTGATTTTTCCCTTATTTCAAGCGGAAGTATCTCTTTTGATAAAAAATCATCGTAAGAACAAAATTTTCCGTTCTGATACGCAAGTGGTATACTTACTTTCTCTGTAAAATGATCACAAACCGACTTATCCGCGAACAATTCATTTTTATCGCACAGACACATATAAAAGCTCTGCATATCGGATCCAACAACATATTTTTTCATTTTCTCACATAGTTCATCAATATTTTCAAGCCCCGTAAGATCAAGTTCCATACATTTTAATGAATCCAACGCTTCCTCATATATAAGACATTTGTTCTGATATTCCATTCTCAGATCCTTGATTTCCATCGCTGGCTGCATATTACAGCCACAGCTTTCTCTGTAAATAGTTTTTGTATCAATTTGTACATTCACATCATCTGATCGTTCAAACAAAAGATTTACTGCATTTTTACCAAGAAGCTCCTGTCTTCTGTCAACCGTTGTAAGTGATGGCACAAAAAACTCTGATAATTCATCATTATCAAATCCTGTTACTATAACATCTTCAGGTATCCTGTAACCATTCTGCTGCAAACGTTCCATCGCTCCAATTGCCATTGCATCATTAGCACAGACGATTGCCTGTGGCATATTATATTTCATAAACTGCTCCACAGCTTTCCTGCCACTCTCCCTGTTATAATTGCCGTGATAAATCTGATTATCACAAACAGGGATGCCATGTTCTTCCATTGCATCCCTATATGCATTATATCGTTCGCGGCCTTCTTTGCCCTGCAAAATACCACAGACATAATTTATCTTTTTAAGATCATGTGTCTCAATCAAATGTTCCACAATATCTTTTTGACTGCTGTAGTCGCTAATTCCGACATTATACATTCCATCAACTTTTTCATCCACGCTTACAGCTGGAACCTTACTTTTCTTTATTCGTGCTATCAGAGAATTTACCGCTGGCTCATATTGTATAGAGTTTTTCATGCAAATTACTCCATCAAACAAATCAAACTCCGGTAAATCCATGATTCTAAATGCGCCTACTTTATTCTCCTCTGACTCATCATAATTTACAAAACATGTAAACACATATACATCCATGTCAAGTTCTGATGCACGTTTTAAAACTCCTCCCAATACCCTGTTTTGATTATCAAAACTGATTGCACCTGCAAGAAATGCAATTCTTTTCCTCATAGTCATATCATCTCCTGATACAATTTCTATATTTTTTGAAAATGATTTATCTCATTCATTAACTGCTTTGAAGACTCTACATTTTCAACAGCATGTTCTTTGATATTTGCAATTGAAGCTGCAAGCTCTGATACATTCTCGGTTGCACGGCTTACGCCCTGTGCGTTTTCCTCTACCACCGCTGATATATTGCCAATTCCATCATTAATTCTGCTCATTACAGTTTGAAGATTCACAACATTTTTATCAAAAACAGCCATTACCGCATCCATATGCTCTGCTTTTTCATAATACATATCTGTTGCCCCCTCAAAACCTGCGTAATCATCCATGATCCTGTCACGCACAAAATTCATAAGATCCTGTGCATTGTACATAAGCTGGTTAACGGCTCTCACTACTCCGACGCTGATATTTTGAATATCACTTGCTGTATTTTTACTGTTCTCCGCCAACTGACGTATTTCCTCTGCAACAACAGCAAATCCCTTTCCAACTTCACCTGCACGCGCTGCCTCTATTGAAGCATTCAGCGCTAACAAATTTGTCTGGCTTGCAATATCTAATATATCATTTGTCAGATTATCAATATTTCCAATCTGCCTGCTCTCCTCTATCGAAGAAGACAGTACATTTTGTTTTTCGGCTATGATATCCGAAATCTCTGTTTTTTTATTCTCAGTTGCTTCTTTTACACCAATTGCCAGCGCCTTAATGTCAGCAGCTATAGCAACGCCTTCCTTTGTCTGCTCTCCGACACTTTCTACAGAAGCGAGTACATCCTGAGTATTTGAGCTTAAGCCTTCTACCGATGCTGTAATCTCCTCCATGCTTGCTGTAATCTGTTCCATCATTGAAGCAATATAATTTACATTATCGTTTGAGCTGTTAACTTCTGTGTTCATCAGTCCTAATGTTTTCTGCATCATTTCAGATTGTTTTGATATCTTACATATAACTGATTGTAATTGACCCCATAAAATCATTTATTCCTTTTGACAACTGACCAATCTCATCATTTGTTCTAATATCTATACGCTCTGTCAGATCTCCCTCATTATTGTTTATAGTTTTCTATTATCTCACTAAGCTGACTGCTTGCTTCGTGTGCCGGTCTGCTTACAGTTTTTCTCATAATAAAAATAACTACTGTCGCTACTACAATGAAAAATGAAAATAAAATTTTGGTCATTAAAAGATTTGTTTGAACCGATTTGTTATATTGCTCTGACAAATCCGAAATTCCCTGCTCAAGTGATTTTGTCAAAGCTGTCTCTGCCGGTTCGCCTTCCTCTTTTACCAGATTTTGAAAATCAACACTAAGTGCCATATTGGCCTGTGCAAAATCACCACTATCCACATATCCCTGAATAACATTAAACTGCTCTATAACACTATCCAGAAACTCCTCATAGTTTTTGATTTTATCAGCCAGATCAGTTTGATCCATTTTCTCAAGATATGCAGATATTGATTTCTCACTTTCTGCAATAGTTGTTATTTCATCAGCCAGAGAAGTCTCCAGCTGTTGTCTTAAATCGTCGTCATCATAAAGACTTATGATATTAAGATATTTTTGACCGCGTTCCATACTCTTCTGAATATTAAAAATTTCTGTCTGAATCGGTATGTATTGCTCTGTTATTCTGGCTCCTGCCAGCTTTACACTTTTTTGCGTCCGGACAGAAACTGCTGTATTGATTCCAAATATCACAACAAATACTGCTATCATCAATAACACTTTATTTCCAATTTTTTTCATGCAGGCACCTCATTATCTTTTACTTTTCACTATAATATCTGCGAAGAAAATATGCCGGTGCACAGCTCCATGCATGGCAATAACTGTTGACGATTGTTCCTCCATAAGGAGACTCATCAGGGTTCTTTGGATTATATAATTCCCAGAATGTGTCTGCACCAAGTTCTGCCATTCCTCCCCAGTAATTTTTCATTACCGCAAGAGCCTCATCTTTTGCTCCACATTTAAGCAGCGCCTCTATATAGTAATGATAAATATATGGTGTAACCATCTCTACCGCATCTTTCTCAGCAGCAACATTATGTAATACTTCAAGTCCCATTTCCGGTTCTATAACATTACCTAAAACCATCCAGACCTGACTTGCATATGACACCTGTTTATCTGCGCCACTTGTAAAAAGCCCTTTATTTTCATCATAAAATTTAAGTCTGGCAGCTTTTCTGTATAATTCATATGTCTCAAACAAACACTCCGCTTCACGATTTTTACCTACTTCTTTTGCGATGGCAATCGCACTTTGCATTGCATACAGTAAAACGCCTTGTGCGCCTGCCTGCTTATTAAGTTCAAGCGACCAGTCAAGAAAACACCAGCCAATTATATCACTATCTTTTACAACATTATCTTCTCCCACCTGTTTTATACCCAGAGAAATCTGTGTTTTTACAGTATCCCATAAATCTTCAAGGGCCTCTCTGTCATTAGTATGTTTATAATAATCCCACAATGCTGTAATAAAAAGGAGCGAATAATCAAACATTACGGTATCATCCACCTCCGGCTCAGGTTCTAAAAACACACATGCGCCAACCTGACCATTTTCCATAGGCAGCGCCGCAAACAGATACAGACAGCCCTTTACCATATCATTCATCTGATATGTCTCATAATTTGCAAGTGCCTGTAACCTGAGATCTCCCATCCAAAGCCTTCTGTCGCGCTTTGGTCCGTCCTCGAAAACCTTTTGCATACAGTCATGTAATGTATTACATGCGATACGATCAATTTTCACCAATTCCTTATCAGAATTACTATAAGGCAATAATCTGCTTTCATCTGCCGATGAAAGTGCTGTTGCACATGCCTCCTCTATAACAAGATTAAACTTTGAGCTTATGTCAAGTACGTCAAGTTTTTACATATCTGAATGAATATCTTCTAGGAAGTTCATAATCTCCTGGAACAACATCCACATGAACCTGTTCCTGCTGTACCCATGCCGAACATATCCATCCGTTATAATTTTCAACATCCTCATCAAATTCCTTTAAATTCTCTGCAAACGAGAATTTAAGCCATACAGGTGCATCCGGATGCGAATCAGTATATCCCAGCTTTAATTTAAGATGACCAACAAGATGTCTTCCGAAATCAATTCGAACTGAGTCACCTTTTCCCAGTGGTTTTGAATATTCCTGTCCCTCATTCGGATGAACTACTGTATTTTTAACTTCTGGTAATAATCTCAATGCTTTACTCAATAATTCAGTATTTTTTTCCATAACAGTTTCTTCTCTCTATCATAATTACCATTTCAAATATTCTTTTCCGCAGAATGGATTCACCGGACTTTTAACCTGTAAATGAGCTTCTCCCCATTAATTTATCCATAACGCTCTCAATAACATACTCGCTATTTGAATATCCGTTGATGTATGTCTTAATCATCGGAACATCCACAAGATGATACGGATTTGCAAGACTTATAAACACTACCGGTCTTTCAGCCACAAACCACGGCACATTATTACCATTACCCCAGAATGTATACCATGAAAGACGATTAGTAACTTTATTCGATGCATTCTCCACATTTCCGATATAGATTACAAGATCATAGCTCTTTTTAAATGTTTCAACATCAAATCTGGCAGTCTCAAAATTCTCATGTTCATATACTGTAACTTCAAATCCCTCATCGGACAGTTTTGTTCTGAAACTTTCCAGAACTCGCTCATTTGATGGGAAATCTCCCATTATCTCTAACAGGACTTTCTTTGTTTTTCGCGGACTAAGAGGTAAAATACCTGCTGTATCTTTTACAAGTGTAACAGCTTTATCCGCACTGTTTTTCGCCCATTTAACATGCTCTTCATTTTTTAAGATATTTAATGTTGCTTCATTTGGCACGATTTCATTCTTAGCTTTCTTATGTAATCCAAGCGCCGCTTTTGTTGCAAGGATTCTTGTTATAGCTTCATCAAGTCTCTGTTCTGAAAGAATTCCCTGTTTGTAGCCTTCAAGCATATAATTATAATCTTCATCCAGATCCTTATTGAAAAGAAACATATCACACCCTGCTTCAATCGCATACGGAACAGCTTTTTCTCTCTTCATTGCACAGCTGAAACCAACCATACATGTCGAGTCTGTAACTATAAGACCGTTAAATCCAAGCTTCTTACGAAGTAATCCCTTTAACAACTCAGGTGAGAGTGTTGCAGGAACAAGTTTGTCCGGAAAATCCGGATTGTACAGCTTCTGGTATGCAGGCTGCGCAATATGTCCAACCATGACAGTCTGTGCTCCCGCCTCTATAAGACCGCCATATATCTTTCCATATGTAGCATCCCATTCTTCGCAGGAAAGGCTATTTACACTTGTCAGAATATGCTGATCGACTTCATCACAGCCATCTCCCGGAAAATGCTTAATTGCAACAAGTACATTTTCCTCCTTTGCAGCCTTCATATAATTTAGTCCACACTCTAAAACACGATCAGGGTCATCACCATATGTACGGACGTTAGTTATCGGATTTCTCCAATTTCTGTCAATATCTACAACAGGTGCAAATGCCCAGTTACAGCCAACTGCAGCACCTTCACTACAGCTTACCTTTCCAAGTCTGTAAGCATCCTTTGTATCTGCAGTTGCAGCTACCTGCATCTGTTTGCCGTACTGTGTACCGTCTGTTGCAATTCCACATCCACCATCTTCTAGATTAGCTCCTATCAAAAGAGGAATCCTGCTATGCTCCTGAAGATATCTGTGAGTCTGCTGCATTTCTTTTGACTCACCACATCTGTACATTATTCCACCAATATGATGCGAAAGCATAACATTATCCAGATAATCCGAATCCCCTGAATATACCAATAGGAACAAATAGCTGTCCTATTTTTTCCTCTAACTGTCATAGAATTCTTTGTATTTTCAACCCATTCTATATCTTCCTGTGCCAGAAAAAATGGTTTTTTTGTCAAATTTATCATGCTGATGTCCTCCCTGTTATGCCTTTCTTTTTCCTGTAAAAAGTTTTTACAAGCAGCTGCTCATTGCTCAGATATATCAAAAATACTACAAGAAGTACTGCGTTGATAATCGCCTGCATGGAAGCATTTACCTCGTTTGAGAATACAGCAAATGTTGAATTAAGCATTGACATGCAAAGTGCTGCAAGGAAGAATCCAATCTTCTCATTTGTAAACCGGCTTATATAAGAACCTATGAACATAGGCAGGAACGCAGTAAACATAATGCTGATCGAACCGAAATTTAACTGGCCTCCGTTTATTGTCGTATTTCTTGCAGCATTTAAAAATCCTACAATTCCCATAAGTCCACCACAAATCACATAACAGCCTATTGCATTTGGAATCTCCTTTATTCCTGTATTTACTGCAACTTTCTGTCCGTTTTTGAGTGCGTTGTAATCATATCCAAATTTGGTGTAATCAAATATAGCTATAGAAATAAGGAGTACTGCTACTATAATGATCGCTGCGTAAATACCAGTTTCCTGTAAAAGCTGTCATTGACTTATTCTGTACTTCTTTCATTACATAACGTCCTTCTGTTATTGTAAAAAGAATACCCTCATAAATAAGTGTCACACCAAGTGACGTAATAATTGGCGGTAAATGAAGTACTACATATAAAATTACCCGATATAAGACCAAGCAGCATACCGATAAGCAGTGTTAAAACAAACATCATCAAAGCACTGTAATTCCCACCATCAAGAACCGAATATGTGATCTTGGCTCCAAGTACAGATGAAAGTGTTGCCATAGAACCCAGCGAAAAATCGAATCGTCCGCTATTTAAGTTGATTGATAATGCAATGGTTGTTATCATTACGATTGCTATATAAACAACAAAATTATCAAAGCTTGTCATATTTGCAATCATCGTTCTTCCTTTTATGATACATAATCCCTGAAGTTAATATTGCTACGAGCAATGGGATTGCTATTGCTCCAAATAAATTCTTTATCCAGTGTTTATTGTTCATATATTTTTTCTCCTCTCTTTTTAGGGATAGTCCATACCCTCTCCAAATAAATGATATCTCTGCCATCATCTATCTGGAGAGAGCACGGCTCCCTTTAGAAGCCGTGACCTGATAATGAAAAATAGGTTATTTCGACTCTACGAGCTTGGTAATGTCGTCACAGGTAACAGAATCTCCAATTATAGTATCTAATGTTTCTTTATTGTAAATTGGATTGTCTCCATTATCTGTCTTGAAAAATTCATCAAATGTTGCCTCATCTGTTGCAACCTGATAATTCTGGCTGATTGATACAGCGTTTCCTTCTGCATCACGGATTACATTACCGTTACTGCATTCATAACCAATGCAAAAGCAGGGCCTACAGATGATGAATATTTACCTGCAAGATATACAAGTTTTCCTTCTGAAATAGCCTCACCATTGCTCTTTGTAAATGAATCAATATCAGAGAATTCTATTCCTGCTGCATTTAACTGCTGTGTGAAGAATGTTGTTGCCATTCCTACTGAAATAAATGCATCCGGAGCTGCCTGAATCGCTGCATTAAGTTCATCTGTTGTTGTATCACCATATCCCTGAAGATAAGAAACTATTTTGATATCTCCTGAGATTTTTGAAGCATCAACACCCTGATTTGCAAAAAGCTTTCCAACTACTTCGTCTTCTTCTGTTGAACCATCATATGCAAGTCCTAATCCTGAAAGAACACCGGCCACACGATATACATGCATTGGATTTGGAATAAATGCTCCGTAAATTACAGCTGTCTTAATTCCCTTATCTGCAAAGAACTTACCCATATCTACACCGGCTTCATACTCTGTCTGCATGCTTGGTCCGACCTGTCCAAGAAAACACTCATTTGATTTGTACTGTTCAAACTGATCATCATCAATATTTCCAGCTGCAACCGCATAATATATCTGATTTTCTTCACAGGTTTTCAATCTGAAGTGCACGATCATTACTTGAAAGTGAGATAACAGCCTGATATCCCTGTGATGCAAATTTTTCAATTGCTGATTTCTCACTTGCAGCATCCTTTAACTCATCTGTATATGTAAAAGTTACACCATACTGGTCTGCCACATAGTCCTCATAATAGGCTCTAAATCCAAGCGCCTCCTCACCACTTACGTCCTGAACCAAAACACCTATTTTTACATCTCCTGCAGCTTTTGACTCCTGATTTTTTGAAGAGCCTGTGTCATTTGTTGCCCCATTACTGTTTCCGCAGCCTGCCAGCATTGTTAGTGACATTGCACTAACAAGACCAAGGCTTACCAGTTTCTTCATTTTAAGTTTCATACTTTTCTTCCTCCCTATTCCTGGTGAATATATCTTTAACACACTATGTGCTAAATTCTTAATTATCTCGGTAACATCTGTGAGCGATAGTTTGCGCTCGCGACATAAACTACTACAAGGAAAAATACCGCACTGATTATCTGTGTGATTCCATATCCTGATGTTGAATCAATAAGCAGATCCAGTATGTTATTTAAAACAATATATGAGAATCCTCCGACTACAGCCGCATATATCTTTGATCTCGCACCTCCCGAAATCGGCATGCCTCCAAAAACAATTGCCACCATGATGTTCATTCCAATATCACCTGCTGTAGTGGTTGTAACCGACGGTGTATATACAAGGGTCATAAATGCTCCTATTCCAACGCCTATTCCTGCCATTAAAAAACCTAAAATAGCATAATTATTGTATTTAATACCCGAAAGTTGGGCACATACAGGGTTTCCACCCACAAATTTCTCTCTTCTTCCAAATTTCGTATAGTTAAATATGAAAATACAAATTGCTACCCAGACTACAAGTACTATCACTTTGAATACTGATGTATCAAGGGACTTTACTACTGCACTCGGAATGCTTATTCCGCCTACCGCACCACCTTTTGTCGTAATAATCTGTGATGCAATAGCTGACAAAACAGACATCATAGCAACCGTTGTAACAAAGACCGGAATATGAAATATTGATGCCAGAACCGAATTCAGTAAAGAGCATCCAATTCCTGCAAGCATGATAACCAGTATCATCCATCCAATATTTTCTGTCGCATTATATGTCATAACCCCCAGTGTCGCCGCAAACAAAGTCGCTGCTCCTAAACTGATATCAAAAGAACCCAGCGTATATATAAAAATTGCCCCTGTTGCTACAATTGATAATACAATGCCCTCGTTAAATACGATTTTAATGTACATATCCAGACGATACCCTTTGCTGCTTACAATCCCGCAAAAAATAGCAAAAAGGACTATAAGTGCTACAAAAGGCAATGTCCCTATTATCATTTTTTTACTTTTTGTCATCCTTCCTTTGCCTCCTAAATCATATATTCGATGATCTGTGAATCAGAAAGATTTTCACTTCTTTCAAACTCCATTGTAATTTCTCCATCTTTCATGATGAGCACTCTGTCGCTCATTCCTATGAGTTCCGGTAATTCTTCACTAATCATCAGAATGGATTTTCCTTCATTTTTCAGTTTTACCATCAGCTGATACATAGCCTGCTTAACTCCGATGTCAACGCCTCGTGTCGGACAGTCAAGAATGATGATTTCGCTTCCGCAGCCTATCCATTTTCCAAAAACAACCTTCTGCTTATTTCCACCCGAAAGCTGTGAAACTGACTGTTCTCTTCCCGCACATTTAATAGACAACTCTTTAATCTGATTATCTACATATTTCTTTTCTCTGTTTTTTAATACAAGAAAATCTTTTATTGCAAACTCGCTCATTCCGGCAATTGAAATATTATCCTCTATGCTGGCATTCAAACACAATGACTCAACATCTCTGTCTTTTGAAACATATCCGAGTCTCTTTTTCATTGCTTTTGAAGGACTGTCAATGATTGTTCCATCGCTTACCGAAACACTTCCCGATTCAGGCTTTAACGCTCCGAAACACACTTTTCCAAGTGAATGCATTCCACAATGCGCCAGACCGCCGATTCCTACTATTTCGCCTTTTTTTACCTGAAAAGATATATCTTTAAGTCTGTCTCCATAAACAAGATTCTTAACATCAAGTGCTACCTGAGGCTGTGAAGTTGCTTTAAAATCACTTCTGTAATAATCACCCTGAAGTTCTCTTCCTATCATGCTCGCACGAATAGCACCTGCCTCAAATTCCTCTTTCACAAATGTTCTTATTATCTTTCCATCTCTTAAGACGGTTAATGTATCACAGACATCCATTATCTCATCCAGATCATGTGAAATAAAAATAACTGATTTGTTTTCCTTCCGGAAACGATTCATGATATCGTACAGTACCTGTCTTCCGTCATGTGACAGAGCCGTGCTTGTCTCGTCTATTACCAGTATTTGTGGCTGTTTCATTACCACCTTCGCAATCTCAACCAGCTTTCTTGTCTGAAAATCCAACTGCTGCATCTGCATATCGCCTGTCACATCATTTACTCCGATGTTTTTCATAACCTCAGTTGCATCAGCATTTCATTTTTTTTTCTGTTCACAAGCCCAAATTTGTTTTTAATTTTTTTCAGTCTCTGCAAGAAAAACTATTTTCTGCAACTGTCACTCCCTGTATCGTTCCGCTTTCCTGAACGATCATTCCTATTCCTCTATGCAATGCATCAATCATGCTTTGCGGCTTCCACTCCTGCCCTTTAAAAAACCATCTTACCGCTATCGCATGGCTGCATTCCAGCTACTATAGAAGTAACTGTAGATTTTCCTGATCCATTCTCTCCGATAAGTCCTCTGATTTCTCCCGGATACACCGAAAGCGATACATCATTTAAAGCTACCGTACTTCCAAATTTCTTATTCATGTTTTCAACTTTTAAAATTGGTTCACTCATTTTTATCACCTCGTCTATACTGTTATTATAGGTTTTGATTAATAATCATGTGATTTTGTTTTTTATCTGTTTCAGTCTACTTTTTAATATTTTTTGCTTTACAATTTTCTCAAGCCCGGTTTTCTATTCTTCTTGTCAAAAAATAGATTAAAAATTATATGTTTTTATTGATTTTCATATTCCATTCATGTTTTAATTTATATATAATCAAATTTTTAATTAATACGGAGGTTTTTATGTCAGAGAATTACTATCTTATTTCAGATAACGATACACATATGCCAATCCGCTGTACAATGCAGCGCTTTGACCATTTACGTCAGCACATGCACGATTTTTTTGAGTTTTCAATGATCGTGTCCGGAAACTGCTCGTTACAGCTTGATGACCATATCTATACTCTTAAAGCTGATGACGTATTCTGTGTTGATCCATTGATGCTGCATGAACTACATGGTGTAAACTGCGTAATTGTAACCATATTATTCAACCAGTCTCTGTTTACGCAGATTCTTCCGATACCCTCTCAACCTCGTTTCTTTTGTGTCAGCACGGTATCTGAACACCCAAAAGCAATTTCTGAACTACGCTCTCTGATTGCACATATAATAAAGACCAACATTGATAAAAAAGAGGGATATGAGCTGCGAAACTGGGCTTACATATATAAAGTTATGGATATTTTTTATAGAAATTTCCGTATAAAGCTCTCTACTGCAAAGGAAAAGAAAAACCACAAATATGCTATGAGACTCTCTGAAATATCTCAGATTATCCAACAGCGCTATACAGAAAATATCACATTAAAAGAATTGGCTGATGAAGTTCATTTATCGGTACCATACCTGTCAAAATTCTTTGTAGAATATTATGGAATGAATTTTTTGAGTTATCTAAATCAGTACCGCCTCATGCATGCCGTGCAGGAACTGTCTACAACCGATAAAAATATTGATGAAATTGCTATTGACAGTGGTTTCTCAAGCAGTCATGCATTTTGTCTCTCTTTTTCAAAAACGCAATATGATATGCTGCCAAAAGAATACAGAAAAGAACAAAAAAGCAATAAAGAGAACTCTCCCCAGCAGATTGAACAGCATAACTATATTGCCGGACTCAAAAAACTACTTAATAAATGACATATCGTCCAATGTTACAACTCCGACTGCTGACCGCATAATAGATTTTTCCGTTTCCGGAAGTACGATACATCTGATAAACACCTGGAAAAAAACTGATGACTGTAGGTCGCGCAAGCGATGTACTGATAAGTGATGTACAGCAAATGCTAACCCAGTTGCAACTGGCTGTAGGTTTTGAGTACATCAAATTATGTGGTGTTTTTTCGGATGATCTACATGTGTACACCGAAATGCCAAACGGCTCACCTGTATATAGTTTTCGTATCTTGATAAAATACTTGATTTTGTGACAGACAATAATCTAAAGCCGTGGATTCAGTTATCATATATGCCCGAAAAACTTGCAAAATATCCAAACAAACGATTATTCGGCTCAAATGTCAGTCAGCCAAATTCTGTCGCATCATGGTGTCAGCTGGTTTTAGAATTCTTGCGCCACATAGCTGCCCGATATGGTCTTGATGTAATCAAAACATGGAAGTTTGGTCTTTGGAACCAGCCAAACACAGACAATAATCTTTTTGGATTTTCAAAAGAACAGGATTTTTTTGAATTTTATAAAGAAACATATATTTGTCTAAAAGGCTTCTGTAATGACTTGGAATTTTGTCTGCCTCCGACTTTCTATATAGTCTCAGATGAATACGAGAATTGGTATTTACATTTTCTTGACTGGTGCAGGAGCAACGGCTGTATTCCAGACAGTCTCAGCTTTACTTACTACGACACAAAGCTTATGAATACAAACAATCACACAAAAGAATCATTCGGATTTGTTTATACTATGAGCCTTTCCGAATCACCTGACGGACTTAAGGATTTTGTTATGCAGGTGCTGAGAGAACGCCGCCAGTTAAAACTTGGCAATATGCCTATATACCTGTCAGAATGGAATAATACGCCAAGTCAGCAGGACCTGCTTAATGATACCTGTTATAAATCCTGCTATATAGTAAAAAACATACTTGAAAACTATGACCGACTAAGCAGTTTTACATATCAGGCGCTTACCGATCTCATGGCCGATGCAGCTCTTCCAAACAAATTATTCTTTGGTGGACTTGGTCTGTTCACTACAAACGGCATTCCAAAAGCAAGCTATAATGCCTACACACTTTTACAGCAATTAGGTGACGAGTTTCTCGGGCGTGGTGACGGATATTTTATTACACGAAAAGATACAAGCTATCAGATAATGCTCTATAATTATCAGCATTTTAACTATCTGTATGCTAACGGCGAGAGATTTGACATGACAGAAACCGACAGATATACCGTATTTACAGACTCCGAACCTGTTACTGTCAAATGTAAGCTATCTGATATTCCCGAAGGACATTACAAAGTATCCGATACATACATAAACCGTTCACACGGCAGTTCTTTTGATCAATGGATTGCCATGGGCGCATTAGAGCCTACCACTCCACATGAATTTGATCTGCTAAAAAAGGCATCCACCCCCGGATTCCATCAAAGATTAGCCGATGTAACCTCTGATGGTATTCTAGAGTTGAATGCCACATTAGACTTATTGGAAGTCCGTCTGATACAAATTGTTCCGTTATTATAAGATAGCTAATAAATCTGAAAACGAATGGATTGGATATGTCACATTTTTATGAGTGCCGGCAGCTCCAATCCCTGCACTTTCAAAGCCCCCTGCATATGCAGCTTCTATTCCGGCAAGCGCATCCTCAACAACCATACAATTCTCAGGTTTCTCACCAAGCATTTCAGCAGCTTTTAGGAACACTTCCGGATCAGGTTTTGATTTTGTAATGTTCGTTCCATCGCTTATCGCATCGAAATAATCCCCCAGACCTATTGTTTTAATATTTCTTTGTATTCTTGCTGCTTGATCCTATCGCAAGCTTATAGCCTCGCTTCTTAATTTCATCAAGTCGTGTCCGTTTAACCTCAACCGATTAAATACCGCAGGAGTACATTTGATCAAGTAAATGCACATAGCTTTCAGTTTTTCTTGCTGCCATCTGCGTTTTCTCCTCCTGCGTATATTCCCTGAATGCTCTCTCTAATATGATATCAAGGCTATCCATCCTGCTGACCCCTCTTAATCGGTCATTTATTTCTTCATCAAAATATATTCCCTCTTCATCTGCCAGCTTCTTCCATGCCTGAAAATGATATTTGTCCGTAAAACATATAACTCCATCAAGATCAAAAATAACTGCGTTTAATTTATTCATGAGATACCTCCTAGCAAAGCTTTTTCTTTTGGTTCTCACGATAACAAAAATAAAGACAGCTTTTTAGCCTCTCATTAGACTAAAAAACTGTCCTTATTTTCTCATCACTTATTTTCTATCCTGTATCGC
>ENA-OQNJ01000047-OQNJ01000047.1-human-gut-metagenome-genome-assembly--contig:-NODE-47-length-26568-cov-3.684959_pt1 | contig 26568 bp, 25 predicted proteins | sample MGYA00242630_ERZ504882 | MGnify/ENA primary metagenome ERZ504882 (study PRJEB26092, sample SAMD00036408) | human gut metagenome | host: Homo sapiens | study: EMG produced TPA metagenomics assembly of... | reverse complement strand
ATTGCGCGAGTTCCGCACCGCGTTCCGTATGAACGGCTTCTTGGAGTTACCTGCCGTTCATCGCCGACTGCGAGCGTGGCGTTGGCGAGCCGAAGAAGGCCATCGAAGTGGCGGTGAGCGACGACGCCAAGTATCTGCGCGGCGAAGCTAAAGCTGAAATGTTCTTCGGTTTACGCGGGTGCCTTGGGCGACTTGAAGATGTGGGACAAGGCCATCGAGATCGTGCACACGCTGGGCCGTTCCAAGGGATTGGCCGGCGAATACCGCATGCGTGCGGTGCAGGCCGAACAGTATTTCCTTGAAGAGGCCGGCCGTACCGATGAGGCCATCGCATTGGATCGTCTGCTCGACAAGCTCGAACTGCAGTACGCCGATGTTGAGGATGATGAGACTTCCGACGATCTGGTTGTCGAATACGACATGCAGGAGCTGAACGACGAACTCATGGACGTGCTTGGCATTTCCGAAGATGACGCGCAGTACGCTCCGGAAGACCCTGAGAATGAGGAAGACGAATCCGAAGCCATCGACGAGAACGGCGAAACCAACGACGAAACCCAGCTTGAGGCCGAAGAGACGGAAGCAGGCGCGGAATCCGATGACGAGCCGGCAGAAGCTGACGATGCTGCGGAAGATGACGCCGATGATGACGGTGAGGCTGAAGAGGCCGAAGAGTCTTCGGATGCTTCTTCCGAATCCTCCGAAGATAACAAGTGAGGTGACGTGGCCCGCATGCTGAAGTCCACGAATCAGCCGCTCAGCGAAGCATACTCGCTGGCACTGCTTGATCTTGACGGCGTGGTCTACCGTGGTAAGAACCCGGTGGAACATGCTGCCAAGAATATCCGCAAGGCCGAATCCTTGGGCATGACGGTGGAATACACCACCAACAACTCTTCCCGTTTCCAGCGCGTCGTCGCCGAGCAGCTTCGAGGCTTCGGCCTTGACGTCGAACCGCGGCAGGTCATCACCTCGTCCGTGGTGGCTGCCCGTATGGTGGCCCGTGCGGTGCCGCAAGGTGCGAAAGTGTTTGTGCTCGGAGCACAGCATCTGCGTGAGGAAGTCGCCAAGCAGGGTCTTGAAGTGGTTGATTCCGCCGAAGACAAGCCGGTCGCGGCCATCCAAGGCTGGTACCCGGACATGTCTTGGAACCAGATGGCGCAAATCGCCTACGCCGTAGAACAGGGCGCCACGTATTTCGTGACCAACCGCGACCTGACCATTCCGCGTGAGCTGGGCATCGCCCCCGGTTGCGGTTCCATGATCATGGCCGTCATCAACGCCACTGGTGTGGAACCGGTTTCGTCCGCAGGCAAGCCGGAATCCGCCATGTATGATGAGGCGCGTGTTCTCGCAGCCCATGATGGTGACGATCCGGTGGCCAAGGAACTGTGCCTCGCCATTGGAGACCGTCTCGACACCGATATCGAGGCAGGCAATCGTGGCGGATATGATTCCCTTGCGGTGTTGACCGGTGTCACTAATCCAAACGAACTCATGCTCGCGCCGGCGCATCTTCGCCCAACCTACATCGCCAAGGATCTGCGCGGCCTCAACGAGTCCGCTCCTGAAGTGGTGCACGATGAGGGTGCATGGCGGTGCCGCGATGCAAAGGCTCGTGTTGACGGCGACCGTCTGTATGTTACCGACGTCACCAGCGTCGACGGGTTGCGTGCCGCATGCAGCGCCATGTGGGCCGCTGCTGACAGCGGGCGTGACGTGAGTGGCGTCATCGTTCCGGAATTCCGTATTTCCTAGCGGACAGTTCATGCCGATTATTGGAAAACCATTGCGAAACAGTGATTCCATTCAAGTAGTTCGTCTTGATGTTGCGTTGTTGGAACGAGGTCTGATCGGCAGTCGTTCCAAAGCGCAACGTCTGATTGCGGACGGCAAAGTCAGTGTGAACGGTGTTGACATCACCAAGGTGTCAACGAAAGTCGGCTGCGATGACATCATCACAGTCGATAGGGGAGACGATTACGTTTCCAGGGGCGCATACAAGCTGGTCGGCGCGTTCGAACGGTTCGCCGACGCAGGATTGCGTTCGGCGCAGGGGTTGCATTGCTTGGATATTGGCGCGTCCACCGGAGGATTCTGTGACGTGTTGTTGCGTAATGATGCCGCGCAGGTCATCGCATTGGATGTCGGCCATGGACAGTTAGACCCGAAAATCGCGTATGACGATCGTATTATCGAGATGAGCGGCGTCAATGTCCGCGATGTGTATGTGGATGATTTGCCGTATCGTCCGGAAATGATTGTTTCCGATGTGTCGTTCATTTCTTTGACATATGTGATTCCCGTAATCGCAAGAATCGCCGCACCGCAGGCGCAGATTGTGCTGCTGGTCAAACCGCAATTCGAGGTCGGCAAAGGCAACCTTGGGAAAAACGGGATTGTCGAAAGCCGGGAATTACGAGAACGGGCGTTGACATCCGTCGTGGCATGTGCGGAACGCAACGGGCTTGACGTGCGCGCCACAACAGTATCTCCCATTGAAGGCACGCATGGCAATATCGAATATCTGCTGTACGCGGTCATGCAGTGAAACAGCGACCGGTTGAGAGAACCGTGTCTGCAGTGTAATCAAGGCAAATAAGATAAGTAAAAGAAAAACCGGAAATCATGATTATGAAATTCCGGATTTTTCCATATGGAAAGAGCGTGTCAGCTGCGTAGGAACCGGTCGATTTGATTCTGCTTGCCCATGATGATGAGTTCGTCGTTGCGGTGCATGATGAGCTCTTTCGAACCGTATTCGAATTCCTTGCCCGGCGATTTGATGCCGACCACGGTAATGCCGAAGCGTTCATGCACGCGAGCGTCTTCGATGGTGTAGCCGACCACATGCGCGGGGGTATGGATTTTGACGACGTTGTATGCGCCTTCAAGCTCGATGTAGTCAAGATAGTTGCCGGACACAAGATGTCCGACGCGTTTGCCGGCGTCGGTTTCCGCGTTGATGATGTGGCGTGCGCCGATGCGTTGCAGAATGCGGGCGTGTTCCTTCGACACGGACTTGGCCCAAATGTCGGAGATGCCGGCGTCGAGCAGATTGCCGGCGGTAATGACGGAAGCTTCGACGCTGTCGCCGATAGCCACGACGGCCGTGTCGAAATCGGATGCGTTGATCTGCTCCAACGCCATCACATCGGTCATGTCGGCCTGCACGGTGGGAATCTGCGAAGACCAACGGTTCACCAGTTCGCCGTCTTTGTCGACGGCGAGCACATCCTGGCCCATCATGTCGAGCGTGGTGGCCACAGAGCTGCCAAAACGCCCCAAACCAACTACGAGAACGCTTCTGGTGTTGTTGGCCATGATGTTATGCACCTTTCGAAATTCCGTCTTCATGTGTGATTGCAGGCAACTGCAAGTATATGAAGCCGTATCGTCAGCCGACCACAATCTGCTCGGTGGGGTAGCGGACGGCCTCGAGATTGTGTGGACGCGAAATCGCGTAGGCGATGGTGAGCGGTCCGAGACGCCCGATGAACATGGTGGCGGCGAGAATGTATAGCACCGTGGGGCTACTTTCACTGGCTACGCCTACCGAGTAACCGCCCAGTCCGAACGCGGAGCAGGTATCGAACAGTGCGTCGCACAGCGAGCAGCCGGTGATTATCATCAGCGCCATCGACACCACGGTGACCAGCATGAGACATGCCGTGCTTACGGCCACGGCGGTCATAACCGCCTGTGTGTGGATGCGGCGGTGGAATGCGTTGATGTCGTGGCGTCCGGTGAATGCGGCACGACAGGTCAGCAGGGTCACCGCGAACGTGGTGACGCGGATGCCGCCTGCGGTCGAGGTGCTGCCACCGCCGATGAACATGACGATGGACAGGAACACTTTGGTTGCGTCGCTGACGCCTGGCATCCACGACAGGTCAAATCCGGAGCTTCGTGGCATGACGGCCGCGACCATGGCGTGCCAGAGGCGCGGCTCGATGCCGTTTCCGGCGAACAGCAGCTTGTTGTTCCATTCCACCAGCAGGAACCACGTGAACGAGGCGATCACAATGCAGAACGTGGTGGTCAGTGTGAGCTTGGTGTGCAGGCTCCAACGCTTCGGAGGACGACGCATACGCCAGGAACGCATCAGGTTCAGCAATACCGGGAAGCCAAGGGTTCCGCAGAAAGCACTGGCTAGGATCGGCAGGCCGACCGCCCAGTTGTTGACATGCAGACCGGCGCCGTCGGGGGTGAAGCCGGCGTTGTTGTACGCCATGACCGCGAAGAACAGCGATTCCCACAATGTGTGGCGCACATTACCGTGGTTGACCTTGTAGAGGCCGGGGAACAATGCGACGAATGTGATGCCTTCGATGACGAATGCGGTGGTGATGACTACGGTGAGCACGCCTTTGATTTCACCGAGCTTCGTAGTGCCGAGTTCGTTGGCGGTCAGCATGCGCTGCGTGGCCTTGAGATGGTGGTTCACGGCCAATGCGATCAAGGAGGCGAACGTCATGACGCCAAGGCCACCCATCTGCACGGCGAAGATGAGCACGCCTTGGCCGAAGGTGGTCCAATGCGTGGTGGAGTTGACGATGGAGATTCCGCATGTGGAAATGGCGGATATTGCGGTGAAGAACGCGGTGGTGAACGTGGTGGTTTCGCTTTTCGGCGTGGCGATGGGCGTCATCAGCAACGTAGTGGACAACACTGCGAGCGTCAGAAAGTAGAAGATGGTCAGACGGCCTGGATGGTTGACGAGTCGGCGCGTGAGGCCTCGTTTGCGTGGCTTGCGGTCTTCCGCCATGGCCTTCTCGAAAGTATCTCCTGAGAACCACCATGCGTAGCCATGTGAGGCCTCGCGATTGGAGGAGGACTCGTCAAAGACGAGGTTTGACATGCCGTTCCTCTCTCCTTTTCTTATGAGTTCGGTCTTCGCTCCTGTGAGCTATTGTAAGCATATGTGCGACTAACAGGCTATTTGACGGCCGGTATTCCTGATCCGTGGCTTGCATTGGAGACGGATTTGGGGTGTTTTCGCGGATTTTGGCATGTTTTCGACGCGCATTGCCGGTTTTCGTTCATTTGTTCGATTACACTGGAGGTCGGTGACGTCTTCATGGGCGTTTTCCATAGGGCGTTTCCTTTGCTGGAAAGGGATTAACGATGTTCGGTACCCGTCATGCGGTGGTGGTGACGCATAGTCGTCTGAGGGAGAGCGGTACGGTGGTTGAGGAGGCTGTCGAGCAGCTGACCCAGGCCGGTTTCGAAGTGTCGATCATTGACAATATCGAGGCGCCGGATTTTGGCAAGCAGCCGCCGGTGGTTTCCGAACGCACTGAGATCGTGGTGGTGCTCGGCGGGGATGGCACCATTCTTCGAGCGGCTGAACTGGTGCACTGCACCAGTGTGCCGATTCTTGGCGTTAACTTGGGGCATGTCGGCTTTTTGGCGGAGTTTGAAAGCTTCCAGATGAGTGAGGCGATCCGCAGGGTTGCCGAGCATGATTATTCCATTGACGAACGCATGATTGCGCATGTCGATGTGTGGCTGCCGGGAGCAAGCGAGCCGATTGAGGATTGGGCGTTGAATGACATCACGTTGGAGCGTGCAGACCGTGGCAAAATGGTCGAACTGTCGATTCGTGTGGATGATGTGGAAATGAGCTCCTTCGGCTGCGATGGCGTGATCGTGTCGACTCCGACCGGCTCAACCGCATACGCGTTCTCCGCCGGAGGACCGATCATGTGGCCGAACGTGAAGGCGTTGCAGTTGGTGCCGTTGGCCGCCCACGCCCTGTTCGCTCGCCCATTGATTATTGGCTCCGGTTCCACATTCGCCATTGATATCCTTGAGGATTCCACGTCGGATGGTTGGATCTGCTGCGATGGCCGTCGCCAATGCGCGTTGCCGCGGGGCACTAGGGTTGAGGTGCGCGAATCGAAGAGCACATTGCGTCTGGCCCGTCTTTCCGGCGTGCCGTTCACGAATCGTCTGGTCACGAAATTCGATCTTCCTGTTGTAGGTTGGCGCGAGCAGGCGCGTAAAACCGGGGAAGTGCATCATGGGCATGTGTTTCCGGAAGATAAAGAAGCGAACGAGTAAAAACACTGATGCTTGAAGAACTTGAGATTCATAATCTTGGGCCGATCCGTTCTGCGCTGATCGCGCCTGCCGGCGGTATGACGGCGATCACCGGTGAGACGGGTGCCGGCAAATCGATGCTGTTGAGTGCGATTCGGCTGATTTCCGGCGGTCCTTCTGACGGTGGCCGTGTATCGGTCGGAGCGAACGAAGCGTGGGCACAGGGCGTGTTCGAGGTCGCCTCATCGCCGGCGGCGGTTGCCGCGGCGCATGAGGCGGGTTTCGAACCTGAGGATGGGGAACTATTCCTGTCTCGCAAGGTGCCTGCTTCCGGGCGTTCCCGCAGCATGCTGTCTGGTCGCAGCGTGCCTCGTTCCGTGCTTGGCTCGATCGCGGCGGAATTGGTGACGATTCACGGTCAGGCCGACCAGTTGCGTATCGCATCTTCGGCGCGGCAACGTGAGTTTTTGGACCGCTATGCCGGCGATGATGTGGCGTTGGCCGCATACGGCAAGACTTGGAACGCGCTTCGTGCCATGGATGAGCGGTTGGAACGACTGTCGAGTCAGGAATCGTCCATGCGCCAGCAGGCGGATTACCTGCGCGAGTCCATCGAACGAATCAACCGCATCGATCCGCAGCCGGGGGAGATGGCCGAGTTGCGTGCCCGGCGCGATCGCATTGAGAACGCGGCCGAAATCGCCGAAGGGGTGAACCGTGCGTTGAGCGCATTGGACGCTTCACAGGTTGTTGACGATGTTGAATCATCCAGCGCCACCGATCTGATTGATCGCGCGTCGCAAGCGCTTCGCGCCATTCATGTGGACGGCGTGTTTTCGGAACTGGCCGATCGGCTTGATTCCATCAGCACTGATTTGTCTGATGTGGTGTTCACCTTGTCGGGCGAAGTCGACAATGATCTCGGCATGGAAGACTTGGACGCCATCAACGGGCGGATCCATGAGCTTGACGAATTGGTTCGTCGTTGGGGCCCGGAATTGTCGGACGTGATCGCGTGGCGAGATCAAGCGGTGTTCGACTTGGAGGATCTGGACGCGTCTCCAGAAAAAGTTAGTCAATTGCAGGCGGAACGTGAAAAACTGTTCGGTGAAGCGTTGAAGGCGGCGCGTGCGGTAAGCAAAAGGCGTATCGCTGCCGCGAAGGAACTTGCCGCCAAAGTCACTGCGGAACTCGAATCTCTTGCCATGAGCGGATCGAAACTAGAGATCTGTGTATCGGAACGTGAACATTTGGACGCTTCCGGCGCTGACGGCATCGATTTTCTGTTCACGCCGTTCCCGGGTTCTCCGCAAATGCCGATGGGCAAAAGCGCGTCCGGCGGCGAGCTGAGCCGGCTCATGCTCGCGCTTGAACTCGTTGCGGCGGAAAAACATGTGGTGGCGGGCGGTTCCGTACCTCCCATGACGTTCATTTTCGACGAGGTCGACGCAGGCGTCGGTGGCAAAACCGCGGTGGAGCTTGGCGCGCGATTGGCGAAACTCGCTCAATCCGCGCAGGTCATTGTCGTCACCCATCTGCCACAGGTCGCATCCTGGGCGGACGAACAGTACGTGGTCGCCAAAGGTGAAATGGATGACGGATCAATCGCCACCACCATCAATCAAGTGTGTGGGGAGGCGCGTGTGCACGAAATCGCCCGTATGCTCTCCGGCAGTGAAAGCGAAGCGTCGCTGGAACATGCCGAAGAACTGCTCAAATCATCGGTTCTCGATTAACGTAAGATGCACAATAATAAAGGAGGATATCGATGGCAGGCAATCAAGGCAAGGGCGCCATTTTCGATCTTGACGGCACGCTGCTTGATTCCATGGGCGTTTGGGATCAGGTTGACATCGATTTTCTTTCAAAACGAGGCATTGACGTGCCGGACGATTACATGACGAAAGTCGCGGCCATGCAATTCCGCCAGATCGCCGAATATACGATTGCGCGTTTCAGCCTTACCGACACTCCCGAAGAGCTGATGGATGAGTGGGATCATATGGCCCGCGTCATGTATGCCACAGTGGTCGAAGCCAAACCGTATGCACGTGAATATCTCGCTCAATTGAAAGAGAGTGGAGCGAAACTTGCCGTTGCCACATCGCTGCCGCCGATGCTGAGAGAGCCGGCGATGAAGCATGTTGGCATTTTCGACTACTTCGATGAAGTGGTCAGTGTCGATGATGCCGGCGACGTCGGCAAAGACCAGCCGGACGTGTATCTGTTGGCTGCATCTCGCCTCGGAGTCGAGCCGGGGGATGCACCGTGTTCGAGGATTTGCTGATCGGCATGCGTTCCGCCAAGTCGGTTGGCATGAAGGTATGGGCCATGCACGACGATTCGTCCGATGCCGATTGGCCGGCTATTTGCGGTCTGGCGGATGGTGTCATGTTCGACTTCCATGACGCGCCTGCCGTATTGTAGGAACCGGCGTCGTGCGGGGATATATGCATTTGGGGCTTTCCGTTGATTCGGAAGACCCCAAATACGTTCCATAAGAGTCTACCGGCTGGCTCGGTTCAGATGTCCTTGCTACCGTAAATATGCAGCGATATCTTGCTGGAGAACACCAAGGCGAGTACGTCGATGATCAAGAATGTCGCTAATGCAATGGCTTGGTGCCGGCTGATCGCTTCGGCCAGCTGTTCGACGGTCTTTTCGAATTCCGGCAATGCCTTGCGCAGTCCGATGACCGTGCCCACGATCACGCCGATGCTCAGAATAATGGCGGCCATGGCGCGATAAGGGGAGAACCGGTACAGGAACGGCTGCACGATGGCGTTGAGCAGCACGAGGGTCAGCACGGTCATCGCGGCGAAGTCGATCGCATCCGTCACTTTAACTGGCTCGTGCATGATGATGCCGGCGCAGGCGATACTGACGGCCACTTCCAATCCCGCCACCAGATCGCAGGCGATAAGGAATGCGAATCGTCCGAGGATCTGGTGGTTGCGGTTGATGGGCACGATGCCGTTCATCCAATGATGGTTGTTCATTTGTTCATAGGAGAACAGGGTGATATTAAGCATCAGGAAGCCGGAGGCCGCCCCGCCGATGGCGGCTCCCGCAACGCTGTCGAGAGTGGACCCTGTGGCCGCCATCAGGCATGTGACGCCTGGAACGTACGCGAAGAAGATGGCTATGTACGACCGCCCGTAGCTGATGGTGCGGTTCCAGTCCAAGGAAATCTGCCTAAGGATGGCGGTCATGGCGTCCGCGTTCGCTGTCGTGTTCATCGTACGTCTCCTTCGTTGGTATTACTGATTGCCGTATGTTCCGTGGCATTGGTCAGTCTGATCACATCCTCAATCGAAGCATGCTGTGTCAGGAGACCGTCGGTGCTGCCGATGTGTGGGATGTCCTGCGTGCGGACCAACGCGTCGAAGCCAGTTGCGTATGTGCGGATGCCGACCATTGCCCGCTGTAGACCATCCGTAAGCTCATCCGGCCCGCCCTTGATCAGACGGAACGCGTCTTCGAACTCGTCTTTCGGCCCGCTGTAATACAGCATGCCGTGCGTGATATACGTGAGGAAATCCGCGCAACGCTCCAAATCGGCGGTGATATGCGTGGAGAAGATTACGCTGTGTTCGCCATCCGCAACATAATCGGACAGGATGTCCATGAGCTCGTCGCGGGACAGTACGTCCAGACCGCTGGTCGGCTCGTCGAGAATCAGCAGTTTCGCATCGTGGCTCAACGCCACGGCGAGCATGAGCTTCATCTGCATGCCGCGCGACAGATCCTTGATCTTCTTGTTCCGTCCGAGTCCGAACCGTCTGAGATATGCGTCGAACAGATTGTGGTCCCACAGCGGGTACATTGGGCTGCTTGTCCGTTCCACCGCGTCGACCGTCATGTATTCGATGAAATAGCTGCTGTCGAGCACTACGCCCAGCTGCTCTTTGGCCCGCTCCTCATCGGCCATCGCGTCAAGGCCGAGCACTTCGATTCGTCCCGCGTCTCGCGCGGTCATATTGAGGATCAGTTTGATCAACGTGGATTTGCCGGCTCCGTTCGGACCGACCAGACCCATGATGTAGCCGAGCGGCAGGTCGAAGGTCACGTCATCCAATGTGAAGCCGGAATCATAATGCTTCGTCAATCCGGTTACGCTCAAGGCCAAGGTTGGCCGCGTTCCTTGGGGGAGTGAGGAATCGTTCATGATTGTTCCCTGTACGCTTTCTCGAACATGCCAAGCAGATCAAGTAGGCTGATGTCGGCGGCTTTGGCCTCGATGGAAACTTCACGGAGCTTGTCCATGATGCGTTCGCGCGCACGTTCCTTCATGAGTTCGTTGCCTCGTTCCATCACGAACGTGCCTTTGCCCTGCACGTTCTCCACGAGCCCCTCGTCGGCCAGTTCGTTATACGCTCTGGTCACGGTGAGCACGCTGACGCGCAGTTCCTTGGCGAGCTTGCGCAGTGAGGGAAGCGCCTCGCCTGCCATAAGCTCACCCGACATGATCGCGGACCTGATTTGGTTCTTGATCTGCTCGTAAATCGGTTCTTCGGACACGGATGAGATGATCAGCTTCAATCTGTGCCTCTTTTTCTGTATGTTTCGTAGGTGATATATCTCCCAGCTGAACAGTTAGATGCAAACTGTTTAGCTGTTATGTATAACAGTAACACAGAAAACCCGTACTGTTATTGCATGTCGCATAACAGTACGGGTTCTGTTGGAATATAAGGAAATCCGCCGCTCCATGAACGCCTCTTGCGGTCGGCGATTGACGGAAGCGACATTTACTTGCGTTCGCGGATTATTTGTCGATCGTTCACGTTTAAGGTGTTGCGTGTTCGCCTTTCGAGCCTATTTTGTCACCCGGGCTGGCTTGTCTGACAGCTTCACTGTGGCAAAGCAGAAGAGGTAGAAGAATGAGGATAATGGCGAAAAACCATATGGCAACAAAGGAACAGCGGCAGGCAGGAGCCTGGCGCAAACGCGGTACCAAATCGGTGGGCGGTGGCATGCTCGCGTTGACAAGCGCTGTAGTGGCAGCGGCCATGCTCGCAACGCCAGCGGCTTTGGCTGGGGAAGGAACCGCCCGGTATTACAGCAGCAAGCAGCCGTATGTTGCGCCGGCGAGCACATCATATTCAGCAATTCCGAACAGATACCATCTTGCATACACCGAGTCTGTGGCAAGGCATGGCTCGCGTGGCCTGTCGAGCTACAAGTATGACGCTTTGCTGACACTGATGGCTCAGTCCGCTGTGGAAAACAATTATGCTGGATTCGTTAGTCCAGAGGTTGGCAAGGAATTCATCAACAATGTCAATGCCATTACCGCGGCCAACGTGGGCAACGGGTATGGCATGCTCTCTGGTCAGGGCGCCATACAGCATCAGGGCATTGGTGAGAGAATATACCAGCGTGATGCTGATCTGTTCGCCAATGCCGCAAAGCAGGGACTGCGCGTCTCATACCAGAGCTCGGGTGAGCCTCGTGCAACCGAATCCGGAGAGAATTTCAAACTAGGATTCGATCAGGCTTCCAACGGTTTGCTGGCGAATGCGGTTGTAGCACCGAATAATCCTGCGGATAACAATTCCGGCAAGGATTTCGACAAGAACACCACCACATTGTATTTCCATAAGACCGATAATCCGGATGGTACGCAGAAAACGGGCGAGGCCAAGGAGCGCGCGGAACGTTACCAGCAGTTCGTCGCGAATGATGAGGGTCTCGCCGAAGCTGAGGAAAACGTGACGAACGATCCGTCCATGACCACCGCTTCGCATGATCTGCTCTCTCAAATCTTCACTGACGATTTCCTCGCGTCCATCGGCAAGGAGGAAGGCCAGCGCATCTGGTACAACACGGCTGACGGCACGAAGAAGGGTGCGGCCAATTGCGCTGCTGGCGCCGACCCTGCCAAGGATGCGAACGCGTGCGGTGACGCCAAGAAGAAGATCGCGTCGGAACAGGACGCGGCAATGGATTTGTACAATCTGTACATCATCGCGGCCGATATGGAACAGGAGAACACCGGATCCCACACGTTCAATTTCGACCAGTACTTCCAAGGTCAGCACGCCCAGGAGGCGAAGACGTTTGCTTGGTCGCTTGATGCCGAGGACTTCTACGAGAAGGGACCGGGGCGCGCAGGTCAGGATGAGACCTACCGCATCGCCCAGCCGTTGCTCGACGATTTCTTCAATGCGATCGACACGAGGGAGCGGGCCGGCACCGCAGCGACGTTCCGATTCGCACATGCCGAAACCATTATTCCGTTTGCGGCATTGCTGAAGCTGCCTGGATCGCAGCGGCAGGCGAGTGAACTGTACACGTATGAGAACAATCCGTGGCGTGGCGAAAGTGTGACGCCGATGGCTGCGAATGTGCAGTGGGATGTGGTTGTGCGTGATGGTGCGGACGCTTCGGGGCAGCCGTATCAGCCGTTGGTCAGAATGCTGTACAACGAGAAGGAAATCGGATTCAACGATTCCTGCACGCCAATTGCGGATGGTTCGACCTGGTATAAGGAAAGCGAGCTGAAAAGCTGCCTGAATGGTAAGGGAACCACGGTTGATGCCCGACTGACGGATGAGGAAGGTCAGCCTGAAACGCCGGGCCATGAATCGACACCAGATGATTCGCAGAAGGCTCCGGGTGCGAATGATGCGAACGGCCAGCGGAAGCATCCGGTGAAATCGTCCGCGAACGGCGGCGATGCGGTCAAGCTCGCCAAAACCGGTTCAAACGTGACGCCCGCCATCGTGGCGACCGTCGTGATGGTGTCCTCCGCGATTCTTGGAGGAAGCTACGCGCGGCGTTCCCGCCGGAAGGCTTGATTTAAAACCTTATCTCGACCGGGTTACGGCCTGACTTGCAACTTGGCCGCAGCCGGACTTCGGTCTAGCGTTTTACATCTGATGCGCTGTTCCCAATTCCCATCCTCGGGCTTGGAAGCAGCGCATCATTGCGTCAGGTGCGGTATGAGGTCAGTGCGTATGCAGCTGGGGCTTTTCGCGCACTTTGGCGGTGAAGTAGTCCGCTTCCACCTTCCATACGGTGACGGCGCGTACCTGCTGATCGGTGAACTCCACATGTTCCATGCCGGCCTGCTGCTTCATCAGCAGTGCGAGCCCCTGGCGCGCCTCGTCAAGATTGTCGATGATGGACGCGGTACCATTGCCAACGATCGACTTGAACGCCTCGCCCCAATTGCACAGCGTGCGCCCCTCGACCACCTCGCAGTCAGTCGCCATTTCGAATGCTACAGGAAGCGCGTTGCCCGCGGCCTTGACAGCGTCCATCTTACGTCCGGTCGCAGAACCATGGAAATACAAGGTGAGATGATTGGATTCCGTGTCGAACACGTATCCGAAATTCAACGGCACGATGGTGATGCCCTCCGCATCGGTGTACGCAAGACTCACGATCTTGCATGTTGCGATAATCGCCTCGACCTGCTGCGGATCGGCCACCTCACGGTCGGCACGCCTCATCATGCGATGCCTTCCCGCAACCGTCTGCTCATTATTGCGCCGCGTCATTTCAATCGCCTTCAATTCCAAACATTCACGCTCCTCAGCCAACGCATCGCCAACACGATCAAGCAAACCGCACACGCGAGCCGTGGGCTGACATGTCGGAAGACGATGATTTATTGTCGAAAGTCTGAGTCTCATCGCGCTTTTTTCTCTTCTCTTACGAGGCCGTGCCCCGCGCAGTTACGAGACCCTCGAAAGGCTCGCTGAAGAGCCCATATTTGAAGACATCGGCACACTGCACGACCGCTATCAGGAATTCGGCATCTACCCGCTACTGACGCTGCTTACGTCATTCGCATGAAAAAGCTGATCTAAAAGCAACAATGCACTCCAGACTAGAAAACAGAACCATCGAGCTTGTCAAGCGCACGCAGCAAAGAATCAACATGACCCTTCGCACGCACGTTGTATCGGGCAACACGAATCACCCCATCACCATCAATCACAAAAGTCGAACGAATCACACCCTCATAAACCTTGCCATACAACTTCTTCTCACCATACGCGCCATACAAACGATGCACAGTCAAATCAGCATCCGACAGCAGAGGAAACGTCAAATAATCGCGCTCGCGGAATCGGATGAGCTTGTCCAACGGATCCTTCGATACGCCGAGCACGGTGAATCCGCGGGAGCGCAGGCGTTCGAGGTTGTCGCGGAAGTCGCAGGCCTCGGTGGTGCAGCCGGGAGTCATCGCGGCAGGGTAGAAGTATAGGATGATATTCTGGCCGCGCAATGCGGAGAGCGTGATGCTATCGCCGTTGTCGCTGGGAAGTGTGAAGTCCGGGGCCGTTAGTCCTGCTTCGAGTCGTGCGGATGCAGGAGGGTTCTGTGCTGCCGCGGCTACTGACGGATTGATGTCGGACATGATTATCTCCTTACTGTTCTTCGGATTTCAAGTGCCGATACCAAGCGAGAATAAACGTCATCATACCCGCCTTTGCGTGTGCACAGTTCGTTGACTCGTTGCGCGCCGCCGCGAACTGCCCAAGCAGTAGGCGTCAGACCTATCAAGGGAACAAATCGGAAAAAAGATCCTGCGCGAAGTATGGTTTGAAACGTGTCATCGTGCGCATTTTCTGGATCTGTCGGCCTTGTGCTGAGCAAAGCAGGCTGTATCTCGCCTATGTATGGCAGATTTCGGGATATGACATGAGGCATCTCGCTTATATATGGCAGTCGGTTTACGCGAAAATGAGGTTTTTCATACCCCCTACCTACTGCTTTGACGGACTGACCTGCCATATATAAGCAAGATATCTCCGGACAAGTTCGCAAATCTGCCATACATAAGCGAGATATGGGCAAAACAGTGTTCAACAACAAAGGAACGTCAAATGATCGCGCTCGCAGAATCGGGCATGAGTACTCTTTAGATGCTCTTCGGAATTCAGAAGCCAAGTGGAAAACGAACTGTCATACAATTCCGTTTATCTCCTATGATGTTTTCCAGAACGGGGAAATTTTGGGGAAGCATGGCGCGTTGAAGAGAGGGACATCCGCGTCGCACCGTACGACAATGGAGAACAAAGACGCGGCAGCGAACGTCACCGCGAAATCCATATGGTTCAAACGACAGCTCGACATGGCGGTTGCGGCGGTGGGCAGCGTCGCATTGTGCGCCACCATGGCCTTCGTCGCGGCACTCACCGGCTACGTTTCCTCAAGCGACCTAGACTCCGCAGCATACAAGATGGCGGCCTCCCAAGCTGAAATCACCGAGAGTCTCATTACCGACAGCGACGGCGTGCGGAAGGTCTATAATTCCGCTGCCATAGCGTTCCCTGACGGGCACGCCGACTCCTACCAGAAGATGCATCGCGCCGGATCCGAGGAAACCGCATGGTCGTTGCCTGGCAGCACGCCGGTCATGTTCGAGATGCCCGAGTGGACCGGCTCGGACGGCAAGCCACTCAAGGCCGGTATCGACATTTGTCGAGACGGCCACTTCTATCCGGAACTCGGTCGTTATTATGCCGCGTCCGGAGTCGAACTGTTCCTGCATCCGACGGCCACGACCGGCAACGCATGGTATCGCGAATCCCGCATGGGCAGCTATACCGACCGTGACGGTCTTGCAGTGATCACCGACAACGTGTGGGGTCCCGACGGGTATCCGCTCGACGTCGACGGTAACCCGATCTACTTCGTCGATGAGAACGGCGACACCGTTTCCTCCGGCAAGGACATTGCGGGCTACAACTACGCAGGAGTCGGATTTGACCCGTTCCGCACGTCGAGCCTCATCATCAACGCATGGAGCGGCAAGGACGGCACCCCGTTCGACTACTCCACGGGCAGCGCGCTCGACACCAGCGGAACAGGCAAGGGCGCATCCGACAGCGAATCGGCCGACATGACGTTCGCCGAAGGCGCCTACGATCCAGACAATCTGGAAATCCGACAGATGAACTTGTCCCGCGCAGGGTTCAGTGTCATGAACTTCAACGCTCGCCTCTGCTCCAAGATGTACGATCAGCTCGCCAAACTGACCATCCCAGGATATCAGGCCATGTATGATGATCCGACCGAACTCGACAAGAGCGCGCTCGAAGCTCCGATCGCGGCGGCACAGGCCAAGCTTGCCGAATTCGGCAAATACACGGACGATACGGTCGCATCTCTCACGGAAGCGTACGAGCAGGCCCTCTCGCTGTGAAACAACACCACGTTCAGCAGCGAACAGAACGGTCTTGTCTCCAATGCCGCCACGCTCCTTAACACGGCATTGGACGGTCTGAAGCTTCGGGAAACGAAGCTTGATGACCAGCCGGGCGGTGGCGAGGCCAAGCCGAATGACAAGCAGCCCTCGAAAGACAAGAATGCCAGCAAGGCCGATGGAAAACCGACTGCGGACTCGCCTCGCACGGGCTCCGACATCGTTCCCATTATCGCGGTCATGCTCCTCCTTGCAGGAGCCGGAACCACTGCCGGTACGTTGATACGCCGCAAGCATGTGTAGCGGTATGTTCTAGAAACCACCACCAGATAAATGGCCGGTCGAAGCACATTAGCTGCGACCGGCCATTTATCAAATGGGGGACGGTGATTAGAAGACGCTGTAGCCGCCGTCTACGCGAATGTCAGTGCCAGTAACGTACGAGGACGCGTCGCTGGCGAGGAAGAGCACCGTGCTGGCAATCTCGTCATTCGTGCCGAAACGATGCATCGGCACGACCTCGAGCATGGCGTCGTGGCCAGGCATGTCGATACGGCCATTGAAAATTCCAGACCACACGTATCCGGGGGAGATGGTGTTGGAACGGATACCATCCTTGGCGAGCGCGGCAGCAAGGTAACGTGAGTGTTCCATGATGGCCGCTTTGGTGGCGCCATACGCGTTCACCGGCGTCGGACTTCCCATCATGTAGTTCGCGTTGTGTCCGGACAGGGAGGCTGTGAAGATCAGTGAGCCGCCATGACCGTGTTCGCGCATGATTTCATGCGCGATGCGGCCGGTACGGTAGGTGCCGTTGAGGTTGATGTTGATGGTGCGCGTCCATACTTCTTCGGTGGCGTCTTGATCGTCGCCCGGTACGTTGACTCCGGCGTTGAGGAACGCGAAGTCGACGGTGCCCAGCTGTTCCACCAATTGTGTTTTGAGTTCGGCTACTTGTTCGACGTTGGTGACGTCGCAGGTGAGCGCGATGACGTTGGTGCCGAAACGTTCGCTCATGTCTTTCGCCAGTTCGGTGAGCTTGTCTTCTTGGCTGGGCAGGTCGACTAGTGCGACGTCTGCTCCGGCTTGGGCGAGCGCGGCCGCCGCGTTGCGTCCTAGACCGCCTGCGGCTCCGGTGACGAAGCCTTTGCGGCCGCGCATTGAGAATTTGTCGAGTATCGAGTAGTTTGAATCCTCCCATTTGTCGAGGGGTATAACGTTCGTCGAAGATTTGTTCGACGGTTTTCTCTGGAATCTTCGATGATTCGTCTGCCATGTTTCGCTCCTTTGCGTGATGGTGACCGCTTTTTTAGGATGCGTCCGCGCATCATGTTTTGCGCATCTATGGACCATGTTTGCGGTTGCCTATGTTCGTGCCTGCGGTCGTTCGGCGTCCGTGCCGAACCAATCCGAGTATAGCAAATAAAACGATGGCGGTGCTGTCAGTATTTGTCAGGTAAAACGTAATGAGGAAACCGTAAGGTCAATATAAGAAGATAGTTGATGATTGAAAGGGGAGTGGTGATGACGGATTTGAAAATGTTTTCCAAGCCTGTGGTGTTCACGGATTTCGATGGGGTGCTCAACGCCTTTCCGGATGACAAGCTTTTGCGCAGGGGCGGCGTGAACAAAGTTATGACCTGGGCGAAGCCCGACAGTCCCTACGCGAAAATGTACAATCCTGAAAAAGCGTTCCACTTGGACGGCAACGAAAAAGCCCACACGCCCGTAGGCTCATGGCGCATCCACTGGTCCAGCGAACTATCCGATGCCATGTACGCGTTGGCAGTTGACGGCATTGTGGAATTGTGGTGGCTGTCCACCTGGCAGCCATACTGCAGTCAGATTCTCGACCCGATGCTCGGATGGGATCCCATGCTGGTCGATGTCATCACCTGGTACGATCCTGTCACCAAATGGGGACGTGAGACAGGCAAATGACAGACCATCCAACGACGCGTACGCATCGAATGCGAAGAGAATGAACCCGCGCCGATCGTATGGATCGACGATGATGAATGCTTCGAACAGCGCGCGCAGCTCTTGGAGGAACTCCAGCCGAAAGCGCCGGTGCTTATGGTCCGTCCGGACTATCGTATCGGCATCAGCCGTCGCCAATGGAAACTGATCGATACGTTCGTGCACCATCCCGAACAGTTCGACACGGTCACGTTCGACATGGAACCAACCTGCAGGATATACGACATCCACCACGGTTTCTAGCCTAAATGAATTACCATGGGAGGATAGTCGAGCGGAATGAAGGAAGGATGGGGTTATGGCGGAACGTATCGTGGAGCGTCTTATCCGAGAGCGTGATACTCGATATGGTGACGGCATTTACACGACTACACAAATCCAGTTCGCATGGAATTCCAATCATATGGAAGGTTCCACCCTTACTGCCAAACAGACCGCGCAGCTATTTGCCACCGGTACCTATACCACGGATGGCAGCGAACAGGTCAATCCTGACGATGCGTTGGAAACCCGTAATCATTTCGCTGCGTTCCGTTGGATTCTCGACCATGCTGATGAGCCGGTGGACCGGGATATGGTCTGTCACCTGCATGCCATTCTCAAGCAGGGCACCAGACAGGTCTCCGACTCGCTTTTCAACGTGGGCGGCTACAAGACTCGGCCGAACTTTATTGGCAATCCTGTCACTCCGACAAGGACTGCGCTGCCGCAGGATGTTCCCGAATTTATGGACAGGCTGTTTGATATGTGCACGAAACTTGAGGATGAACCGTATCAAATCGCCCGTGTCCATTGGACGTTTGAGAAGATTCACCCATTTTCGGACGGCAACGGTCGAATCGGACGGCTTATCATGTTCAAGGAGCTTTTGCGTATCGATGCGTTGCCTGTCCTTGTCCATGACGCGTATCGTGCGGAGTACGTCAATGGCATCAGCAAGTTTCCGGACGAGCCAGGATGGCTGGTTGATACGCTTCTATTCGAACGGGACCTTTACCGGTCGCATGTTCTGAAAACGGATGCCGAGGCATTGCGTTACACGTACCATGACCAATGGAATATGGCTGAGCATCGGGTGGAACGAGATGAGGATCTGGAATTCGCCAAGCTCATCGACACGAAGGCCCAGCCGTTGTTCGATGAGGAGTATCAGCAGCGCGAACGGCTCCTATGGGGCGAATAGCGGTCCGACTGTGTTGTTGTGGTGGTTCCTCCTTCCAAACGTGACATGAACCGAATGTGCATTGAGATGTGCAATTTGTGCACATTGCGGTCGCCGGCCGTTCACCTTGGTATAAGAAGGAATCAGCCTTCGGACTTTAGCATGAGGTGCAATGGCGCGTATTGAATGCGCGCATACGAGGAAGTGAGAGCTGCATACATGCGTGTATTCGACTTCGATGGAACCATCTATGACGGGGACAGCCGTTTCGATCAACCCATGATCGACATGGCCCGCCGTGCCTACATGGTCAAAGGCAACAAAATCCACCAAGTCAAATAATCAGAAAGCGGAATGCGGATGAAATACCAGCACCAACGTCTTCATAAGTCGCTTCCTCACAACGTCTGTTCTACGATATCCGCCATAATAACCCCAACCGCAATCGCAGACACGAAACGCAACCGTTCAACCCACGGCTCAAAAACACAATCAGGCTTCCATTCGCTTTTATAATCCGAAACCCTGCAACGAAACTTCGAACCTCCAAGTCCAAAACTTCGAAAAAGAAAGTTTCGAACATGCAAGCCAGAAACTTCACACCATCATTCAACAACTACCGCGAAACACGCCTCACACACAACAAATAAATCAACCAAGCAACAGGCATCGCCAACATAAACACCGGATAAAACCACACAGCAGACAAACGCCCATACACCAAACCACCCACAAACGGACCAACCGACATACCCAAATCAATACCCGCATAATACGTACTATTCGCAATACCACTGCGCTCGCGACCGGCAATCACTACGGCCTGCGCCTGCGTGACTGAACTCATCAAGCCGTAGCCGATGGCAGTGAAGATCGCGGCCAACAACAGCATCCAATCGTTGAACAGGAACGTCATGCACGCGAGCATCGCCAGCATGCCCAACGAGCAGACCGTAAGCCAAAAACGGAAGCCCCTACTATCAAACAGGTCACGCAACCCTAGCCTCAACACCAATAACGCGACCGCATAGAACATGAAAAACAGGTCGGCCGACACTGGCAGATGACGTGCCTCGATATAGTTCATTATGAACGATTGATTCGCGAAATACGCTATGGCGAACATCATGAACGTCAACGACAACGGCACCACGCGTGGTTCTAAAATCGAACGGATCGAAAAACGATGCTTTTTGGTTGTGCCAGCAGAACCGTCAATGTCTACGGCAGTGGAAGGATTCTCCGTTATGGAAGTCTGTTTTTTGCGTACCGGCTGTCCGCCATTCTTCACCATCAGTGTGGCGATCAACATGATCGCCGCCAATACCAGCGAACTCAAAAACGTTAGCCGATAGCCGATGTACTTTTGCGCGCGAATACCGAATGCCGGGCCGACCGCCATGGCAAGCGCGTTCATTGTGCCGTATAATCCCATACCGGCACCCATATGGCGAATCGGCAGCAGAAGCGACATCCACGTGGCCAAGCAGACCGAACAGCATGCGAAACCGACACCGTTGATCACACGCGCCATGATGAGCATGATGGGGGAGCCCGCGAAATAGTACAGCAGGCCTGCGGCGAAATAGAGTACCGTGCCAGCCACCACAAGCGTACGCTTGCTGGTTCTGTCGGAAAGATTGCCTGCGATAGGGCGGCAGAACAATGAGATGAAACTCATCGACCCGGCCACCACACCCATCAGCATGCCGGACGCGCCCAACGATTCCGCATATCCGGCGACGATCGGATTGGCAAGCATATTGCTCGACATGAAACAGAACGTCGCAAGCATGACCAACGCCATATCACGGGTGATGAGACGATCATGCTTATGTTGTGGCTGCTTTGGCTTGTTTGATTGTTGTGCCGATTGTTCCTGCTGCATTGATTCAGATGCGGATGTCGTTGATAATGCCATGCTAGTTCGCCTCCGAGCATGCAACTGTAGCAGCCTTGACGAAAACGACCGCCCGCGCATTGCGGACGGCCGGCGGTGACGAACTAACGGTTCGAAGGCGGGCTTCGTTTACAGGGTTTTGGCGGCCTGCTCGACGAAGTCTTCCATACCGTCGATATCAACGACATGGTCGAAACGCACATTGGCGGTTTCCAATCCACGCAATGCGGCTGGGGCAGTGGTGCCGGTCGCTTCGGCAAGCACGTCCATGCATTCGAAATCCGTGCCGGAAGAGTCCAATCCCAAGGATTCGTTGACCACACGCGGGAACTTGTATGGGCTGGCGGTGCTCAACAGCACGCGCGGCGTCAGCGGATCGCGAGGCATCTGCTGCATCACGTAATAGCCGCACGCAGTGTGCGGGTCGATCACGTAATGGTTCTTGTTCCAACAATCCGCGATCATCTCACGCACCTGATCCTCATCGGCCCAGCCAGTGCCGAATAGGGAACGGATCTTGGCCAGCATTGGTTCGGGAACCTCATAGGCGCCCCATTGGTTCAGATCGTTCATCAGCATGGCAATCAGACGAGTGTCCTTGTCGGACATGTAATACAGCATGCGCTCCAGGTTCGAGGAAATGAGAATATCCATCGACGGGGAAATCGTCTGATAGAACGGGCGCTGACGGTTATACGTGCCGGAAGTCAGGAAATCGAACAGCACATTGTTCTTATCGGACGCAACAACCAGATGCTTGACCGGCAGGCCCAGCAACTTCGCATAATATCCGGCAAGAATATCACCGAAATTACCGGTCGGTACCACGAACTCGACCTCATCGCCAACATTGATGACCTGCTGTTCGAGCAGCTGCGCGTAAGCGGAGAAATAGTAGACGACCTGCGGCACTAGACGCCCCACATTAATCGAATTTGCGGAAGACAGTACCACATGTGAGTCGGACGCCAAGCGGTCGGCAAGCTCGCGGTCACCGAAAATTCGCTTGACTGCGGACTGTGCGTCATCGAAATTGCCCTTCACCGCGCAGACATTCACATTCGAACCAGCCTGCGTGCTCATCTGCAGTTCCTGTACCTGGCTAACCTTGCCTTCCGGATAGAACACGGTGATGCCTGTGCCCTCGGCATCCGCGAAACCAGCGAGCGCCGCCTTGCCGGTGTCTCCGGAGGTGGCTGTCACGATCATGATTTTCTCGTTGCCGTCGCCGCCGGCCGGGGTGGTGCGTGCCATGAAACGCGGCAGGATCTGCAATGCGACATCTTTGAATGCGGAGGTCGGGCCGTTAAACAGTTCCATCACGTAGTCATCGCCGAGCGGCTTGACCGGGGTGATCTTTTCGTCGGACCATTGCGCGCCGTACGCTTCATCGATGCATGCCTTGAGTTCGGTTTCGGAGAAGTCGGGCAGCAGCACGCTCAGCACGTCGAATGCGATCTGCTGGTAGGACTTGCCTGCGAGAGATGCGACGTCTACGTGGGTTTCGCCCAGTGAGTCGGTTACGAACAGGCCGCCGTCGTCGGCGATGCCTTTGCGTATGGCTTGCTTGGAGGTGAGTGAATCGGTGGTGCTGCGAGTGCTGTGGAACGTGGTCACTGGATTTCCTTAGCAATAGAACGGACAATGAACGTCAAACAATATTGAGTGTAGCGTTATGGGCGGGAAGAAGCGTGTTTGGCGTCCGTGGAATGGGACGATGCGTGTTTATGGGTGGTGATTGTTTCCTGCTTGTTTCGTGATTGCTTCCATGTTTCGAAACGCCCTATTCCCTCATGCGATTTGTGCACGTACACTTCATCGTTAAGCCTGCACGTTCGTACGGGCAACGTATTTATCCTCCAAGCCAAGGAGAGCTCAATGACCGCATCGCCTCTCGCGCAAACTCCGAACGACATGTTCAACGCGCCTATCGCCGAAGCAGACCCCGAAATCGCCGAGGTACTCAACGCTGAGTTGTCTCGACAGCAGAACGGCTTGGAGATGATCGCCTCCGAAAACTTCGTGCCGCGTGCCGTGCTTCAGGCTCAGGGTTCCGTGCTGACCAACAAGTATGCCGAAGGCTATCCGGGACGCCGCTACTATGGTGGCTGCGAGCAGGTTGACAAGATCGAAACCATTGCCCGTGAGCGTGCCAAGAGCCTGTTTGGTGCCGAATACGTCAACGTGCAGCCTCACTCCGGCGCACAGGCCAATGCAGCCGTCTACCAGGCGCTCGTCAAGCCGGGCGACACCGTGCTCGGTCTTGCCCTCGACCATGGCGGACATCTCACCCACGGCATGAAAATCAACTTCTCCGGACGTTTCTACCATGCCGAAGCCTACGGAGTCAATCCTGAAACCTTCCGCATCGATCCTGAAATCATCCGCCAGCGCGCGCTTGAAACCCACCCGGCCATGATCATCGGCGGCTGGAGCGCCTACCCGCGTATCGAAGACTTCAAGGCCATGAAGGAAATCGCCGACGAAGTCGGAGCCAAGTTCTGGGTTGATATGGCACACTTCGCGGGCCTTGTCGCAGCCGGACTGCACCCGAGCCCGGTCCCGTACGCCGATGTCGTATCCTCCACGGCTCACAAGACTCTTGGCGGTCCGCGTTCCGGTTTCATTCTCGCCAAGCAGGACTATGCCAAGAAGCTCAACTCCGCGGTCTTCCCGGGTCAGCAGGGCGGTCCGCTCATGCACGTCATCGCAGGCAAGGCCGTCGCGTTCAAGGTCGCAGCCTCTCCGGAGTTCAAGGACCGCATGCAGCGCACCCTCGACGGTGCCAAGATCCTCGCCGAACGCCTCATGTCCGACGATGTCAAGAACAACGGCATCAGCGTCCTCACCGGTGGCACCGATGTCCACCTCGTCATGGTCGATCTGCGCAACAGCGAAATGGACGGCCAGCAGGGCGAAGACCTCCTCGCACAATGTGGCATCACCATCAACCGCAACACCGTCCCGTTCGACCCGCGCCCGGCAAGCGTGGCCTCTGGCCTGCGCATCGGCACCAGCGCACTCGCCACCCGCGGCTTCGGTAGCAAGGAGTACGAAGAGGTCGCCGACATCATCGGCACCGCACTTGCGGCAGGCAAGGACGCTGACGTGGAAGCCCTCAAGGCTCGCGTCGACAAGCTCGCCGAAGACTTCCCGCTGTATCCGGGTCTCGACCAGATTCACTGATTCCATGCGAATAATGGTTGATCGAGAACGGTTCCGGATATGAATCTCTGAGGCCACGCGACATGTGAAATCGCGCCCTGCTCCCGACGCTACGACGAAATAATGGTCGAAGCTGCGGAACAAGGCGCGTTTTCGCGCTAATCTAGGAAATTATGACGAACCTACAAACCCAAGCCAACGCCATGGAAACCGACGTGCTCAACGAAGTGTGCGCCAAAGCCGACGCCGCACGAATCGCGCAAGCGCAACTCGCCCAAACCAACACGCAACGTAAAAACGAGCTTCTTAACGTCATCGCGGACGCACTCGACGCGCGTGCCGGAGAAATCGCCGCAGCCAACGCCATCGACATGCAGGAATCTGCTGAACATGGTATGGATGCAGGCAAACTCGACCGACTCAAATTTGACGTGTCCCGCGTCAACGCAGCCGCACAAGGCGTACGCCACGTAGCCACACTGCCGGATCCGATCGGCGAAATCGTACGTGGATACCATCTCGACAACGGTCTACGACTCGAACAGACTCGCGTGCCCATCGGAGTGCTTGGCATGATCTACGAAGCACGACCCAACGTCACCGTCGACGTCGCATCGCTCTGCATCAAATCCGGCAATGCGGTGCTCCTCAGAGGCGGACACGCGGCCGAACGTACCAACGCAGCCATACTCGGCATCATCGCCGACGTGCTACGCGAATACGGATATGACCCCGCACTCATCGCATCCGTCGACGAATACGGACGCCAGGGCGCCACCGCCATGATGCAAGCCCAAGGTCACATCGACCTGCTCATTCCACGAGGGGGGGCGGGCCTTATTCAAACCGTCGTGCAAAACTCCAAAGTGCCGGTCATTGAAACCGGAGCTGGCAACGTACACATCTACGTCGACCAAACCGGCGACCAAAACAAAGCCATCCCCATCATCCTCAATGCAAAAACGCAACGTGTCGGCGTCTGCAACGCCACTGAAAAACTCCTCGTGCATCAGGGCATTGTCGAAACGTTCCTTCCGCAGGCCGCAGCCGCACTCGCTGCAGCCAATGTTGAAATGCATGCCGACGAGCGCGCTTACGAAATCATCGATAAAGCCGGTATCGACGGAGTGAAACTGATGCATGCCACTGACGAAGACTGGGATACCGAATATTTGGCATTGAAAATCGGCGTCAAAGTGGTCGACTCACTCAACGAAGCCATCGAACATATCAACCGTCATTCCACCGGACATACGGAATCCATCATTGCCGAAGACTATTCGGCCATTCGAGGAATTCACCTCACGTATCGACTCGGCGGTGGTGATGGTCAACGCATCCACACGCTTCACAGACGGTGGAGTATTCGGTTTCGGCGCCGAACTCGGCATCTCCACGCAGAAAATGCACGCGCGCGGACCCCATGGGACTACGCGAAATGACCACGACCAAGTGGATCGGTTACGGAACGGGGCAGGTACGAGCATGAGCGAACGAAACGATACCAACGAAAACGACAGCCAGATGGAGGGAACAATGACCGACGTCAAGAATCCATGGAATGCGGATCTCAATAACCCATATCTGGGATTGAAGCTCGCATCCGAACGATTAAGCATCGTGCGATACGTGTTCCTTGTGCAAATCGAGGACGGCATCGCCTCGGCGGCACAGCGTGCGTCGCTCGAATATGCCGACGCGGTACTGATTGGCTGGCCGGAAACTGACGCAGACGACGTGGTGGAACTCAACGAGGAGAAACTCAGGAACGTCGACGAGCAGATGCGTCTCATGGAACAGTACATCGCCAAATTCAGCGCTATGGAACGCGAACAGGATATCGATGGCATGACAGATACGCTGATTCGTGTCACCGAACGTGTGGCCGAGGTACGGCGTGCCTACCAGCCGGACTTCCCGTTGCCGACCTTCGCTGAAATCAGGCGTGTTGTGCAGGACGAGTGGGATGAGGATATGGGCAAGATCGATCCTGACAACGCTTCGCCCACGGCTGACAGCATCGGACGTGAAACCGCGGATGCCGATCAGGAACAAAAAAACGAGGATGCCTCATGACCGGACCGAAACGCATGCGGCCCGAATCCGCTGAAGCCGATTCCGAACTTGCCATCAGCTATGTGGTGGAACCGG
>ENA-OQNJ01000046-OQNJ01000046.1-human-gut-metagenome-genome-assembly--contig:-NODE-46-length-26642-cov-3.125250_pt1 | contig 26642 bp, 25 predicted proteins | sample MGYA00242630_ERZ504882 | MGnify/ENA primary metagenome ERZ504882 (study PRJEB26092, sample SAMD00036408) | human gut metagenome | host: Homo sapiens | study: EMG produced TPA metagenomics assembly of... | reverse complement strand
AAGTATAAATAGGCTTTAATCTGGATACAATTTCAACTGCATCGTTGATACACGCTGTGTTTATCTCGTTTACTGTATCATTCATAAGAATTTAATTGGTTATGTTTATTGTGATGATAGAGTAGCCTTTGTTTTGAACATCTTCCTTGAAAGATTTGTAAACGATACTGTAGATTATCATATTCATTATGTCGGCGTAGATTCTTTAGATGAAGAATGTATTGAATGCAGAAAATACTCTGATTATTGTGAACATATTTTACCTGCTTTCTGGATAGATGACGATTTTTGTGAATAATGAAACACTGGTGTTTGGTTATTCAAAATTTAAGCTGATAGATACTGGTGTTAAGTATATTAATCCGAAGCATTTTTACCGTAAAAAACTTTGTAAAGTATTGCAGATTCAATAAAGAGTGAAATTACAGTAAAATAAAAGATAGTTTTTTCGTTCCTTTGTTATGCCATTGTTCTACGCCGGAATCTTTTCTGCCATCTCCGGCAGGCACTTCTCAAATAATTCCCGATATCTTCGATACCCTTCATCCCGGAGTGGACCTTGCAGTGATGTCAGAGACCAAAGGAGAAGCTCTTCCTCTTCCACAGCATACGGAGAGGTATAGACAAATTTTTTCCCGTCAAAATGCGGTTTTGATAACTTCAGTATTTCCGTAATCTCTCCTTTTGTTTCCGCCTGCATAATCATTTCCACTTTCTTCCGATGGAACTCGCAGACGATGCTCTCCAGAAATCCCTGCTTCAGATAAAATTCCGCCCTTCTATAAAGTTTTACAAGAGCCTCCACTCTTTCATCAAATAACTTGTCCTTTTCACTGACTATCATCTGTGCCAGTGCGTTTGCATGTTCCATAACCAATGCTGTTCCCATTACATTTCCTCCCATAATAAAAGCTGGCATAAGAAATTTCTTCTCACACCAGCACGATTCTTTTATTCCTCTGTGATGATCTCACTGCTTAATTTTCCATGTACCAGATAGCGATAATTCCGTCTGGAATTGACACAGGTAGACAGCGTAACTATCCGATCCGTTGCCGACAGCTCGGTGCCGGTATCATAATCCCTATAAGAAGACACCGTATCCAGAAACGTCTGAAAATCTTCCGCTTCCGGGAAATGATACCTATATCCCTCACTTCCGGTTCTTCCCGCATAGCAGGAAAAGATACGATACTTGAGGATCTTGTCCGGCAAATAGAGATAAAACTCCGGATGTTGTTCAAATAGCTCTTTGTCTTGGTACTTATCCAGAGTTCCGAACATGCTCCCGTTTTTCATATTATGCCCGTACACGATCGTATTCTGATCCGTAAAGTCCGGCTGATTATGGCAGTCCACAAAGATGCTCCCGTTGATATTGGATTCTCCCGAAAAAAGGTGATGAAGATAATATGCATTATCTTTCCCCTGTACCACCGGATAACTAATATCCAGTGCCGGAATCTGAATCCACGCTATGACATCCGGATTAACCGCTTTTAAACCTGCAAAATCAATTTCTAGATACCTATTCTTAGGTTCCTCCTTTTCTTTCTCAGACTCCGGTGATTCTTCTTCCTCTGGTTCCTGAACATATTCCTGCAGTTTCTCGTAACTTACGTCCCCTTTCTGATACTTCAGATAAGCACCAAAGAGTTTTCCTGCCGCTGCGAGAAAAACAAGCAACAGGCAGATAATGAGTCCTGCAAGAACCGTATTTCCTTTTTTTCTCATGATTGTTCTCCTTTCGGAAGAGCCGAAGTCTGTGCCCCGGTTCCTTCCTTCTGTTTGATGGCGGCTAAATAGTCATCAATCCCCTTGTGTTTCCCGTTCCACTCCCCGCTCTCGTCCATATCCCAGACCATCCGGTTCATCGGCAGGGAAAGCTCCCGGCAGATTTCATAGACCTTATTGCAGCCGTTCTGGATAATCCTCCGTTTCTCCGCCTTATGCTGGCAGATAACAGGGGAACGCTCAAAACAGACCGCACACTTACTGTCATGCTTATTGCAGGCTACTTTCATCTTCTTATCCATGTCATACGCCTCCAAAAGCTGTTTCATCCCATATCCTTTCATCCGCTCCAGCACCGGTTTCAGATTCCGGTACTGGTTCACTCCGGCAACGCACACAAAGGTAGCGCCGGACAGATAATGGGCTATGGTCCCTTTTAAGGCTCCTTCGGTCAGATAGACACGTTCTGCGGCAAGATCACCGATCACATGTACCGGACTTCCGGAGGAAACTCCCTGGTCATAATTGACACTGGACAGCCAGATATATTTTTTCGTGTCAGTCACATGATCTACCCGGATCTGAAAACCCTGGATGAACCCGTCCAAAGAAACTATGGGAATCAGGATTCCTGAGTTTTCTGCTTTGAAGTTAATCGTCCAGTTTCCGTCTGTATCCCGGTAGAATCCCGGCACGCCTTTCACCATATATCCTTCTTCTGCCAGCCTTTTGACCAGCTTCTTCATTCCAAACAGCGGGACACTCCGGTAACGCTGTGCTTCGATCTGTTCCGGTTTTAATCCTCGTCTTTGCAGATCCTCCTGATGCTTCCTGTTAAGCGTGAGCATGGACAGCATTCTCTGATACGTCCGGTGGATTTCCTCTATGGGTGCAAGCTCTGCCGTTGCCTTTTCTTCCTGTACCGGCGTTGCTTTGATATAATCCGTCCGGTATTCTCCTTTTCCTAATGCTTCCCGGATCTGCTGATTTGCTTCGGAGAGTGTAACATTGTGCAAATCCGCATAAAGCTTCAGCATCCCCCCGGACGCATCACAGCGGTTGCACCGGAATACATTCTTTTCCACATTGATATTCAGTTTTCCATGCGTCTCTCCACAAAACGGGCAGTCATAATAGTTTCCCCGCCGCTTTCTGAGATGCAGCACCTGCACCACATCCAGTATTCCATAATCAAACCCAGACATATCATAATACATCCCGGTCTCTTCCTCCTTTCCCCCGCAGAAAAAAGCTCTCTGCGGGGTTCTTCCTTAACCAGCCATCGGCATTGCTTTTTGTAAAATTACCTTTGCTGCCGCCGGAACCAGATTGTTCGGTCCGGAATATTGCTCGGCAAACCACTGGATCGTTGACGGGCTTTCAACTGCCACCTGTCCCATGGTCTTTCCGCCGTATTTTCCCTTTCCCGGAATCACAGTCCCGACTGCCATTTCATAGTTCATGTGTTTCATCAGTTCTTCTACCGGAAGGGACGTATCCAGATTCTGTAAATGCTCCCTGCAGCATCTGTCCGGTCTTTGGCGGCGTAGAGGCAGCCGGAGCGGAACCGTAGCCAGGCATTTGTCCACTGCCATGGTAAATGGTGCTTCCCGCCGCCTGTGCCTGCTGATAGAACTGATTCATCATCTGCTGGCCTGCATATTCCGGCTGACCTGGCATCTCTCCATAAGTTGGCATAGGGGCATTTGGCATGACACCCGAATCCGGCATGGCTGCATTTTCCATGGCACCTGAATCCGGCATCTGTGGATTCTGATATGGAATTCCGGCATCTACCTGTGCAGGATCATTTTCCTCTCCCACATCCGCAAACTGCACACCATATCCGGCATCCGATAATGCCCTTCCTACGGCTGCTGTTTCTGCCATTTCCAGAAATTTGTCTCCAAACTTCGGGTCATCGCTCCGGAATTTCTGCGAAAAGGAATTGGCTACATAATTGTCTTCCTGATCACATTTATCCAGATAGATACGTGCTTCCACAACTGCCATGTTCTCTGTGAAAGTGATAATCCGGCTGATGATCTTTCCTGCCGGATTGACCAGACGAAACCATAGCTTCCGGTATTTCACATCCAGATAAAGCTGCTCCTCCTGCCCTTCTTCTCCAATCTTTCTTGCCAGTTCCATCGGATGGAAGCCATCCACACGGTTCAAAGCGGCAACTGCCTCTGATTTCTTATACAATAATTCTTTCATTCTCTGCTCCTTTCATTTAGAAAAGCAGACGTTCCCCTATATAAGAGTAATAGTCCGCTTATTTCAAAAATTGAAAAATATTTTTAAACAACAAGTTTTAACTGCTCCATTTCCGGTTTCTGTTCACTCTGATACTGATCGTAATACTGTACGATCCGCTCACTCAGAATGGTGTTCCTTGTCCCGCTGTCATCCGTATGGATTGCCTGACAGACTGCAGCCCATTCCCCTACCAGATAAACCTTGCTTTTCGCTCTGGTCACTCCGGTATAGAGAATATTGCGCTTCAGCATCATATAAAAGGCTTTTACCCAAGGGATGATGACAACCGGACATTCGGAACCCTGTGCCTTATGGATGGTTGTTGCGTTAGCATGTTCGATCATTTCCATCTGGTCAGCTTCATATTGCACCTGCCGCCCATCCGGGAATCCGATCACTGCCCTGGCATTTCCATCCTCATCCGTGATACAGTCCAGTATCCTGCCCAGATCGCCGTTACTCGCCATCTCGGTATTTTTATTCTGTAAAATCTTATCGCCAACCCGGAACACCTGACTGCCGATATGCAGTTCCTTCTTCCCTGCGATTGGCGGATTTACAAAATCCTCCAGAGATTTGTTCAATTCATCCACTCCGGCAGCACTGCGTTTCCGATACGGAGTCAGGATCTGTACCTGATCCATGCCGTTTTTTGCAATCTCGTCCAGATAAATCCTCCGGACAATCTCTGCCGCTTCATCTGCTCCTTTACAGGCAATGAACTGAAAATCCTCCCCAAAGCTCAGATTAGTCTTATTCTCCTGCATCAGTTTTGCATTATAAGGTATGCTGCTCAAAGCGCCCTGCCGGTAAACCAGATCCAGTACCGTGACCGGAATCAGCCCGCAGGCAATCAGTTGCCGGAACACATCCCCGGCTCCTACGGATGGAAGCTGGTTCTTATCCCCGACTAAAAGGACTCTGGCATGTCTGCTAACCCGCCGGAAAAATTCATAGGCAAGATGCATGTCCACCATGGACACCTCATCTACATTTAGAAATCCGGCAGACAGGTACTCAAAATCCGGTTCAAAATCCGTATCATCTCCCAAAAGCCCCAGGGCCAGATGCATCGTGGATGCATTTTCACAGCCGGTACTCTCCACCATACGTCTTGCCGCACGTCCGGTCGGAGCCATAAGCTGTACCTCTGACCTGCATAACGCCTGATGGATATAGAGAATCACCTTGAGAACCGTTGTCTTTCCGGTTCCGGGACCTCCGGTAATAATACTGATGGGATGTGCAAACACCATCCGCACTGCCTGTTTCTGTGTTTCTGACAGCGTGATCCCCAGTGTCTTCTGTGCCTTTTCCAGCTCCGGTTCAATGGACAGCAAAACCGGCTTCTCCAAAAGCCGTCTGGCTATCATGGAAGCGGTCTGTGTTTCTTCTTCATACTGCCGGATAGAATAGATCCGTTCTTCCTCCACAACAATGCTTTTTTGCAGCACCAGCCGGTAAAGCACCTGACTGACATCCTGCTCCGATACTGCCATGACCTGCAGATCCCGGTTCAGTATTTCCAGTGCTTCCCTGATAACCTCCTGACGCTGCTTAAACAGATGTCCTTCTTTCATTGCCTGATTCATGATATGTCCGATGCACCCGGATATCCGCATGGGATCATTGAGTGCACAGCAGCACTGTCTTCCGATCGCATCCACAGTCAGAAACCCGAAGCCTTTGACTGCACTCAGCATGTAAGGGCGGTGCCGGATAATATCCACCGATTCATTTCCGAATTTCTTCAGAATCATATTCACTTTTTTGGGTGTTACCTTAAAAGGCGCCAGAAACGTCATCAGTTCCCGGAACACCTGGTTTTTTCCATAGGACTCCACAATAGCAGCCAGCTTCTTCTCGGAAATTCCACGGATCTTCAAGAGTTCCTGCGGGTTGTTTTCCATGATTTCCAGTGTCTGAAGCCCAAACTTCCGGAAAATAGTATCTGCCATCTTGGGACCGATACCTTTGATTGCACCGGAAGAAAGGTATCCTAAGATACCCTCCTTTGTCCGTGGTACAACCTCCATGAAATTTTCCACCTGATACTGAGTTCCATGCTCTCCGCTCTCCCATCTGCCTTCCATCTCAAGCTCAATCTCGTCTGTAAGCGGAAGACCGAATCCAATCGCTGAGAAGCCGATGATATTCCGGGATGCCAGATATTTGTCTCTGGCTGACAGGGGGACAGACGTATCCTGTGTGGTGAATATGGCAATCGTATACCCATTCTCCTCATTCTGGAAAATCTTATGTTTAAATCTGCACCTCATTGTTTATATCCCTCCAGCTTTTTATCCGCATCCGTTCATTTGGTTTTCTCATTACGCCGCCTCCTTCTTAATTCGGAAAGTACGGCTCTCCGTTGTTTTTGTATATTCCTCATAGATATCCGGATGCTGGTTTTTCAGCTTCTCCATCTGGTCTTTCCCAACCGAAGTACGTCTGGTCGGATTATAGGTAATACGGTAACGGTTCGTACCGTCCTCCAGCACTGCCTTGCAGCCCTGCCCCAGCTGTTCCACAAAAGGAACACTGATTGCCCGCTGTTCTGCTTCGATTTCCTTTTCCGTTTTTCCAACTGTGACTTTTCCTCCGAAAGGGTAAGATACTTCTCAAGATTTTTTGATTCCAGACCGGAAAGCACAATTTCCGGAATAGATTTGTCTGCAAAACCACCATAATTACGGATATTTGCCAGAACCAGATCGGAATTCCCGTTATGCGGCGGTACTACATTTTTCAATACATGTTCCTGCCAGAAATACGTTTCCTGATCAATGATGTCTTCTTCCTCAATCAGATCACGCTCAATGGTGCGATACACAAACTCATTCTCGTTATTTCCATACAGGCATGCGATAAAGGCTTTCTGCATATTCATCACAGACAGATAATGCCTTACCTGCAGCACATAATGAGCTGGAATACCCTCATCAGCCCACTTATCTTTCGCATTATAATTGCAGGTTTTACATTCCAGAATCGCAAATGTCCCATCCGGCATACGAACAAAAAAATCCACATCTGCAAGCATGAACGGATATAATGGATGCCGGAACATGACACGTACCGGAAATACTTCCAGTCCGGTCTTTTTGGAAAAGATTTCTGCCACCAGATCTTCCAGCCGGTGTCCGACTTCCTTGGCAACCCAGTTGCTTTCCTCTTCCTCCTGAATGACCGGCTGCACACCTGTTTTGTTGTAAAACAGATCCCGGATAGTGGCAAATGGAGAGATCCCCATGATTGCCGCTACATCACTGCCGCCGATTCCTTTTTTGCGGTATTCCAACCAGTCTTCTCTTGACAGGTTACTGATATCCACAACCTTTTCCGGTGTATACTCTGCTTTGTTATTCATTCCAATTCCTCCTAACATTTGACTGCTCCATAAACGTCATATTTTTTCCAGTCTTTTATAAGCGCCTTCGTAATATCCTCCTCCAGCTTCAGGATGCCCTGTCCGGACATTCCTTCACAGGCTGCAAAAAAGGAGGCTTCATTCATGGCATAATAAAGATCATGTGCCGTACAGGCACCTTCCCCGTTCTGGGATACAAATAGCTCCACCACCTCATTCCGGATCTTCTGTTTAATGCCAAGTTCCTTCATCAGCAGCTTCAGGCAGTTCACCGGATTACGGATCTCAATGTCCATAAGCTGAGTAAGATTCTTCATCGCATCCACATAGCGGGCGCATACCTGCTCCAGATTTTTCCGGAAGTCCAGAATCGTTGCCCCTTTATCGTGAGCCAGCTTGATTGGACTTCCCAGACTGATAACGCCGTTTGGTCCGTCTGTCAAAAGCATCGGATACAGATTTGCACCGCTCGCTGCCACGTCAGATGTGGTAAAACGAAGTGCCGGTGACAGGATCTTCTCATCCATTCCGTGTGCATCCAGTGCTTTTCGGTAAGTATCCAGAAGTTCCTGACTTCCTCCGAGCTTCCACATGGCAGATACAATGGAATGGTCATAGATACCAGAGCCCTCCATGTAAACACTGCCTTTGAAATTCAGATTCAGATATTCGCAGGTTGTCTCAAACATGGCTTTCATATCAAGGATGCAATAATCATGTTTATCCCCGCCATGTACTGCGGAAACCTTTCCGTCCGCAATCTTAATCAGGGCATCCCCTTTTGCAACCCGCAGGCAGTAATTGACTACCTTCGCATATGTTGCCTTATCCAGCTTGCGAAGCCCGTCTCCATTGACACCTGCGCGGCTTAAAATGGTGCGGATGGCACAGTCACGTACCGGATAGGATTCTCCTCTCATTTTCAGTACAAGCTGCGTATTCTTCTCTGTATCCTCCAAAATTTCTTCCATGGATGCATCTGCCGCATCCAGATTTTGAGCCTCCTTTTCCAGTGGTGCCAGCCGTAACGTATTCGTTGGCTTTCTGATCCATTTGGCATTTCTTCCTCTCTCTGCCAGAAACTCCAGCAGATCTTTTACTTCTGCAAAGGATCTCTCAAATCCATCTGCATACACTCTTGCTTCATTCATGTTCTTATTCCACCTTTCTTAAAATAATATTTATCCATCAACAGCCGAAGCTGGTTGTGGCATGCAACTATGCCGAAACCTAAATGTAAGCACAAAAAAAGAATGAAAAGAGAGTCTTTTCTCTGTTCATTCTTAAAAGTCTGGTTTCTTCCTGAAAAAACAAAGTGCCACGCAGCCAAAAAAGGCATACCGTGACACTCACTACAAACATAAACTACTTATGCCAGGAATCAGCTCCTGCTGTTTCCTGTAAGTTTGGAGATTCTTATGAATCCCGAAACTCCCCAAAAAGGGTGTGCATAAAATAAACTATATCAGTATACTAGCACAAGATATTCCTCATGTCAATTCAGGCTTATACTATATATGGTGTTTATATTTGTTCAAAATACTACATCTATTTTTCTACTACGAATTCAATCTTCTCTTTCTAGATACTCCCGGCAGCCAACCGAACCGTTCCACACTGCTTTGTACTCCTCTTTCGTCCTTTTCTATTACAGCAGTCCAACGTAGGGACAATCGTTACATTGATTCCGTCAGTGCTTCCTTCGCCCATTCAATTTCCTGCTCATTTCCTATAATCCGCACAGACATCCACTTCCTTTGCTATCATCATACCCCAAAATCCATTTTCTATCATCCATAATTTCTTTTTTTGTATCATTTTAGTAAATTACGGTTATATTACGGAATAATCACTATATTTCAAATATATCTCTATTTTATTCCGTAATTTGCTGTAAGTAAATAGTTTAAAATGTGGAAGAGAGGTGTAAATGTATGGATAAAAACTTTATTGGAGAACGCATCAGCGAACTGCGTTTAAAGAAAAATGTATCTGAATATCAGATGAGTCTGGATCTTGGCAAAAATAAAAGCTACATCCAGTCCCTCACTTCCGGACGTTCTCTGCCTACCATGCAGAGCTTTCTGGATATCTGTGACTATCTGGAAGTCACTCCTCAACAGTTCTTCGATTCAGAGCTGCACAATCTTCCTCTGATTGACAAAGCAACTGATCTGATGAAACAACTCGATGACGAGGATATGCTTGCGCTCATTTCCATGCTGAATCGTCTGGCTCTAAAACGCAAATAGATTTCCGTGGCTGCCAAATCAAGGCAGCTTTTAGTTTTTATCAGTTTTTTCTTAAAAGTTTTTCAATCTTTAAAGAAAAGCCCCCTATTCCTTAATTGAATGGGTAATATATCCATTCGCCGTACCTTGAAAACAAAAGAAATCTTTCGGGAGATTGATATAGGTGACTGCAGATAGTTTGCATCTTCGCACGCCTGCAGCTTAATAGTTACAAAGTAACACCGTTTTACGTGGCCGGAACGGGCATAGGAACTGGCTTCTGAAAGAATAACATAGACTTTTGGGATTTTAGCTTATAGCGCTTTTATTAGAGAACTTTTACTCAAAATTTGATATAATAATAGACAGGTATCAAGTTGATTCCCTGTCTGTGGAAAGGAGATTCATGATAACTGTAACAAAAAGGGATTTGATTGAATTAGGCTACGGTCCTTCCTTTGCTGCTGATATTATCAAAAAAGCAAAGGAACTTATGGTAGAAAAGGGGCATACCTATTATCAATCCAGAAAATTAGACAGGGTTCCAAAAGAAGCCGTTGAAGAATTATTAGGGATTACTTTGCCCGATAAGCAAGAATGATCGTGCTTTTTGCATTTTAGTAAGGAGTGAAATCATGGCAAAAGATCCAATTAAAAAAGCAGAAAACGGCACTTATATTTTCGAGCCAACCTCGGATATCATCCTGTAACCGGAAAACAGATTCAAAAATACCGCAGCGGATTCTCAACAAAAAAAGAAGCCCGTGCCGAGTATTCCAAATTGATTCTTGCATCAACGGAAGAATTAGCTGATAAGAAGGAAGACATTACCTTCAAAAAGTTTATTGAAGAAATCTATCTTCCGTGGTACAAAACTCAGGTGAAAGAAAGTACCTACAAGAATCGTTACTCGACCATTCAAAAACACTTTGCCTATTTCTACAAGAAGAAAGTGTCCGAAATAGAAGCGATAAATGTACAGACCTGGCAGCTCAAGTTGGCAAAACAATTCAGTCCAAACTATGTACGCATTGTTCAGGGAATGTTATGTTTAGCTTTTGACCGGGCGATTATCCTCGGACTTGCAAAGAAGAATCCTGCCCGCATGATCGGCAATATCAAATCTAAAAAAGTAAAGATCGACTTCTGGACTTTGGAGGAGTTTCAGAAGGTAATATCCCTGCTGTACAAAGGTGACTACTACGAGCACTATCTCTTCATCTCGTTCTGGCTTTTATTTATGACTGGAATGCGTATTGGAGAGGCTGCCGCCTTACAGTGGGATGATATTGATTTTGAAACAGGTATGCTGATTATTAGTAAAACACTGTACTATAAAACAATGAATGACTACAAATTCGTTGAACCTAAGACGCAGGCAAGCAACCGTACCATTTATATTGATGCTGATACCATCAAGGAATTACAAGAATGGAAGGCGGTCCAGGCAAAGGTTTTACCAAATTGTGGATTCGTACTGAGTTATAACAGTACACCCACCAGCAAAACAACGCTTCCAAGAGCATTAGAGAAATTGGCAAATTTAGCTGGTGTCCACAGAATCAAAATTCATGCCCTGAGACATTCGCATGCTTCCCTGCTTATCAGCATGGGCGAAAATCCACTGCTGATTAAAGAGCGTCTTGGACATGAAAAAATACAGACGACACTAGGAACTTATGGTCATCTGTATCCAAACACCAATATTGAGATTGCAAAGAAGCTGACCGGGGTTCTCAGCTACCAGTCAGCTTCTCAAAGTATTGCTAATTATACCAGTAATCAGCATACTGCAATGTATCACAAAGAAATATAAAAATGCAATGATAATGCAATTTCAAACACCCAAAGCCGCAAAGCCCCGTGGTTACGGGCTTTGTAGCCCAGCGTCAACTATTCAAACTCAATAGTTCCCGGTGGCTTACTGGTCAAATCATAGAATACTCTATTGACTCCCTTTACCTCATTTATAATTCTGCTCATCACTGTCTGAAGTACCTCAAACGGTATCTCGGCTGCTTCGGCTGTCATGAAGTCCACGGTGCGGACTGCACGGACTGCAACGGCATAATCATATGTCCTCTCATCACCCATGACACCTACTGAACGCATGTTGGTAAGGGCTGCAAAGTACTGGTTTGGCATCCATGATGGTTCCTCGCCGTGGGCTTCTTTGTACTCTTTTGCTGCCTTTTCCACTTCGCTTCTGTAAATCCAGTCTGCATCCTGGACAATGCGTACCTTTTCGGCTGTGACTTCGCCGATGATACGGATTCCAAGGCCTGGGCCAGGGAATGGCTGACGGAATACGAGATAGTCAGGTAATCCGAGCTCCAGTCCGACCTTGCGGACCTCGTCCTTGAAGAGGTTTCTGAGTGGCTCCACGATATCCTTGAAATCGACATGCTCCGGGAGACCTCCTACGTTGTGGTGTGATTTGATGACTGCAGATTCTCCGCCGAGTCCACTCTCCACTACATCCGGATAGATGGTTCCCTGCGCAAGGAAGTCAACCTTTCCGATTTTCTTGGCTTCTTCCTCGAATACACGGATAAATTCCTCACCGATGATTTTACGCTTGCGCTCAGGCTCTGTGACACCTGCAAGCTTGCTGTAGTATCGCTCCTGTGCGTTGACGCGGACAAAGTTGATGTCGAACGAACCGCCTTTGCCGAATACGCCCTCTACCTCATCGCCCTCGTTCTTGCGGAGAAGTCCGTGGTCTACGAATACGCAGGTGAGCTGCTTGCCGATTGCCTTGGCAAGGAGTGCTGCGAGTACTGATGAGTCTACTCCACCCGAAAGTGCAAGGAGCACTTTGCCGTCACCAACCTGCTCTCTGATTTCGTCGATTGTGTTTTTGACGAATGAATCCATCTTCCATGTGCCTGCACATCCACATACGCCACGGACGAAATTGTAAATCATCTGTGTTCCGTTCTTGGTGTGAAGTACCTCCGGATGGAACTGTACTGCATATAATTTCTTCTCAACATTCTGTGTTGCGGCTATTGGACAGTCTGCAGTGTGCGCAACTACCTCAAAACCCGGTGCAGCCTCTGCAATTCTGTCGAAATGACTCATCCAGCATACTGATTCTGATGGCAGATCCTTGAACATCACGCCGTTTGCAGAATATGTGATTTCTGTCTTTCCATACTCTCCAACCTCCGGTGTGATTACCTTTCCGCCTAATTTATGCATCATAAGCTGTGCACCATAGCAGATGCCAAGCACCGGTATTCCCAGCTCAAACAGCTCTTTCTGGTATGATGGTGAATTCTCTTCATAACAGCTGTTTGGACCTCCTGTAAGGATGATGCCCTTTGGATTCATTTCTTTGATTTTCTCAATGTCTATTTTGTATGAGTAAATCTCACAGTACACGTTGCACTCGCGGACACGGCGCGCAACAAGCTGATTGTACTGACCACCAAAGTCTATGACTATGACCTTTTCCTGATCCATGTTTTCCTCCTAATTGTTTATTCGCTATGCTGCTGTTTTACAATCTTTGAAACGTCACGTAATTGCTGTTTGCCACACAGTGGTGTAAACAATAACAAAAACATAACATATGTTATCTGCTGCCATCTCATTGATTACGTAAAAGCAACATGTTTTCTTATGTCATTATAGATTACGGAGTGCTTATCTGCAAGCGATTTTGTTAAATTTCTGTTTTGATTTTATGTGCAATTACGTTATAATGAATTATAAACACTTTTATAGGCTGGGAGGTTTCATCATGAGTTTTAAAATAATCACTATAAGCCGAGAGTTTGGCAGTGGCGGTCGCTTTATCGGCGAGCAGATTGCTCAAAAATGCGGCATTGAGTTTTACGATAAAAAATAATTGAGCATGTGGCAAAGGAGCTCGGCATCTCTGAGCAGATTGTCGCAAACCAGGGCGAATATGCACCTGCCGGAAGTATTTTTTCATATGCATTTGTAGGGCGCGACATCACAGGAGTTTCTCTTTCCGACCAGATTTTCAATATCCAGCAGAAGCTCATCAAGGATATTGCGCAAAAAGAGCCATGCGTTATTGTGGGACGTTGCGCAGACTACATTCTTTCTGACAGGGATGATGTGCTGAATGTTTTTATAGAGGCAAACACTCCTGAGAAGGCTGCAAGAATAAAAAAGCTTTACCAAAAAAGCGATGACGAGGTCAAAAAGCTGCTAAAGGATGTCGATAAGAAGCGCTCTGTAAATTACCGCTACTTTACCGACAAGGAGTGGGGCAACAGAAAAAATTATGACCTGGTGCTAAACAGCTCTGTGCTTGGATACGATAAATGTATTGAGCTCATAACTGCTGCATACGCTTAACATACTTAATACACTTAATATATTTAATGAGCTTAATATGATCAGGCAGCGCAACTTTTGCACCAATGCAATACGGAAAATTGGTATTATTACTACTATTAAAAAACCGTTTTCTTAGTTTTTTTATTACGTAAAAACGTAAATAGAATTACAACCTGTGTGTAATATAAAAATACTCCTGCATAAACTGTAACAACAGAATATGCAGGAGTAGTTTTTTGAAATCATATATTGAGACAAGGGCGGTGGAAATCGCCAATTACATAGTTGAAAACAATGCCACGGTGCGTCAGGCTGCAAAGCAGTTTGGCATCAGTAAATCCACTGTGCACAAGGATATCACGGATGCTGACAGGCTGCTTCGCATTGACCCGGAGCTTGCCGCAAAAGCGCGTCACATTCTCGATATCAACAAGTCCGAGCGCCATATCCGCGGCGGACTTGCCACCAGAGAGAAGTATCTGCATCTGCCTCATGTGCATGCCGGCTGAGTGCATGGATGCTTCTATCCCTGCATTAGCAGGTGCGCCGTTTTCCGTACATCTGAAGCTTTTCGTTAATTCAAGACCGGTGTCACATGACTTGTGAGCACACCGTACAGCCACTTGCCCTCATCACTTAGATCCTCATAGGTAAAGCCGCTTGTCTTATCGCAGGCAGGTGTTAGAAGCGCTGATTTTTCGTCCTTATTGGACAGATTCCAGCACACATAGCTGATGCCGTAGCTGTCAAGCAGGCTGATCCAGCTGTTTGCGGAATCTATGTCCACCTGACCGTTTCCGTCGGCACTGCAGATGCCAAACTCTGATACAAATATCGGCAGTCCGGCGTCTGCCGCCGATTTTAGCTTGTTTTGCAAGTCCTCCTTGTGGGTTGCGGCATAGAAATGCAGTGTATACATGATATTATCATAGCCTGTGACAGGGTCCTTGACTGCCTCATCCACATCCTGGCTCCAGTTAGGTGTGCCTATCAGTATGACTGCATCCTTGTCGTAGCTTCTGATTGACGGAATGACCTCGCTGGCATAAAACTTCACATCTCCCCAGGTCGCACCTTTGCACGGCTCATTGCAAATCTCGTAAATCACGTTGTTGTATGAGGCATACTGCTGTGCCATTTTGGCAAAAAATGTCTTTGCCACATCACTGTAGCGGTTTGGATTGCCCTCGTTTAGCACATGCCAGTCGATGATGACATACATGTCGTTGTTGAACGCGTACTGCACTCCGTTTTTGCACAAGTGTCTCAAGCTGCTGCCTGTCACCGTCTGTGCAGTAGCCACCGCTTTCGTAGGTGTACATGGCGAGCCTCACCACGTTTGCTCCAAAGCTTTTCAGTGTGGCAAAGCAATCATTGGTCACATACTGTGGATACCACGCAAGACCGTGTGTGCTGACTCCGCGGAGCTGCACCTCGTTGTTATTTTGATCAACGAGCTTGCTGCCCTCCACATGCAGCTTACCGTTTACTGACGGACAGGCAAGAACTGAGCTCTCCTGTCCGTTTTCTGTGGTGAGCTGCTCTGTGTCAGCCTCATTCTGATTTTCCGTACTGCTTTGCGTACTGTCCTCAGTATTATTTTCTGCAGAATTCACCGACTCAGTGACTTTCTCATCCGTCTGTGATTCTGTCTCCTTGTTGCCCTTGTTACCACATCCTGTAAAAATCCCAAGCACCAGCACTGCAGCCAATACCAATGCTATATATTTCTTCATATTGTTATACTGTCTGACTGATTACTGAATTGATGTAACCTTGTAGTCCTCAGCCTCTACAGTCTCCTTTAATTTCTCATCGGAAATGTCAGAGCTTAATGTCACTACTGCAGTTCCGCTCTCATGGCTTACTGCTGCCTCACTAACTGCATCAAGCGCCTCGAGTGCCTTCTTTACTCTTGCCTCGCAGTGGCCGCACATCATTCCTTCGATATTCATTGTCTTTGTCATTGATTTTTCCTCACTTTCATTTGGTTTATTTGTTTTGTTTTTCTATCTGGTGTTTGCTTTTCTGTCATGCTTAGGATCATACACCCTACACAGATTCAGCCGCAGGGCATTGGTAACAACGCAGAAGCTCGACAGGCTCATCGCCGCCGCTCCAAACATCGGATTGAGCTTCCATCCTAATAAAGGATACCACAAACCGGCCGCAAGTGGAATACCTATTACATTATAGAAAAATGCCCAGAACAGGTTTTCGTGTATATTTGTCAATGTAGCACGGCTTAAGCGCACTGCTGCCGGTACATCTATCAGTCGGCTCTTCATCAGGACAACATCCGCTGCATCTATTGCCACATCACTTCCCGCGCCGATTGCAATTCCCATATCCGCACGTGTGAGCGCCGGTGCATCATTGATTCCGTCACCAACCATGGCTACCCTGCCCTGTTTTTTTAGCTTCCTTATGACAGCTTCCTTACCATCGGGAAGCACACCTGCGATGACTTCGTCCACTCCCGCCTGCTTTCCAATGGCATTGGCAGTCTGCTCGTTGTCACCGGTGAGCATAACAACTCTGATACCCATATTTTTAAGCTGTCTGACAGCTTCCGGACTGTCCTCCTTTATTGTATCTGCAACGGCTATGATACCGCAAAGCCTGTCATCTGCGGCAAAGAACAGAGGAGTTTTTCCTTCCTTTGAAAATTCGACAGCTTTCGCGCGCATATCATCTGACACTTTTACAAATTTGCTGACAAAAGCAAGATTTCCTGCTTTTATCATTTTGCCTGCAAGTATTGCAGTCAGACCATTTCCTACAACAGCGCTAAAATCCGTCACCTCTGCGACAGCGATTTCATCCGTTTTAGCGCGCTCCATAATGGCTTTTGCAAGCGGATGCTCGCTCTTGGCCTCGACTGATGCGGCTATTGCAAGAAGCGCTCCGGCATGATTGCCGGTTTCCTCAAAAAATGTCTCATCCGGCACGATATCCGTCACCTTCGGCTCACCGCTTGTTATGGTGCCAGTCTTATCAAGCGCCACAATCTGTGTGCGTCCTGTTGCCTCAAGGCTTGCCGCTGTCTTGAAGAGTATACCGCTCTTTGCGCCCTTGCCATTTCCTACCATTATCGCAACAGGAGTTGCCAGTCCAAGTGCACACGGACAGCTTATCACGAGCACCGAAATGCCTCTGGCAAGCGCAAAGCCCACGTTCTCACCGGCTATAAGCCATGCTATTATTGTAATGATTGCAATTGTAATAACCGCCGGCACAAATACCCCCGATACCCTGTCAGCGATTTTTGCAATAGGTGCCTTTGTCGCTGCGGCATCAGAAACCATCTGTATAATCTGTGAGAGTGTGGTGTCTTCGCCTACTCTGGTTGCGCGGCATTTTATAAAGCCTGACTGGTTCACTGTTGCAGCGCTTACTGCATCTTTCGGCTGTTTATCCACAGGGATGCTCTCTCCTGTGAGTGCCGATTCGTTGACAGCGGTTGTTCCATCTATTATTTCACCGTCCACAGGGATATTTTCCCCCGGTCTGACCACGAAAATATCGCCCTTTTTCACTGCATCCACAGAAATTTCCTGCTCCACGCCATCCCTTACAACAGTTGCTGTCTTTGGGGCAAGCTGCATCAGGCTCTTTAAAGCGTCTGTTGTTTTGCCCTTTGAGTGCGCTTCAAGCATTTTTCCGACAGTAATCAGTGCCAAAATCATGGCTGCGGATTCAAAATAAAACTCATGCATATATGACATGACCGCATCCATATCTCCATTCACCTGCGCAGCTGTCATGGCAAAAAGTGCATACACGCTGTATCCAAACGATGCCGCAGAGCCAAGCGCAACAAGCGTATCCATGTTGGGAGCGCCGTGAATCAATCCCTTAAAGCCACTGATAAAAAACTTCTGGTTTATGACCATTACCGCCACTGTAAGCAGAAGCTGCAAAAGCCCCATAGCCACATGGTTTCCATTGAAAAACTTAGGCAACGGCCAGCCCCACATCATATGTCCCATGGAAAAATACATGAGAACAACTAAGAATATGAGCGATGCTATAAGCCTGTTGCGTAGCTTCGGTGTCTCCCTGTCTACAAGCGCATCCTGCGCTGCCTTTAGCTGCTCTAAGCTGTTATTCGCTTTGTCATTTTCTGATTCTGTTGCTGTGCCTTTGGGACTCGCTCCATAGCCCGCCTGCTCTACTGCCTCCACTATCTGCGCATCTGTCGCGCTTCCCTCGACTCCCATCGAGTTGGTCAAAAGGCTGACAGAGCAGCTCGTCACACCATCAACCTTAGAGACCGCCTTTTCCACTCTGGCAGAGCATGCCGCACAGCTCATTCCTGTAACTGTATATTGCTTCATACTGTCTGTATTTCCTTCTTTCTACTATTCGAATCTAACTATTCAGAAGCCTTTTCTAAAATCTCTCAATTCCTGTCACCTTGAAATCCAGTCTTTCGATGGCAAATGTAATTTCCTCATCGCTTAGCTCTCTGGTTGCCTCAACATGTGCCACGCCATGCTTTAAATCCACATCTGCCGATACTCCGCTCATCTTCTGAAGTGAGCGTGTGACTGAGTTCTTGCAGTTCATGCAGTGCATTCCGTCTATGTGCACATCTGCTCTCGTGACTATCTCGCCTGTAAGCTGTACTGTGGCTTCCTCGTCCTCCTTCATGGCTCCACCGCCACAGCAGGCGCCCTCGCCCTTTGAATGCTTTATAGTCTCCTTTAAGCCCACAATCACCAGTGCGGCAATTATTGCTATTATTAATATTGTGATTATTGTACTCATTTTTATACCCGCCTTCTTATAATACTACTTCATAAGCTTCTGCAGTGTGTTCAAAAGCTCATCTATTGTCTCATCCCTGCCGGCTCTTATGTCATCTGCCACACACGTCTTTATATGATTGGCCAAAAGGACTTTATTGAAGCTGTTGAGCGCGGCATTTGCGGCCGCCACCTGTGTGATGATGTCAGGGCAGTAGCAATCCTCATCCAGCATACGCTTGATTCCACGGATCTGCCCCTCTATACGGCTAAGTCTGTTGATGAGATCCTTATATTCCTTCTCTGACCGCTCTTTTTTGCGGTTGCAGCAACAGCATTTGGTTTCTTTTTCTGCCATGGGTGCCTCCCTTCTTTCTTCATTCCACATTTGTTGCATATGTCTAACCATACCCCTTATGGGTATCTGTCTTCAAGAGCATTATATACCCCGGTAGGGTATATTGCAAGGGCAGATTTCCTTATTGAGAAATTTTCAAATTATCTTCTGCTCCTCCCTCATGTTCTACAATAACCCGGTCTGTGATATTCTCCTTATTTTCTCCATCAAGAATATAATACTCCCCACTATACGGCACTTTATAGCTCACCTTAACGTCTCTGCTTATAGCTCCCAGTTTTTCAGCTTCTTTTGCCTCCGCCGGCAAAATATATACATCCTCATAACCGGTATATGAGTATATGCTTACCGTTTCATCTTTTTCCAAATAAACAGTCGGACCGCTATATTTTCTATACACCAGATCACGTGCCGAATCATTATTAACATCAATTAATGCCTGAATATGTTCAATCATATCGGCTGCAAATGACCTCACCGGCGTGATACACATACACAAGACAACTACAGTCACAACCGCTATCGCAGCAAAATATGCAGGATATCGTTTTGAGCTGTCAGTGGTATGTAATTCCTCGATACATTCTTTTCTTACCTGCTCAATATCAGGCATTTCATGCTGCGCTGCCTGTCTAAAAATATCATTTTTTTTCATTCTGCATCAATCCTCCTTATCCAGATTTTGCCTAAGCTCCCTTAGGGTACGATATAATCTGTTTTTTATGGTTGATTCCTTTACAGAAAAAAGGAGTGCTATTTCTGAAATATTTTTATCCATATAATAATATAAATAAAATATTTTTTTAGTAAGTTCATCCTTCGCAGAAAGATATGTAAACACACTTTGTACTGTTTCTTTTGATATTGCTATATCATCAAACGAAGTCTGTTGTACAGCTATATCATTTTCATCTGCCGACAAAATATTATAATAGTTCATTTCCTCAATGCCACGAAGCTTTTCTTTTAATTTATAATGACGAAAAATTTTTCTCTTTGCTATTTGCATTACAAGTGCATCCGGCTGCTTAAAATATGATATTCCATGTTTTCGTATTATTTTAACAACCTCTGTATAGGTTTCCTGAAATATATCTGCTACATCTTCAGTTTTTCCACATTTTACAATGATGTACGCTAAAACCTTCTGATTGGTTGAGGCATATAGCTCATTAAAAAACGTCATCCTGTGCCTTATTAATCAATCTGCATCCCTCCCTTCACTATATATGTGTCCCACACCATAGAAAAACGTTTCATGTTATACCATACTTTTATAATAAAAGCATGCAAGCTGTGTCCTGTCCCTCAGCTGCAGCTTTTCGAGTATGACACTGATATAGTTTCGTACGGTTCCCTCACTCAGATACAGCTCATCCGCTATTTCCCTGTTTGTTTAGTCCTTCTGCAACCAGCTCTATGATTGAAAGCTCCTTGCCGCTTATATCATAGCTCTTCATTGCGTCAATGAACCGGGCCTGACCGGTGCCTGATGAAGCTTTACCATCAGCTCCGAACAGGTGTGGTATCCTGTCCATTATCTGTGTTCCAAACACTGTCTGTCCGTTGTTTACAGCTCTAAGTGCCGGGGCAATACTCTCAAAGGCCTGTTTTAGTATATAGCCCTTCGCACCCAGCGAGATTGCTTTTACAATGTATTCATCATCCGAAAATGTGGTCAGAAGAAGTATTTTGGCATCCGGATATTTTCCGAGTATTTTTTCTGCTGCTTCAAGACCTGTCATGCCCTGCATCCTTATATCCATGAGCATCACATCGGGCATATGCTCCTCGTACAGCTTTACCGCCTGCTGCCCGCTGTCTCCAACCGCAGACACCTCTATGTCATCCTGTGCGCTCAGTATTGTATTCAGCGAAAGTGATACGAGATTATCATCATCTATTATTACTATTTTCATGTCCTGTTCCTTTCTTTTTCAAGCCTTGATTTTTATGCATTTTGTATATATATCCTCACTTCTTCATGAGCGTCACAAATATCATGAAACCATCGTCTGCCTTTATCCGCATGGTTCCTCCTATCGCTGCAACACGCTCATTTATATTTTTTATGCCTATTCCATCTCCTGTTTCTCCCGAAATTCTTCTTTCGTCAGCCGATGTGCCGTTGTCCATTATCTCAAGCTGGTAAAAGGCGGGATGCTCTCTGACTATTATCCTAATTTCATCGCCGTTACTGTGCTTAACTGCGTTGTTTACCGCTTCCTTTGCAATTGCAATAAAAGCATACTTGACATCTCTGGGCACATCATCCTCACAGTCGTATTCGAGTGAAAATGCAAATGTACTGTCTGTAGGCTTAAGCTTCGCAAACGCCTGACGCAAATCGACCGATTCATCGTACAAATCATGAACGCTTTTTCTCATGCTGTCCATTGCCGTATCGAGTGTACTCTTTAGGTCTGCGATAGGCGCTTTAAGCCTTTCATCGGTATTTATCACACCGATTGCTCCCACCTGCAAAATAGAGCGCGTAATCATGTGCCCCACGTTGTCGTGTATCTCCCTTGCGATACGGTTTCTCTCCTTTAGCGTGGCATTGTATATCTGCGCATTCTGCTTCTCGATAAGCTGGTGATTCATCTGCTCCATAAGCATGTCGTGCTCCATAGACGCATCTCTCATGCTGTGCAGCTTCATCTGATACCCCAAAAGCAGCTCTGTGAAATACGAAAGCATTACCGCAAAAGCCATGAGAAGTACAACCTCCAGGATATTAAAAACTCCCGGGTGCTATATGTTTTATCTTTAAAATACAGTCCACCGATACAGCTATCCCCACTACGGCTGCAGCCATCCTCGACACCGTGTATTTTTTCTTCCTGAATACCATCGCTGCATACGGCAGCATAAAAAACTGATGGTGCAAAAAAACTACTCCGGACAGAATATAAACCGCCAGAATCAAATCCAAAGCCCGGTCTGCCGTTTCGATCTTGTTAGCCGGACTCATCTGCGGCAAATCCTGCATGTCTATAAATGTACACACGATTATTCCTGTAAGTATGCACGCTATCATGACGTAATCGACCTGAAGGGATACCACCATAAGCATCACGCATGATAGAACTATTAAAAACTGACTACATATCTTATACATCAAAAGCCTCCATTTCCGTAAAATAAGCTTACAACAAATTGCACCAAACGTCACTATGACAAATGTCATTTTTTACACAGCACTGCCTCATCCAACCATAAATACGAATGTGACATTTGACACTTACTTTCCGGCACGCCATATAGTAATCTGTTATTGAGCCAGATATCAGGCTTGCACCAAGAAAATACAACATTATGGAGGCAATTCAATGGATACAACCAAAAATGCGATAGAAGTAACCAACCTTGTAAAACGCTACAAGGAGCTTGTGGCACTCGACCATTTCAGCCTGACTGTAAAAAGCGGAGAAATCTTTGGACTGCTCGGTCCAAACGGCTCCGGAAAGACCACAACTATAAACTGCATACTCTCCCTGCTCACATACGACAAGGGAGATATAAAGGTATTCGGACAAAAAATGCGCTCAAACAGCTACGATATCAAACGCGAAATCGGCGTGGTCATGCAGAATGTGGCCGTGTACGACGAGCTGACTGTATATGAAAATATCGACTATTTCTGCGGTCTTTACGTGAGTGACAAAAAGCTCCGCGACAAATATGTTAAGGAAGCAATGGATTTCGTGGACATAGCGGATTACAGCAAATTTCTGCCAAAGAAGCTCTCAGGCGGACTTTTGAGACGTCTCAACATAGCGTGTGGCATAGCACACAAGCCAAAGCTCATCTTCTTCGATGAACCGACCGTGGCTGTCGACCCTCAAAGCAGAAACAAGATTCTGGAGGGCATCAAAAAACTAAACCACGATGGTGCGACAATCATCTACACCTCACACTACATGGAGGAAGTTGAGCAGCTCTGTGACCGAATACTCATCATGGACAAGGGCAAGGCTCTCGCGCTCGGCACAAAGGATGAGCTAAAGCGCATGATCAAAAATACAGAAACAATAAACGTAGAAATCGCAGACCTGTCAGAAGCACAGCTTGACTCATTAAAGCAACTGCACAATGCATATCAGGTCAGCTTTGAAAACGGACAGCTTCGGATTTATTTCAGTGGTGGACGCCACAATATAATCCATGTGCTTGATTATCTAGAGCAGAATAATCTGTCCTTCGGTCAGGTGTACACGCAGCTTCCGACTCTTAACGACGTATTCTTAGAGATTACCGGAAAGGAGCTAAGGGATTAATGAATGGTCTAAAATTATTTTTTCACAACTCAAAATACACCATGCTAAGCATGTTCCGCCTGAAAGTCACGCTGTTCTGGACACTTGCATTTCCACTGCTGCTCGCCACCTTTATGTATATGGCATTCGGAAATCTGTTTGAAAAGGATGAAATGTTTAAGACAATAAATGTAGCAGTGGTTGAATCTGAAAATGATGATACTCTGATGAGCGTGCTTGAGTCTCTCGATGTAAACCATACTGATTCAGCCAGTAAATCCGACGACAAGGCCGACAGTTCAAATTCATTTTCAGACCTCATAAACATGAAGCTAATGGATAGCTCAGCAGCCATAAAAGCTCTAAATGACAAAAAAGTGACCGGCATTATTTACACAGAGGATGCTTCACTTGTAGTGGATGAAAACTCATACAATGCCACAATACTTGAATCCATCCTGACACAGTACAAACAGCTAAAAAAACGTATTTGCAAACATAGCAAAGACAAATCCTGCTGCACTTGAGACTGCAATTGCCGGACTATCTGACACCACATCAGAGTATAAAGAGATTTCTCTTTCATCGGGAAATCAGGATGAATACACCAATTACTTTTACGCTGTTTTTGCGATGAGCTGCCTGTTCGCCTCATTTTCAGCCGTAAGCTCCACCTGCAGGCTGTTAGCTGATACAAGCCCTCTCGGCATGCGAAAAAGCCTTGTGCCGGCATGCAAAAACACCCTTATCTTTTCAGAGTATATCTCACTCTTAAGCATCCATTTTGCTGTTGAGCTCATAGCACTTGCCTACATGACTCTTCTTGGCGTGGATTTTGGAAATAAATATCCGGCAATCATCCTGACACTGTTTTTCGGCTGCATGATCGGACTTTCAATCGGAGTTATAATCGGTGCCATTCCTAAGCTCACAGAGGGCAGCAAAATCGGTATCTCTGTCGGAATCGGCATGGTGCTTTCCGTGCTTGCGGATTTATGTGCCAACGGTATAAAGGATATGGTCGAGCACAAGCTTCCTATTGCCAACCGCCTCAACCCAGCCTGTCTCATATCCGACTGCTTTTACTCGCTCAACGTATATGACAGCTACGACAGATTTTTCAGAAACATATCAATCATGGCAGTAGAATCAGTGATTCTTTTAATCATTGCCTTTGTACTGCTTCGGAGGGAAAAATATGCAAGTATTTAAATCATATTTCAAAATACTCAACAGACATATGGGCCAGATGATTATGTACCTGTCCATATTCATAGGTGTCATGGTCGTTCTCACTGCGACACGCACAAACAAAGCTGAAGATGATTATGAAGCCACCAAGCCCAAATTTGCGGTGTTTGACTATGACAAATCATCAGAAAGCAAAGCTCTGACAGAGTATCTTAAAAAGACATGCATCCCAAAAAATATCAAAAATGACAAAAAGGAAACTATGCAGGATGAGTTGTTTGCCAGAAACGTAAACTGTGTTCTCATCATAAAAGAAGGCTTCAAGCTTGATGTTGTGACCATACCGGGTACGCAGGCAGCGACCACCTTTGAGTCTGCCATAAACAGCTTTACGAAAACGTACAATACTTACATTGCTTCCGGCTACTCTGAAGCTGATGCTCTAGCCGCAGTAAATACCTCGCTAAGCCAGAAGGCTTCTGTCTCACTGCTCAGTGGCAAAAATGTCACCTCGCACTCAGGGATATTCTACTGCTTCAGTTATCTGGGATGGGTGCTCCTTGTCATGATGATTGCAGGTATAGCTCCTGTCCTTCAGGTTTTCTCCAAAAAAGAAATCAAGGAGAGAACATCCTGCTCATCCTATAAATTTGCAAACTACAACCGCGAGCTGCTTTTGGGTGTGATTTTAACCGGACTTGCAGTGTGCGCTGTAATTTTTGTCTCAGCTACAATCATGTTTAAAGGCAGCACATTCTCGTTTTCAGGTTTCCTGTTCACACTCAACATGCTCTGCTACATGCTCGTTTCACTGGCATTTGCCTTTTTCATAAGTAAAATCACCTCAAACAGTGAGATACTGAACATGTTTGCAAACACAGTGTCACTCGGCATGGCATTCCTGTGCGGTATATTTGTGCCGGAGGAATTTCTAAGTGATGGCATCATAAAAGCCGCTCACTTCCTGCCTGCCTACTGGTACAACCAGGCTGTAAAAAATATTGACTTTCATCCGGTCAAGGAGCTTGGCTTCATTTTCATGTGCATGGGAATACAGCTGCTGTTTGCCGCCGCAATAATTGTCGTTACCCTTCGCATCACAAAAGCGCCTTACGGCATCAAAAAACATGCAGCAGCTGCAGCTGCTCATAAATAGCTCTGCCTCATATATGAATATATACAACGAAAAAGCCGGTACATCATGCTTCCATGAATGTACCGGCTTTAAATACTTAGCAGTCCGTACGGGAATCGAACCCGTGTTTCCGCCGTGAGAGGGCGGCGTCTTAACCGCTTGACCAACGAACCGTGTATTATAATATCATGGTCAAACGAATAATGCAAGTACTTTTTAATTTTTTTCAAAAAAAATTTTCCGTTCATTTACCTTAAACATTTTCCCTTTAAATGCTTCTGGCTTTAATTCCATTTTCGTCCCTATGTATGCTCTGTGATAATCTATTATATTCCGGCTCATTATCCCAAAGCACGCGTTCTTATCCTCATATTTTATTTATACGTTTTCCTCTTGAATAAGATTATACACCTCTTTGGTCACACAACGGTCACACGGAGCGCTTTTCCACGGATTTTGTTAAAAGTATACATTGAAAATGCCTAAAAACTGTACAATTTTAGACAATTTTCGGCATTTGTGCAGTTTTTTATTCGTTATAATCAACTATTATTTATTATAGTTTTTTGTATATCTTTTCAAACGCAGGCATGGAGCATTTAAGTCATTCAAATAATTTATTACTGCGTTAGCCTTGTTAATCTTATCTCCTACGGTTTCATTTATTATTACTGCTGAAAGGCCTATAGCTTCATCAATAATCATACCTTTTAAAGTATCACTTGTTACATCAAAAAATACCCTGCATTCTGTCTTTTCCTCTTCCTTTTGATTTTCAAGATTCTGCTTTGTATGTTCTCTATATTTGCCTCACTACGGCTGCCTGCTTACAGCGACTTTCTTCAAAATAAAAACAACGGCTGCAGCATCCACTTTCCGTGAATGATGCAGCCGATCTGTCGTTACATCGTGTAACTGTTTTAGACTCTGGCTTTGCGACCTTATGTTTCCATAAGTGTGCCTTGATAGGTGTAATTTTATCGGTTTTGGGAGTCTTGTCAACAGACTCTATCCGGACTTCGGATGCCTTGTTT
>ENA-OQNJ01000045-OQNJ01000045.1-human-gut-metagenome-genome-assembly--contig:-NODE-45-length-27120-cov-2.974771_pt1 | contig 27120 bp, 22 predicted proteins | sample MGYA00242630_ERZ504882 | MGnify/ENA primary metagenome ERZ504882 (study PRJEB26092, sample SAMD00036408) | human gut metagenome | host: Homo sapiens | study: EMG produced TPA metagenomics assembly of... | reverse complement strand
GTTGTAAAAAAGAAAAATCGGCCACGAACTGCGGACGCTGGACAATATGATGTCACGGAACCTGATGGCAGCCGCCAGAGAGCGGGGGTCGATGAACTGACCGCCATGCACGGATGGATTTTAGGGTATCTGTGCCGGAACGAAGACAAAGATATTTTCCAGAAGGATATCGAGGCGGAGTTTAAGATCTGTCGGTCCACCGTGACGAATATTTTAAAGCTCATGGAGAAAAAGGGCTACATCCGACGGGAGTCCGTTCCCTATGATGCACGTCTGAAGAAACTGGTGCTGACCGATACCGGAAGAGAGCTTCACGAGAAGACGAAAGATATGATCGATATTCTGGAAGAACAGACAATTGAAGGAATTGCAAAAGAAGATCTCGATACCTTCTACCGTGTCATCGACCAGCTCAAAAGCAATGTAAAAAATATGTTAGGAGAGACATCATGTTAAAAACACTTGGAGCACAGGTAAAAGAGTTTAAAAAAGCCTCCATTGCCACTCCGCTTTTCATGATTCTGGAAGTTATCATGGAGATGATCATTCCTCTTATGATGGCATCCATTATCGATGATGGTGTAGAAAAAGGCGATCTCCATCACATCTACGTGGTGGGAGCGTTCATGGTGGCAGCAGCAGCCATCGGTCTGTTTGCCGGTATCATGGGCGGAAAATATGGAGCAAAAGCGTCTGCCGGATTTGCAAGAAATCTGCGTCAGGCCATGTTTGAAAACATTCAGGAATATTCATTTTCGAATATCGACAAATTCAGCACCGCAGGTCTTGTCACCCGCCTGACGACAGACGTCACCAACCTGCAGAATGCCTATCAGATGATTCTTCGTATGTGCATGCGTGCACCGTCGAGCATGATTATCGCGATGATTATGTCGTTTTATATCAATGCACGTCTTGCAAGCGTTTATCTGGTAGCCATTCTTATCCTCGGAACGTGTCTGTTTTTGATCATGCGTTCCGCGATGAAATATTTCGATCAGGCATTTCCGAAGTACGATGAGCTGAATGCGAGCGTACAGGAAAACGTATCCGCCATCCGCGTAGTAAAAGCGTATGTGCGTGAGGATCATGAAACAAGTAAGTTCCACAAAGCAGCAGAGAACATCTACAAAATTTTCTGTAAAGCAGAGGAAAACCTTTCCTTCAACGCGCCGCTGATGCAGCTTACCGTTTACAGCTGTATTCTTCTGATCAGCTGGCTCGGTGCGAAGATGATCGTCGGAAGCAGCCTGACAACAGGAGAGCTGATGAGCCTTCTGACCTACTGCATGAACATTTTGATGAGCCTCATGATGCTTTCGATGGTATTCGTTATGATCACGATGAGCCTTGCGAGTGCGCGCCGTATTACCGAGGTTCTGAATGAGAAGAGCGATCTCGACAATCCGGAGAATCCGGACTTTGATATTCCGGACGGAAGCATTACCTTCGATCACGTCTACTTCAACTACAAAAAGGGAGCAGGCGAGCCGGTTCTTTCGGATATCAACCTTTCGATCAAATCCGGTGAGACCATCGGTATCATCGGCGGAACCGGAAGTGCGAAGACGAGTCTTGTCAACCTGATCAGCCGTCTGTACGATGTCACGGAAGGCTCCATCAAAGTCGGCGGAAAGGATGTCCGTTCCTACGATATGGAAACTCTGCGAAATGAAGTAGCCGTTGTTTTACAGAAAAATGTGCTGTTTTCCGGTACCATTCTCGACAATCTTCGCTGGGGTGATAAAAATGCTTCGGAAGAAGAGTGCAAGCGTGTCTGCCGTCTTGCCTGCGCTGATGAATTTATCGACCGGATGCCGGAGGGCTACAACACCTACATCGAGCAGGGCGGATCCAACGTATCCGGCGGCCAGAAACAGCGCCTCTGTATCGCACGAGCGCTGCTGAAAAAACCAAAGGTGCTGATTCTGGATGACAGTACAAGTGCTGTCGATACCGCAACCGATGCAAAAATCCGGAAGGCATTCCTGACCGAGATTCCTGAAACGACAAAGCTGATCATTGCACAGCGTATTTCCAGTGTGCAGGACGCAGACCGTATCATTGTCATGGAGAACGGAAAAGTAAATGGTTTTGGAAGCCATGAGGAATTACTGAAAACCAATGAAATTTACCCGGGAAGTATATGAGTCTCAGACCGGTGGCGGCGGAGACTTTGACGAAAAGAGAGGTGAGTAAGGAATGGCAGAGAGAGTACAGCAGGTAAAGGGGCCGGGCGCAAGACCTCCAAGAGGGGTGAAACCGCAGGTCAAGAATCCGATGAAGATCTTTACCAGAATTATGAAATATGCATTAAAGGATTATACCGTACATTGCATCGCTGTTGTCATTGCGATTTTTGTCAACGTCCTGGCAAACGTACAGGGAACGATGTTTATGAAAACGCTGATTGACGGCTATATCACGCCGATGCTGACCCAGCCGGATCCGGATTTTGGCCCGCTGCTCCACGCAATTTTGCGGGTGGCCGGATTTTACGGGATCGGTATTGTGGCTGCGTTCATTCAGAACCGTACCATGATTTATGTGTCCCAGGGAACCCTGCGGAATCTGAGAAATGATCTGTTCGGCAATATGGAAAAGCTGCCAATCAAATATTTTGATACGCATGCGCACGGCGATATTATGTCGATTTATACAAATGATATTGATACTCTGCGCCAGATGATCAGTCAGAGTATCCCGCAGATCATCAACAGTGCAATCACGATTGTCAGTGTCTTTGTCAGTATGCTGATTCTGAACATCCCGCTGACGATTACAACGCTGGTTATGGTATCTATCATGCTGGGAGTGACAAAAACGGTGGCCGGATTTTCCGGAAATTTCTTTAGTAAACAGCAGAGGGATCTTGGTAAAGTCAACGGCTTTATCGAAGAGATGATGGATGGCCAGAAGGTTGTCAAGGTATTCTGTCATGAAGAGGAGAATATCGAAAAATTCAAAGAAATTAATAACAATCTGTATGAGAGTGCTTACAATGCCAATGCGTTTGCGAATGTCATCGGACCGATCAATGCACAGCTTGGAAATATGAGCTATGTTGTCTGTGCGATTGTCGGCGGTGCACTTGCCCTTGGCAATGTCGGTGGCTTTACGCTCGGTGGTCTGGCAAGCTTTCTGACCTTCAACAAGAGTTTTAACATGCCGATCAACCAGGTCAGCCAGCAGTTGAACGCAATCGTTATGGCACTTGCAGGAGCCGAACGTATTTTCCGCCTGATGGATGAAGAGCCGGAGCTGGACGAGGGGTATGTAACGCTTGTCAATGCGAAGGAAGAAAACGGAAAACTCACCGAGACGAAAGAGCGTACCGGAAAATGGGCATGGAAGCATACGCACCAGGCAGATGGATCTGTGGATTACCGCGAGCTGCAGGGCCGTGTGGTATTCGAACATGTTGATTTCGGCTATAACCCGGATAAAATCGTTCTGCACGATGTATCACTGTTTGCGGAGCCGGGTCAGAAGATCGCGTTTGTCGGTTCCACCGGAGCCGGAAAAACAACCATTACCAATCTGATCAACCGTTTTTATGATATTCAGAAAGGTAAGATCCGTTACGATGAGATCAATATTGGAAAGATCAAAAAAGACGATCTGAGAAGATCGCTTGGCATTGTTTTGCAGGATACACATCTGTTTACGGGAACGGTAAGAGAAAATATTGCCTTCGGAAAGCTCGATGCGACGGAGGATGAGGTTGTAGCAGCAGCAAAACTGGCGAATGCGCACGGGTTCATTATGCGTCTGCCGCAGGGCTATGACACAATGCTGACCGGAGACGGTGCGAATCTGTCCCAGGGTCAGCGGCAGCTTCTTGCGATCGCGCGTGCAGCCATTGCGGATCCGCCGGTACTGATTCTCGATGAGGCGACAAGCTCCATTGATACCCGTACCGAGCGCATTGTTCAGGATGGTATGGATAAGCTGATGAGCGGAAGAACAACCTTTGTTATCGCACATCGTCTGTCTACCGTACGAAACGCCGATTGTATCATGGTTCTTGAGCAGGGACAAATTATTGAGCGCGGTACCCATGATCAGCTGATGGAACAGAAAGGAAAATATTATCAGTTGTATACCGGAAATCAGGTTTCTGCATAGCAGAAAAAACGGAAAAAGTAAGTCCCGCACGACAGAAAATAAAAATCTGTCTGTGCGGGATTTTTTTGTGAAGCAGCGGCTGGTTTTATGTGCGAGTAGCGAAGCGGATTGCGAATATCCGATTCGAAACGATGATTGCGAGTGATACAGTAAGTTCCCACAGGTTTTTGGGTCTTGAAAAAGACAGCGGGATTTTATAAAATAGAAGAAGCGTTTGAATATATGCAAAGGAGAAAAACTATGGAATACCTGAATACAGCGCAGGAGCTGCTCGATTTTATCATGCGGTGCAAAAGCCCGTTTCATGTGGTAAAAGAAGCCAGTGATCTGCTGAACGAAAATGGATATACAAAACTGGAGGAGACAAAAGAATGGAGTCTCGTTCCGGGCGGAAAATATTATGTGACGAGAAATGAATCCTCGGTGATTGCGTTCCAGATCCCGGAGAGCGCATTTTCCAGCTACCAGATCATCGCAAGCCACAGCGACTGTCCGACGTTTAAAGAAACGGGTAGAGGACCCATTCGTGACGGATGGTCATTATACCCGCCTGAACGTGGAGGGCTACGGCGGAATGATCCGTTCCCCATGGTTTGACCGTCCGCTTTCCCGTGGCGGGCCGCATGGTGGTACGTGACGGAAACAGCGTGAAATCCGTGCTGGTTGATGCCGGACGAGATCTGGTGACGATCCCGAATTTGCCGATTCATCTGAACCGCGACATCAACAACGGAATCAAATACAGTGTGCAGACCGACATGCTCCCGATTCTCGGTGATGAGACAGCGAAAGATCATTTCTATGAGCTGTTTCTGCCGGATACGGCAAAAGAGGACATCCTCTCGATGGAACTTTATCTGTACAACCGCGTGGAGGGCTCTATCTGGGGCGCCAGCAAAGAATTTCTGTCCAGCGGCCGCCTCGACGATCTGCAGAGCGCATTCGGTTCCTTAAAAGGATTCCTTGCCGCAAAAGCGACAGGTCAGGTTAATGTCTGCGCAATCTTTGACAACGAGGAAGTCGGAAGCCTTACCAAACAGGGCGCAGATTCGTCGTTCCTGACTGAGACCCTGCAGCACATCAACGCAGCGTGCGGAAAAGATACGATCGCTTACCACAGAGATCTTGCGGGAAGCTTTATGGTTTCTGCCGATAATGCACATGCGTTCCATCCGGCGCATGCGGAGAAATACGATCCGAAGAGCCGCGTCTACATGAACGGCGGCGTTGTCATCAAACAGAGTGCAAACCAGAAATACACGACCGATGCTGTTTCGGAAGCCGTAACAAAGATGATTTGCGAGAAGGCCGGCGTACCGTGCCAGGTATTCGCAAACCACGCCGACATTCCGGGCGGAAGCACGCTCGGCGCAATTCTGAACTCTCTTGTCTCGGTGACAAGCGTGGATATCGGAATGGCTCAGCTTGCGATGCATTCCCCGTATGAGACGGCAGGCGCCAAAGATACTGCTTATCTGGTGCAGTTCGCAAAGACCTTCTATGAGACGACACTGGTGCGGACAGAGCATGGATTTTTTACTGGAAGAAAAATAAAAGTTTAAGATAGAAAAAACGCGGCCGGCGGGACTTTTGAAAAGCCTCTGCCGGCCGCTTTTTAGCGTACTTGCAAAGTGTGTTTTAAGGATCAGATTATTCTGTCCGGAGTGCCGTAACCGGATCGCTTTTTGCCGCTTTCTTCGACGGAATCAGACCGCCGATCAGGGTCAGAACGACGCTGAGTGCAATCAGAACAAGCGCCGGGACGAGCGGAAGAGAAGCACTGACCTTCGTCGTATCCGCCAGATGGTGGATCAGAAGGTTGCCCGGAATCATCAGAAGCAGCGAGAGCCCGATGCCGATCAGTCCTGCACAGAGTCCGATGATGAAGGTTTCGGCATTGAAGACCTGCGAAATATTGCGTTTCGAAGCACCGATCGCGCGCAGGATACCGATCTCTTTCTTGCGTTCCAGAACACTGATATAGGTGATGACGCCGATCATAATCGAGGAAACCACAAGGGAAATGCCGACAAAAGCGATCAGCACGTAGCTGATGATGTTGACGATATCCGTGACGGAGGACATCAGAGTGCCGACCATATCGGTGTACGAGATTACCTGCTCGTTTTTGCCTTCTTTTTCCATCGTGTCATTGTAACCGTCGAGGATGGAGACAACGTGTTCCTTGCTCTCAAAGTTTTTCGGGTAAATGCTGATCGAAGAAGGTTCGTCAAAATCAGCGTAGCCCAGTTTCTGCAGATTGCCCTCATAGGTGGAAGAGCCGGAAGAACTAAGAGAAGCGAAGAGCTCTTTCATATCATCCTCAGTCATATTCATCTGGAAGGCACTTGCAAAGGCATCGGTGTCAATCTTCATGGCATCGCCCATCGAATCCTGAAGAGAATTACCGACCTGCGTCATGGCGCGCTCCATCTCGGACTGAATTGCAGAGGCCATCTGCGTCATCATCTGTTCCATCGCGGAAGTGATCTGTGTCTGCAGAACCGAGGCGACAGAAGCGGAGTAGCTTCCCATAACGCCTGCCATGTAGTTTGTGAGCGCAGAAGAAACCTGGGACTGCAGTCCGTCGAGATCGACGATTTTTGTGATACCGCTGTTCAGCCGCTGCTGGCCGTCCGCCGTGTTCAGATAGGCGATAAAGTGCTGGCCCATCTCCGTCGGATCCGGCAGGCCGTTCTCCTTCACGTAAGCGAGATAACCGTTGGAAAGCTCCGTCGCAAGCGCAGTGAGCTGGTCGGATGTAATTTCGATATTGCCGTTGTTCTGCATCACCTCGGAAATCCAGTCGTTGATGATCTGAACAGCTTCTTCGGTCTGCAGATACTCCGCAAGATAAGCATCAAACTGTTCCGGGTCGGTGTAGCCCATCTTGATCAGGTATGCCTGATACCCTTTGAAGATCCGCTGAATGAGTTCCTGGATCTGTTCCTGTGTAATGGAAACACCGCCGCCTGCAATGATGGTCTGGATGTGGCGCCGCAGGATTTCCTGTGCTTCCGTGGAATTGATGTAGGAGACGAAATCCTCCTGTAAATGGGAATAATCCGCCTCCGGGTGCTCCGAGGCGTAGCCCTGATAGCCCTCCATGAGGCTGGAAGCCAGTTCCTGCATGCCGTCTTCACTGACATTGAGAGTAAGCCCGGATAAAATCTGGCCAAGATCAAGCTGCGGCAGTCCGTCGAAATTAAGAGAGATCTGACTGAGGTCAATCGCACCCGCGAGATCCATGCTGCTTCCGGCGTCCGCAAAGGCACTGGAAAAATCAAGGTTCATGGAATCACCGGAAAAAGCACCGGAGAGTGCGGAATCGTCGAACTGGAAAGCGTTCTGCAGCTTGTCCTCATCGACAGTGATAAAGGAATCCATATCAAGACCGCTGTTCTGATCCACGGTGCCGAATTCCTGATTCGTAAAGACATCGATGGAGGAGTCCGCCATCTGCTGTTTCACAATCTCGGATTTCTTTGCTTCCTCCACAACGTGGCGGGTCAGCGATGCCGGGTAATTGATGCCGGCGGTCAGGGCAGAGGCGGCAGAGTCAGGGGACGGCTGGACAATACCGGTGATTGTGAGCTTTTCGCCGTTGGCAACGAGCTTTTTCATATAGTCTTCGTTGTCGCTTTTATCTTTCCAGACCTGATACTGACTGTCGTATTCGTAGCAGTCGGCGCTGTTCACAAGACGGAACGTGGTGCCGAGGATATCATCGTAGGAATACGTGCCGATGGAGGAAGGGGTCTCGACGGTTTCTTCATTTAAAAACTGGCGGACCATCTCATCCAGCTCGAGTGCATCGCGGAGCCCCAGGGTGTAGAGCAGAAAATCACTCATTCCGCCGTCGGAAGTGAGGACAAGCACACATTCGTTATAGTTTTCCGGCCAGTGTCCGGCTTTTAAGTCGTACTGGTTCTCGTACAGGGAAGCGGTGTCCGGCATCTCGTAAAAGACGTTGGTGCTCATCATGGATGACATGATGCTGTTGGAGCTTGCGCCAAGGCCGAGCGAGCGGAACGACTGGTCCGGGTGCACCTGGCGGATGGAATCGCCGTTTTCGCGGTAGATCTGCGGCGTGACGGAGTAGGAATATTCGATGGCATTTGTGTAGTCGGAAATGCCGTCCGCACCGCCGTCAAGGTACTTTTTCAGGGAAGCGAGATCGTTGGAGTTCATGGTGGAGAACATGTTGGTCACGACTTCCTGGACTTTGATTTCATTCTTTTTGCCGGAATCTTTTGAGTCTTTGCCGGCATTCTGTGAGCCGACCATCATCGAAGTGAGGTCAAAGCCGGTGCTCTGGATCTGAAGAGGATATTCGGAGAGAGTTTCCTCTTCCATATTCTGAATATACTCGTTGACACCAGAGGAGAGTGCCAGAATCAGTGCAATGCCGATGATGCCGATTGAGCCGGCAAACGAGGTGAGCAAGGTCCGCGCTTTCTTGGTGCGCAGGTTATTAAAACTTAAGGAGAGCGCCGTCAGAAAGGACATCGACGATTTGCCCATGTTTTTGTGTTTGGGCGGAAGCAGGGTTTCGGAATCCGGCTCAAACGGGTTCGTGTCGGAGCAGATCACACCGTCACGCAGGGTGACGATCCGGTTGGCGTAAAGCTCGGCGAGCTCCGGATTGTGTGTGACCATGACGACAAGGCGTTCTTTGGCAACTTCCTGCAGCAGGTCCATGACCTGAATACTGGTGTCGGAATCGAGCGCGCCGGTCGGCTCATCGGCAAGCAGAATTTCCGGATCATTGACAAGAGCGCGGGCGATGGCGACACGCTGCATCTGACCGCCGGACATCTGGCTCGGCCGCTTGTGGAGCTGTTTTCCAAGACCGACCTTTTCAAGTGCCGCGATTGCTTTTTTGCGCCGCACCTCTTTGGAAACACCGGAAATGGTAAGCGCCAGCTCTACGTTTGCAAGGATGGTCTGGTGCGGGATCAGGTTGTAGCTCTGGAAGACAAAGCCGATCGTGTGGTTCCGGTAGGAATCCCAGTCGCGGTCCTTATACTTTTTCGTGGAAATGCCGTTGATGATCAGATCGCCGCTGTCGTAGCGGTCGAGGCCGCCGATGATATTCAGAAGCGTCGTCTTTCCGGAACCGCTCGGCCCTAAAATAGCGACAAACTCGTTGTCGCGCAAATTTAAGGACACATCGTCGAGCGCTTTCTGTACCAGCGTCCCGGTCCGGTATTCTTTTTTGATATGCTGAATCTGTAGCATGAAAGGGTAACTCCTTCTGTGATTAATATGTGAACAGTTGTCCTTTATTCTACAACGAAATACGGGAAAAGTCCCGGGCTTTAGAAAAATTTAAGAAAAGTTTATCGACAGAAAAAAACGTTCCGCCTCTGTTTTAAGAAAAACAAAAACGGAACTTTCTTATCTGTGATACTTATGATGCCGGAAAAGTCAGACTTCCATCAGAAGACCTTTCATATAAGCTTTTAAGATTTTCTTTTTCTCCAGCGAAAGATTATTGTAAAGCGTAATGATTTCCTGCTGTCCTTCGGTAAGCTGCAGGGCATCCGGCTCGTCGAGAAAGAAATCGGCAAGTGTGATGCCGAAAGCGTCGCAGAGCTTCTGCAGGGTAGGGATGGTTGGAATATTGGTGCGGTTTACCATATTATTTAAGGTAGAATAGGGAATGTCCGCCTCTTTTGCAAGACGGTAATAAGTCCAGGAACGCTCTTTGCATAAATCCTGAATGTGCTGTATCACATCTTTATCTCTCATAAAAAGATACCTCGTATTCCTATGTAATGTAGCGGCATGAAAATTGCTACTCACATATATTATACGTCTGTAAAAGAATAGAAACAGATCTTAAAGAGAGATGCAGAAAAGCTGTACAAATAAGAAATAATGGGAATTTGAGAGAAAAAGAGAGAAAAACCCGGCAGGAAAATAAGGTCTCCCGCCGGGTTCTGCAATCGTTTCAAAGTCTGTGATTCTTACTCTTCGGTGGTAATTTTCTTCCATCTCGTTGAACTGCTCGGTATCCATCAGCTCGTCGAATGCGTCTGCTGCAATTTCGTACTCTTCATCGGAATCGATGTTGTCGAGGTTCGGCTGGCCGTTCTCTTCGTAGTAACGATACAGATAAACTTCGCCGTCTTCGTTCTCGCCGTTTTCATCGAGCGGCAGAAGAGCGATGTACTCTTTCTGGTTCGGAGCTGGGAAAATGGTCAGTACGGCACATTTTACTTCGGTATCGTCGTCCAGTGTCAGGGTAACAGTCGGCTGATCCAGATCCTGGCAGTCGCTGCCGCAGTCTGCGCAGTCTCCGCTGCAGGATGCGCTGTTGAATAATTCTTCACTCATTTGTATTACCTTCCTTTTTCGTGTTCAAGTCTTATCAGGTTCTTGACTGCCATTCTAACAGATAATAGAAAAAAACACAATGGCTGTGCCGGGAAAGCAGAAAAAATGCGGCTGATACAGGAAAATACGGAAAAGATACAATAAATAAGAACGAAAAAATGAAAAATTAGTCGTATTTTCTATTGACTGTTTTCGGGTACAGTTTTATACTATCACTATTGAATCTAAATATACAGGCAGCTGAACAAACTTATCCTCAACTGCCGGGGAGGCAAAAAATGGATATCAGATTTGTAAAAAAGAGAACATTTACAGGAAAAACCGGATCAGAAAAATCTTGGATTCGGAAAACACTTTACAGACTATATGTTTGTCATGGACTGGGACAAAGAGCAGGGATGGCATGATGCAGCAATCGTACCGTACGGCGGAATCCCGATGGATCCTGCAACCATGGTACTTCACTATGCACAGGAAACGTTCGAGGGACTGAAAGCCTACAGAACAGCAGAAGGAAAGATCCAGCTGTTCCGTCCGGAAATGAACGCACGCCGTATGATTAAATCCAACGAGAGACTCTGCATGCCGGGCGTACCGGAGGAGATGTTTGTAGAGGCTGTCAAAGCACTGGTTAAAGCACAGGAAGACTGGGTACCGTCTGAGCCAGGTACATCTCTTTACATCCGTCCGTTCATGTTCGCTACTGAGGCAAGCCTTGGCGTACATATGGCAAAATCCTACAAATTCGTTATCATCACCACTCCGGTTGGAGCATACTATGCAGAGGGCATCAACCCGGTTAAGATCCTGGTTGAGGATGAATATGTCCGTGCAGTCAAAGGTGGCACAGGATTTACAAAATGCGGCGGTAACTATGCAAGTTCCATCGCAGGCCAGGTAAAAGCAGAGAAGATGGGATGCACCCAGGTTCTGTGGCTGGACGGCGTACATCGTAAATATGTAGAGGAAGTTGGAACCATGAACATCATGTTCAAGATTGCCGGCGAAATCTACACCGCACCGCTGGAAGGAACTGTTCTTCCGGGCGTAACCCGTGATTCCCTGATCCATATCTTAAGAGACTGGGGATATAAAGTAAACGAAACACATCTGTCGGTTGACGATCTGATGAAAGCAGGTCATGACGGCACACTGGAAGAAGCATTTGGTACTGGTACAGCAGCAGTTGTATCTCCGGTTGGTGAATTTGTATACAAGGACGATTCTGTTGTTGTAAATGACTTCAAGATCGGTGAGCTGACCCAGAAACTGTACGATACCCTGACCGGTATCCAGTGGGGTAAACTGGAAGATAAATATGGCTGGACTACTCCGGTAGAATAAACCATATAAAACAGAAAAATGCAGATAAGGGGGTCCTTCCCGCACAGCGGTGCGGGGAGGATTCTTTCGCTTCAGAAAAAGATTCAGAAATCGTTTGAAAGGAAACAAAGCAGAATGGATCAGAATCGAATGCCTCTTGTGGAGGCGTTACAACAGTTCCGGGAGGAAGCACCGGCCTATTTCCGTATTCCGGGACACCGGTTTGAGCGCGGGCTGGATGAGACGTTAAACGGAGCGTCGCTTGCGGCGTATGACCTCTCGGAGGCAGAAGGGCTTGACGATCTGCATCACGCGGAGGGCGTGATTGCAGAGGCGCAGCGTCTGGCGGCGGAAACGTGGAAGGCAAAAAAAACGTTTTTTTCTTGTCAACGGCACAACATGCGGCAACGAGGCGATGGTGCTTTCGTCTGTGAAAGAGGGCGAAAAAATCATTGTTCCGCGAAACGTGCACAAATCGGTGCTGATGGGCCTGATTTTAAGCGGAGCCACACCGGTTTATGTGATGCCGGAGTACAGCACGAAATGGCAGATGTGGGGCGGCGTAACGCCGGAGACGATCGAAAAAGCCTTCGCGGAAACGCCGGATGCGAAAGCCGTACTTCTGGTCAGCCCGACGTACTACGGTCTTTGCAGTGATCTGCAGGCGATCGCAGAAATCTGTCACTGCCACAACGCAGCGCTTCTTGTCGATGAAGCACATGGATCGCACCTCTATTTTTCCGAACAGCTTCCTCTCGGCGCACTGGAAAGTGGTGCGGATGCCTGCGCGCAGAGTATCCACAAAACGGCGGGTTCCTTTACACAGAGCTCCTTCTTATCACTCGGTTCTGGCCGTCTCGATGAGGCAAGAGTGGCCGCCAATCTGCAGATGGTACAGAGTACATCGCCGTCCTACCTTCTGATGGCATCCCTCGATGCGGCGCGGCGCGGGATGGCGCTGCACGGAAAAGAGCGAATGGAACGCGCGCTGGAACTCGGCCAGAGGGCGCGGCAGGAGCTTGCAAAGATCAAAGGAATCGAAGTTCTTGGGACCGAGATGGAAGGAACGTGCGGCGTATGGAAGATCGACCTGACGCGTCTTGTATTCTCGGCAAGAGAACTTGGTATTTCCGGCTACGATCTGCAGGTGCGTCTGTACGAGGAATACCGCGTCAGTACAGAGCTTGCCGACGAGGAGAACGTGGTCTGCGTTATTACCTGGGCAAACAGCGAGGAAGATATCACACGGCTGATCGATGCGCTGGCAGGAATTTCGGCAGCAGAGAGCGGGAAAACGACGGGGCGGACGAAGTTTACAGAAAAGCAGTGGCTGTTCCGCAGCCTGCCGGAGATGGTAAAGACACCGCGCGAGGCATATTTTGCGGAGAAGGAAGCCGTTCCGTTTGCAGAAGCGGAAGGACGAATTGCAGCCGAGATGGCAGCCCCATATCCGCCGGGAATCCCGCTCATCTGCCCGGGCGAGCGGTACAGCAGAGAAATGTTGGAACTGATGCGCCAGTATAAAGCAGACGGCTGCGAATTTCACGGACCGTCGGATGCGTCGCTGGAAGTGCTGTATGTTCTGAAAGAGGAATAAAGAAAACGGAAGTCGGTTCCCAGCGTTTTTCAACAGAAACCGCAGAGAACAGACTGTCAGGAAAAGGAGATGAATTGCGTATGAAAAAAATGATATCCTGGAACGTAAATGGACTGAGAGCCTGCATGAAAAAAGGTTTTCAGGAATACTTTGAGGCGACAGATGCCGATATTTTCTGCCTGCAGGAGACAAAGCTGCAGGAAGGACAGATCGACCTTGAGCTGCCCGGCTATCATCAGTATTGGAATTATGCGGAAAAGAAAGGATATTCCGGCACGGCCCTGTTTACCAAAGAGGAGCCGATTTCTGTTCGCTATGGTATCGGAATCGAAGAACATGATATGGAAGGCCGTGTGATCACGGCAGAGTTTCCGGAATACTTTGTTGTAACCGTCTACACACCGAATTCGCAGGATGAATTAAAACGCCTTGCCTACCGGATGGAGTGGGAGGATGCGTTTCTTTCTTACTTAAAAGGACTGGAGCAGGAAAAACCGGTGATTTTCTGCGGAGATCTGAACGTCGCAGCGACCGAGATGGATATCAAAAATGCAAAGGCAAATGAGAAAAACGCCGGCTTTACGAAAGAGGAGCGCGAAAAATTTGCTGTGATCAAAGAAAAAGGCTTTGTTGATTCCTTCCGTATGCTGTATCCGGACACCGTGACGTATTCCTGGTGGTCATACCGCTTCCAGGCACGCCAGCGGAATGCAGGATGGCGGCTTGATTACTTTATGGTATCAGAGTCCTTAAAAGATGCAGTTGCAGATGCCAAAATCCATACCGAAATTCTCGGTTCCGACCATTGCCCGGTGGAACTGGATTTAGAGGTATAACAATTGGTAACATTGGTCAATTGACAATTTTATTCAAATGATTTACATTAATAGTATGACAATTGCAACAAATTATAAAAAATAAGGGCGGAAATTATGATACAGACAAAAAACAGAGGAAAATATCGAATTTTACCGGGAAATCCGGAGAAAATGGGCGCATCGGCGACGAAAGACGGATACAATTTTGCCGTAGAAGTATCAGATGGAAAAAAAGCAGAGCTTCTGCTGTACCGGAAAGGTCACCAGAAACCGTTTCTTACCGTGCCGCTTCCGGAAGAGGAGCGCACTGGCGTGATCAGTTCCGTGGAAATCACAGGCCTGACGGTAGGAAAGTTTTCGTATGCCTACCGGATGGACGAAGCTTTCTGCTTGGATCCGTATGCGGGAGCAGTAGAAGGAAGAGAAACCTTCGGTGCACCGATGGAAAAAGAAGAGGGCGCCTGCTGCTGCCTTCTCCCGGAGTACCCGGTAATGCGCACCACCTCACTGCACCGGCCGTATGAGGAGACGATTCTGTATAAGCTCCATGTGCGCGGTTTCACCAAAGACGGAAGCTCCCGTGTAAAGAACAAGGGAACGTTCCGCGGCGTGATCGAAAAAATTCCATACTTAAAAGAACTCGGTATCAATGCAGTAGAACTGATGCCGTCCTACGAGTTTTTTGAGTGGACCTCCCTTACGGAGCCGGCCTATGTATATCCGGCGCCGGCGGAAGAGAAGCGCGTGAATTATTGGGGATACGGCACAAAGGCCCTGTATTTTGCTCCGAAAGCTTCGTATGCTGCATCCGCAGATGCCGTCGCAGAGTTCGCAGAGATGGTCGATGCCCTGCATGAGAATGGTATCGAATGCCTGATGGAATTCTGTTTTGCCCCGGGAACGCCTTCTGGTTTTGCCCTGCAGGTTCTGCACCACTGGCAGCTCCGCTACCAGATCGACGGTTTCCATCTGGTCGGCGATGCATCGCTGGCAGAAGAAGCGTCCAAAGATGCACTCCTTCGGAAGACGAAACTGATTTTCCTCGGTTTTGACGGCGCACGGATCTATCAGGGAAAACGCCCGTGGTTCCGGAATTTAGGGGAACACAATCAGGGCTACCAGTACCATATCCGCCGCTTCTTAAAAGGCGATGAGGGCAGCCTTTCCGACTTCACCTATTATCTGAGAAGAAGCCCGGAGACACACGGTGTGATCAATTATCTTGCGGATCACGACGGTTTTACCCTGTATGACAGCGTTTCCTACGAACAGAAACACAATCTGGACAATGGCGAAGACAATATGGATGGTTCCAACGAAAACCTGACCTGGAACTGCGGCGCAGAAGGCGTGACCCGGAAACCGGCTGTGCGCGCGCTGCGTCTCCGCCAGCTGAAAAATGCCGTTCTCATGCTGATGACAAGCCAGGGAACACCGCTGATTTACGGCGGTGATGAATTCGGCAACAGCCAGAAGGGCAACAACAACGCCTGGTGCCAGGACAACAAAACCGGCTGGATCGACTGGAAAGCAGCCGCCCGGAATCCGGAGTTTGCCGCCTTTGTAAAAGCAGCAATCGCCTTCCGGAAAGCGCATCCGGCGCTGCACGGCGAACGCGAGCCGCGCCTCATCGACTACAAATCCTACGGCTGCCCGGATATGTCCTTCCACAGCCAGAGAGCCTGGTTCTCCCAGATGGAAAATACGTGCCGTTTTATCGGCGTCATGTACTGCGGAAGCTATTTCCAGGATAAAGACGGCAACAAGGACGACGATCTTTATATTGCCTACAACATGCACTGGAATCCGCATGAGCTGGCACTGCCGTCCCTCCCGGAACAGAAGGTCTGGTATCTGACGGCCGACACCAACACACCGGAAGTCTTCCTGACAGAAGAAAATCAGAAAAAAGTCAGCGCAAAAACGGTCATCGTGCCGCCGCGCAGTATCATAATTTTAACAGGAAAGCAGGAGAAGAGGCAGAATGATGAAAGCATGGCAGCACTTTAAAACCATTACCACACACAAAATGTGGGTCATGCGGTACTGCTTTAAAATAGGACTGTACTGGCAGGGACTGACCCACGACCTCTCGAAATATTCGCCGACGGAATTTCTGGTCGGCATGAAATACTACCAGGGCGACCGGAGTCCCAATAACGCCGAGCGCGAAGACACCGGCATGTCAAAATCCTGGATGCACCATAAAGGGCGCAACAAACATCATTTTGAATACTGGATTGATTACGGTATCAATTGTGACACCATCATCAAAGGTGTCCCAATGCCGCGCCGTTACGTCGCCGAGATGATTATGGACCGCATCAGCGCGTCCCGCGTCTACCTCGGAGACGCTTATACCGATCAGGCGCCGTACCAGTATCTCAAAAAAGGAATCGGCCACCTCTGGTTCGTCCATCCCGAGACACTCTCGCAGCTCGAATTTCTGCTGCGCATGCTCTCGGAACGCGGCGAAGACGATACCCTCTATTACATCCGCTACCACTTCCTAAAAGGTGACCCCGTCCCGCGAATGCACTGTCCTCAAGAATGCACCGTCTACGAAGAGGCCATCCGCAAGAAAGTGTTCCCGTCCACTCATTAAGGTATTGGACCCACCCGCCCTCCCGATACTCCTGAGCGTCCCTTTCCCACAACAAAAATACAACTTGTTACAACAACCGTACAAGTTGTATTATAAATTCCAGAAAGGGGAATCACCAATCACATGGAACCAACCACCGGCAAAGCCAAATACTACACCCTGATGGAAGCCCTAAAAGAGCAGATTCTCTCCGGAACCATAAAACCCGGCCAGAAGCTTCCCTCCGAAAACGAACTGACCCGGGAATACGCCCTCTCACGCCACACCGTCCGAAAGGCCCTCGCTCTTCTCGAAAATGAAGGCTACATCACCGCCCAGCACGGCAAAGGAACCTTTTGCTCCGAGCGCGTAATCCAGCGTCATAATTCAAAAAACCATCGCCGTCACCGGATACGACAACTCGCTGATCGGCCAGAGCAGTCCGATCGGGATCACGACCATTGCCCATCCGCAGGAAAAACTCGGTGAGATGGCAGCAGAGCTCATTCTCGAAAAAATCAGAAAAGTCCCGGAAGAAGAAAGCAGCGTCAAACGCCTGATTTCCCCGGAACTCATCGTAAGAGGATCCACCGCAGGAAAAAATCTGTCAACAGAGACGAAAAAATAGAAAAGAACCCAAGGGAGGAAAAAACAATGGGAATGGATGCAAAAACAGCAATCCTCGAACAGAAAACAGCACTTGGTATTGAGTTCGGCTCAACCAGAATCAAAGCCGTCCTGATCGGCGCAGACAACGCCCCGATTGCATCCGGAGATCACGAGTGGGAAAACCGCTACGACAACGGCGTGTGGACCTACACCCTCGAGGACATCTGGACGGGCCTGCAGGATGCCTATACCAAAATGGCAGCTGATGTCAGAGAAAAATACGACATCACCCTGACCCGCGTCGGAGCCATCGGATTCAGTGCTATGATGCACGGCTATATGGCATTTGACAAAGCAGGAAACCTCCTCGTACCGTTCCGCACCTGGAGAAACAATATCACAGAAGAAGCAAGCGAGAAGCTGACCGATCTTTTCGGATTCCACATCCCGCAGAGATGGACTATCGCCCATCTGTATCAGGCAATCTTAAACGGTGAGCCGCATGTGGCAGATATCGACTACGTGACAACCCTTGCCGGATACATTCAGTGGAAAATGACCGGCGAGCGTGTCGTTGGTGTCGGCGAGGCATCTGGAATCTTTCCAATCGATTCTGAAACCAACACTTACTTTGCCGACATGATCGCCAAATTTGACGAGGCAGTCGCAGACAAAGCATATTCATGGAAAGCACTCGATGTTCTGCCGCACGTTCTGACCGCAGGTGACAATGCCGGTGTTCTGACAAAAGAAGGTGCCGCACTTCTCGACATGTCCGGAAATCTAGAAGCAGGCATTCCGCTCTGCCCGCCGGAGGGAGATGCCGGAACAGGTATGGCAGCAACAAACAGCGTCCGTATCAGAACCGGAAACGTGTCTGCCGGAACTTCCGTTTTTAGCTATGATCGTTCTGGAGAAGAACCTCTCCAAAGTATACCCGGAGATCGATATGGTAACAACCCCGTCCGGTCATCCGGTTGCCATGGTGCACTGCCAGAATTGTACTTCTGATCTGAATGCATGGGTCAATCTCTTCCGTGAATTTGCGCAGACCTTCGGCATGGAAATCAGCACGAATGATCTGTTCGGCAAGCTGTACAACAAAGCCCTGGAGGGCGACGCAGACTGCGGCGGACTCCTTGCCTACAACTACTTCTCCGGCGAGCACGTAACCGGCTTCAACGAGGGCCGTCCTGTCTTCGCACGTACTCCGGATGCGAAATTCAATCTGGCAAACTTTATGAGAGTCAACCTGTTTACTTCCCTTGGCGCCCTGAAAGTCGGCCTTGATATCCTGATGAAAGAGGAGCATGTGCAGGTCGACCAGATTCTCGGCCACGGCGGTCTCTTCAAGACAAAAGGTGTCGGCCAGAAGATCCTTGCAGGTGCCATCGACGCACCGGTTTCCGTCATGGAGACAGCAGGAGAGGGCGGAGCCTGGGGCATCGCACTGCTGGCTTCTTATATGATCAACAAAGAAGAGAATGAAACACTCGAGGATTACCTCGATGCAAAAGTCTTCGCAGGAAATGCCGGAACCAAGATGGATCCGGACCCGGCAGACGTTGCTGGATTTGAAGTATTCACCGAGCGCTACAAAAAAGGCCTGCCGATTGAGCGTGCAGCAGTAGAGAGCTTAAAATGAACCATCGTTTGGGAAAGACAGAGAGGACAACACAATGTTAGAAGAACTGAAAAAAAGAGTATACGAAGCCAACATGCTTCTTCCAAAATACGGACTGGTTACCTTTACCTGGGGAAATGTCAGCGAGATTGACCGGGAAAGCGGTCTGTTCGTCATCAAACCAAGCGGCGTGGATTACGCCTGCTGACACCGGACGATATGGTTGTCATGGATCTGAACGGAAACAAAGTAGAAGGACGCTACCGTCCGTCTTCTGACACCCCGACCCATATGGAGCTGTACAAAGCATTTCCGGAGATCGGCGGCATTGTTCACACCCATTCCTCCTATGCGACAAGCTGGGCACAGGCGGGAAGAAGCATTCCGTGTTACGGAACAACCCATGCAGACTACATCTACGGTGAAGTACCGTGCCTGCGCTGCCTGACAAAAGAAGAGATTGACGAGGCATACGAGGAAAACACCGGCCATCTGATCGTCAATGAGTTCAAACGGATGGGAAAAGATGTAAAAGCCGTTCCGGCCGTTCTTTGCAAGAACCACGGACCGTTCACCTGGGGCAAAGATGCGCATGAGGCTGTTCACAATGCTGTTGTCCTCGAAGAGGTTGCCAAAATGGCATACCGTGCCGAGACCATCAACCCGAGAATCCAGCCGGCACCGCAGGAGCTGCAGGATAAACACTATTACCGTAAGCATGGTGCAAATGCTTATTACGGACAGAACTAAAAAGAGTAAGAAGATAAGAAAAGTGTCATCCACAAACTGCAGGGCACACAGCCCGCAGGTGGATGACACTTTTTTGATAAAAACATTTTTATGATAGAAATCTGCTTTTAAAATCAAGTGGTCGTCTGACGCCGGATCAGAAGCGGCGGAACGGTCTTGTGAACCGGCTCGGCAAGCGGCACCGGGTGGCGTTTTTTCCGTTCCTGCATCTGGGAGACCAGAAGGGAAACAGCCTCGTCTGCAATCTGGTCAATCTGCTGGCCGACAGTGCTGATCGGATAGATAGCCTGCTCGGAAATCGGCGCACCGTCGAAGCCGATGAGTTCGTAATCGTCCGGCAGGGTATGGTATTTGCGGATCAGAAGATTTAAAAGAATATTGGCATGATCATCGTTGGAGAGGAAGATGCCCTTTTTCTGACCGGCATATTTTTGTTCGATGTTGTCAAAGATTTCCTGCAGCGGTGCTGCGGCTTCCTGATAGGAGAGTCCGAAATCCCGAATGATAACCTCGTGCGGTACACCGGCCTTTACACAGGCATCCTGGAAACCGGCGCGACGGCGGTAGGCAGGAACATTTTCTTTGGTCGGTGAGTTCAGATGAATCAGGACATCACAGTGGTTATGAATCAGAAGCGAAGTCGCTTCGTGCGCGCCGAGGTAGTTGTCTGTATTGACACTGCAGACGAACTGGTCTTCGCGCTCAATTGTAACGACCGGGATCTGCAGATCGGAGAGTTCGCGGGAGGAGAGTGTATGGGAGAGGACGATGAGGCCCTCGATTTTGTACGACATCAGCTCCTGAATGTAGCGGCGCTCCGTCTCGTCGTGGCCGTTTCCGGCGAAGACGAGGAATTTATAGCCATATTTCTTATAAGAAGCAAGAATCTGATTCAGCATCTCGGAATAGTAGTTCATGGAGAGGCTCGGGATCAGGACGCCGACAAAATTCGGTCTGTCCGTTCGCGAGAATTTTTGCCACTTTGTTTTCTTTATAGTTCAGTTTATCCAGTGCATCGGAAATGATCTGCTGATTTTCCGGTGTCAGGGAATCCGGGTTGTTGAAATACCGGGAAATGGTTGTTTTGGAAAAATGCGTGTACTGTGCAATATCATTAAAGGTTACATTTTTTTTTCGTGCCATAAGTTCAAGTGTCCTTCCCTTCAAAAGTGTTGCGTGAATCATGTAAGCTTTCAAGAAAAAAACAAATAATATATGAAGATAGTATAACATTTCTCGCCCGCCGGAACAAGCGGGAATCGGTTAAGTAACCGGTTTTGTAAAAGTTCCACAAAAGCCAAAAACAAAATTATGGAAAATCACGAAAAGTAAAGAAAATATTGACGAAACCCACTGTCAATGCTATGATAAAGACAATGAAAGTAACCGGTTACTTGACCGGTTACACAAAACGAAGGACAGGACCAGCTGTCCAGAGATAACAGGAGGAATTGTGATGAGAAAGAAATTTAGTGCCAGGGCGGCAGCTCTTGGAATGTCTGGCGTGCTTCTTACTTCTGCACTGACCGGATGCACCTTCGGCTTCGCAAGCGATCCGGATGACCCGAACGCAGTAAAAGAAGAAGTGCCGATCGACATGACCACCGATACCTTCCAGTACGATACGTCGCTTTCCGGAACGAGTATCGTCATCATGAACACAAAAGCAGAAATCCAGACAGCACTGGAAGAGATTGCAAAAGTGTTCGAGGAGAAAGCAGGCGTACATATTGAGATCATGCCGGTAACGGACGGCGATTCTCCTTATACCAAAGTAGTCAGCCTCTACAACTCCGGAAACCCGCCGACACTTTCCATTCTGGATACGACCGATGTCATTGCACTGGCAGAAGAAAAAGCAGCCGACTTAAGCAATGAAGCATGGACCGGCGAGGCAGAAGAGTACCTGACCAAAATCAACGGAAAGGTTTACAGCTTCCCGCTCTGTATCGAGGGCCGCGGTATTATCTACAACAAGAGCGTGATTGAAGATACCTTAGGTACCGAGTTCGATCCATCCGATATCAAAACCCGGGACGATTTCGCAGCACTTCTCCAGAGCCTGCGGGACAACGGAATGAAGAATCCGATCTCCATGGCAAAAGAAGACTGGTCCCTTGGAGCACACCAGCTGCAGTACATCTACGAGACATACAACGGAACCTCCGACGGTGCAGCAGAAGTCATCAACGAGCTGAAGGACGGAACCTTATATCTGCCGGACTACACCCGCATGAACGAGTTCCTGAATACCTTTGACCTGTTAAAAGAGTACAACGTAGCAAAGGGCGATCCACTCGGCGCAGATTACGATGAGATGGCAATTGACCTGGCAGACGGAAAAACCGCTTTCTGGTTCAACGGAAACTGGGCATGGCCGAACCTTGAGGAGGCAGGAGCCGAGACGACCGACGAGTACGGTTTCCTTCCATACTTCCTGAACAATGATCCGGACGACTTCGTCAACAGCAAAATCCAGGCATCCCCGTCCAAACAGATCATGCTGGATGATATCGTGGCTACCGACGAGCAGAAAGCAGCAGCAAAAGAGTTCCTGAACTGGCTGGTTTACAGTGAGATCGGACAGCAGATGGTTGTAAAGACCTGCAGCCTGATCCCTCCGTTTAAAAACAACCCGAACGAGCCAAGCGATCCGTTAAGCCGCGACATTTACGAAAAAGTACAGAACGGCGGAGCATTCAACGCATCTGCGATCGTGCCGAACGATCACTGGTCTGTCCTTGGTGCGGCAATGCAGAAATATCTGGCCGGAAGAAGTGACCGCGAGGAACTGATAGATTCCATCCAGGCATACTGGGATGAGCAGTAAGCCGGAGGATATGAAGGAGGAACGAAAATGAAATCAAGCAACAAGGGAAAAGATTTCTGTGTATTTGCGCTGCCGGGCCTGTTCTGCTTCCTGGCAGTCGTCATGGTACCGTTTATCTACGGTATTTACCTGACCTTAACCGACTGGAACGGTGTTTCCAGCGTGAAAAACTTTGTAGGACTTTCCAACTTTGCAGCCGTTATGCGCGACGCGCAGTTCTGGAAATCCCTGCTGTTAACCTTTAAATATGTCATTGCGGTTGTTGTTCTCGTCAATGTGATCGCCTTTTTACTGGCTTACATCCTGACCCGCGGCATCAAAGGTCAGAACTTCTTCCGCGCCGGATTTTTCACCCCGAACCTGATCGGCGGTATCGTACTTGGATACATCTGGCAGTTCGTATTCTCCCGTGTTTTCGTCAGCATCGGCGAGACCACAGGATGGAGCCTGTTTGAAATTTCCTGGCTTTCTACCCCGAACAAAGCATTTGCAGCGCTGGTGCTCGTTTCAGTATGGCAGCTGGCAGGCTATATGATCCTGATCTACGTTGCCGGCTTTATGGGACTTTCCGAGGACGTGCTAGAGGCGGCAAGCATCGACGGTGCATCCGGCTGGGTAAAAAATGAAAAACATTATCCTTCCGCTGATGATGTCCTCCGTTACTATCTGCCTCTTCCTGACCCTGTCCCGCGCGTTCATGGTATACGATGTCAACCTGTCCTTAACCGGCGGTGCTCCGTACGGAACCACCGAGATGGCAGCCATGCACGTATATGAGAAAGCATTCACATCGAGACAGTTCGGTGTCGGCCAGGCAGAAGCCTTTATCCTGTTTATCATTGTAGCCTGCATCAGCGGTATTCAGGTATACACCACCAAGAAGAGGGAGGTTGAAGCATAATGAATCAGAAGAAAATTGGCGGAACAAAGAAAAAAGTAACTGACGCGCTGGCTATGCTCCTTATGATCATCGTTTTCTGTGCGTTCATGTTCCCGTTTGTCATGGTTATCATCAACTCCTTAAAACAGAAACGTGATATCATCAAGAGTCCGTTCTCCTGGCTGTTTACGATCAAAGGTCTTTCGTTTGACAACTTTGTAAAAGCATTCAATCAGATGAACTTCCTGAATGCCTTCAAGAACTCTCTGGTTGTAACCGTAACAGCAACCGTACTGGTTACGGTACTCGCAGCCATGCTGGCTTACTATATCGTGCGTAATGTCAACGTATTTTCCAATATCATCTTTGCACTGATGGTTGCATCCATGATCATTCCGTTCCAGGCAATCATGATCCCGCTTGTCAGTGTATACGGCGGAACCTTAAACATTCTGAACCACAGACTGACCCTGATCTTCATGCACACCGGATTTTCCATGGCGATGTCCGTGTTCATGTTCCACGGATTCATCCGCGGAAGTATCCCGCTGGCGCTGGAGGAGGCCGCTTACATCGACGGCTGTACCCACACCCAGACCTTCTTCCGCATCGTGTTCCCGCTGTTAAAGCCGATCATTTCCACCATGGTAATCATGAATGCGATGGCATTCTGGAATGACTTCCTGCTGCCGTCCCTGGTGCTGACCGACAAAAAGCTGCTGACTCTGCCGCTTTCCACCTACAGCTTCTACGGAACTTACTCTGCAGATTACGGAACCATCATGGCAGGTCTTCTGCTCTGCGTCATCCCGATCCTGATTCTGTACGTGGCACTGCAGAAACAGATCATCAACGGTGTCGTAGCCGGAGCAGTCAAATAAGTAAATCATAGAAATCAAGAACAAGCCGGGCAAAGGAGGGCGGAATTAAAAATGCTTTCTTTTTCCGGCTTTTCTTATCGGAGACAACAAGAAAGAGACAGAAAGGAAATCAAACACATGAAAAACAGATTACACGTAAAAGCGCCGGGCAACTGGGTGAATGACCCGAACGGCATGATTTATTATAAGGGACAGTATCATCTTTTTATCAGCATTTTCCGTACGCGCCGCGCTGGGGTACCATGCACTGGGGCCATGCGGTGAGTCCGGATCTGATTCACTGGGAGCATGTCGGCGTTGCCCTGTTCCCGAGTCTTTCCGAGGACCAGAACGGCTGCTTTTCCGGAAGCGCAGTAGAAGAGAACGGCGTGATGCATCTCTTTTACACGGGTGTTCACTATAATCAGGTAAATCCGAAGGATATTCATCAGTGCCTTGATCAGGATTTTACCTCGGCGCAGCTTCACCTTACTTCGAAGGACGGTATGCATTTTGATGTCTTCGGGGATAAGGAGGTTGTTATCCCGGCACTCACCGATCCGGAAATCGGCGACAATACGCACACGCGTGACCCGAAAGTCTGGAAGGGAAGCGACGCATGGTATATGGTGCTTGGAAGCACGACGAAGGATCACAAGGGCGAGGCATTATTCTATAAGAGTGAGGATCTTTCCCACTGGCATCTGGCCGGACAGGCGACGACGAAACAGAAGCTCGGCTGGATGTGGGAGTGCCCGGATCTCTTTAACGTAAACGGACGCAGCGTCTTTGTATTCTCCCCGATGGAACTGATCGAGGACACCGACGGCTATGCGGATCGGGCGATCTGTATGCTACCTGAGTTTGATGAAAAAACCTGCACAATGAAATTTCCGGAGAACTGGCAGCTTCTGGACTGCGGCGGTGACCTCTATGCACCGCAGACCATGACGGATGCGGACGGAAACCGGATTTCCATCGCATGGCTTCGGATGCCGGAACCGGTAGATGGTATATGGCAAGGCATGTTCTGCCTGCCGCGTGTGGTGGATGTACAGAACGATCATATTTACTTCCGTGTTCTGCCTGCCATCCGCGACGGATTCTGCAAAAAGACGGATTCCCTCGTTTCGGCATGCGGAGAGTGTGCCATGATCCGCGCCGAATTAAAAGAGGGTGAAAGCCTGGAAATCGGCGGCTATAAGATCTGGCGGCAGAGCGGAAAAGTCTGCGCAGACCGCACGGATGTCTATCCATCCGGTGCAAAAGGATGGCTTCATGCCGAGACGCCGCAGTTAAAAGAGGGCGATCTTCTTGAGATTTTCGTGGATCCGAATATGATCGAAATTTATGCAAACAACGGCGAGTACGTATTAAGCCAGGCGGTTTACGGGCTTGGAGAGACATTCTCCTATAAAATGGAGAAAAAACCGGAAATTTATCTGTGGAATGAATGAATCAGCCAAAAAAGTTCTTGACGCATACGGGATTTTGTTCTAATCTAGTACGTAACAGCTTTCTAACGTTAAAGTGACGGGCTGAAAAACGAGATTTCGAAAGATATCCGAAAAGAACGCAAGGAGAGATTATTATGAAGAAAGTAGTAAAATTCGGCGGCAGCTCCCTCGCGAGCGCAGAGCAGTTTAAGAAGGTCGGAGACATCATCCGCGCAGATGAGGGAAGAAGATACGTGGTACCTTCCGCTCCTGGAAAACGAAATTCTGCTGATACGAAAGTAACCGATATGCTGTATGACTGCTATCGCACTGCAGTTGCCGGAAGAGATTTCAAGAAGAAACTGCAGAACATCAAAGCGAGATATCAGGAGATCATCGACGGTCTGAACCTCAGCCTGGATCTTTCCCCGGAATTTGAAAAAATCGCAGAAAACTTTGCCGCAGCAGCCGGAGAGGACTACGCCGCATCCCGCGGAGAGTACCTGAACGGTATCGTGATGGCAAATTATCTGGGATATACGTATATTGATTCTGCAGAAGTGATCTGCTTCGACGAGAACGGAAACTTCCTTGCAGACAAGACTGACGAAGTGCTCTCCGAGCGTTTAAAAGATCTGGATAACGCAGTCGTTCCTGGATTCTACGGCGCAAAACCGGACGGAAGCGTAAAAACCTTCTCCCGCGGCGGATCCGATATCACTGGTTCCATCGTGGCAAAGGCCGTACACGCTGACATCTACGAGAACTGGACCGATGTTTCCGGTTTCCTGGTAACCGATCCGCGTATCGTCAAGGATCCGGAAGTCATTTCCACCATTACCTATCGTGAGCTGCGTGAGCTTTCCTACATGGGAGCTACCGTCCTTCATGAGGACTCCATCTTCCCACTCCGTCAGGAGGGAATCCCGATCCACGTGCTGAACACCAACGCACCACAGGATCCGGGAACCATGATCGTGGAGAATACCTGCAGTAAACCGAAATTTACAATCACCGGTATCGCAGGAAAGAAAGGCTTCGCATCCATCACGATTGAGAAGAGCATGATGAATACCGAGATTGGCTTTGGCAGAAAAGTACTTGGCGTCTTTGAGGATAACAATCTTTCCTTTGAGCATATGCCGTCCGGCATCGATACCATGACGGTATTTGTTCATCAGAGTGAGTTTGCAGCAAAAGAACAGCAGGTTATCGCAGGACTGCATCGTGCCGTACAGCCGGATTCTATTGATCTTGAATCCGATCTGGCGCTGATTGCTGTTGTAGGACGCGGTATGAGAAGAACGAGAGGCACAGCCGGAAGGATTTTCTCTGCACT
>ENA-OQNJ01000043-OQNJ01000043.1-human-gut-metagenome-genome-assembly--contig:-NODE-43-length-27248-cov-3.590354_pt1 | contig 27248 bp, 33 predicted proteins | sample MGYA00242630_ERZ504882 | MGnify/ENA primary metagenome ERZ504882 (study PRJEB26092, sample SAMD00036408) | human gut metagenome | host: Homo sapiens | study: EMG produced TPA metagenomics assembly of... | reverse complement strand
ACTATATATGCTGATGACTGTTTTAAAAGGGCCATTGGCTGTTAAACAGAGTAAGGCATTAATAAGAACCTTCAAAAGAATGAAAGATTACATATTAGAAAATCGTGATTTAATCGGTCAGAGAGAATTACTTCAGTTAAGTATGGAGACTGCAAATAACAGAATTGAAATCAGCAAAATCAATTCTGATATGATATCTCTTGAAAAACAGATTTCTGATGTTGCAGAAGGATTGAAGGATGTAGTGACGAAATCTGAACTTGCGGATATGATGAACAGTTTTATTTCAGATGATGATGAAAAATGGCTTATGTTTAATGCAAAATTTAGTAGTGCGGATGAGGTTTACGAGTCTATTTACAGGCAGGCAAAGTCATCAATATATGTGGTTGATAATTACATTGGTTTAAGAACGCTGGTACATCTTAAGAATTCTCCAACAGGAGTAAATATTATTTTATTTAGCGATAATGTTGGGAATAATAAACTTCACAACATAGAATATACGGATTTCCGTAAGGAATATCCAACTGTAAAACTGTCAATGAAGAAGACTGGTGGCATATTCCATGATCGCTTTATCGTGCTGGACTATGGAACGGCGGATGAGAGAGTCTTTCTGTGTGGTGCTTCTTCCAAGGATGCCGGGGCTAGAATAACAAGCATCGTTGAGGATTACGGAATAGCCAAATACAACTCTGTTATTGCAGGATTATTGAAAAATTCGCCATTAGTATTACCGAAATAGGAGTGTGAGATTATTGAAGAAGAAAAGAGGATGGAATTGACAGCTCAAAAGAAGCCGGTAAACTGCTTATATCTATTATTGTTGCTGTAGCAGAGATGGAACGTGAGAACATAAGAGTACAGTAAATGCCACAGGACATAAATGTACTTTTCGATGTAACATTGAACAGTCTCAGATTGATGCTGACAGCATATACGGCTTTTTGAACGCATTTAATGAATTATATGCAGAATGTACGGATGCTGAAAAGAAACAGTTTATGCAGGCATTTATTGAGCTTATCGACATCTTTACGGAAAGACGTGAAGATGGTAATTAGATTAGGAATATCAAATTTCAGTTTCCGACACTTGAAACGGTTTGTTTGTTGTCGCGAGTGTAAGCGTAAAATCAACGGTATTAATGAAGAAAAACATATTCCATCTTACGTGCAAATGGTGTAGAATAATACCAATACACGGAGGACAAACATGAGAACGCTATATACATTTGACAAACACAACTATTCCGATGATATGGAGGTATTTGAGCGCTTCGCGGTGCGCGCGGTTATTATTAGAGACGGAAAGCTTGCCATGCAGCAGGCCGGTGAAGGCTACTACAAGATACTGGGCGGCGGCATCGATGCAGGCGAGACCAACGAGGTTGCGCTGGCACGGGAGGTGCGCGAGGAGGCAGGGCTTCTTGTCGTGCCGGAAAGCATCAGGGAGTGTGGCAAGGTCATAGAAAAGAGACGCGATATATTTGAGGCTGACAAGATATATTACTGTCACACCTACGTGTATTTCTGTGATGTGAAGGACGAGCATGTGGCAGCACAGATGACAGACAGCGAGATAAGGCTTGAGTATCATCTGTCATGGGCTACGCCGGATGAGATAATAAAGGCCAACAGCGCTTTTCTTGATAAAGAATGGATAGCAAGAGACACTAAGATTGTTGAGTTGATAAAAGAAATGTGTTAAAATAATGCCTGGATGTAAATCCGGGCATTTAATATAAGGAGAAGCAGTATAAATGGATAAAAATAAAATCAAAAATAAATTAAAGGATGATCCGGCCTTCACTCTTGAGGTGCAAAACCCGGAGGTTGAGGCGCTGATGACACAGTATTCAAGCGACAAAAAGGCGGAGACGCTCAATAAGCTCATTGAAAAATGCACTAAGAGCAGATTCCTGGTACCTGCAAATGTCGGAGAGAACAACAAGCCGATTCCGCTATTTATTAAAAACGGTGAGGGAGAGGCTTTCATGCCGATTTATACCTCAAAGGCACAGCTTTCTAAGGATCATCCGTCACCATGCATTGTAAATATGCCGTTTCTTGCAGTCAACAATATGGTGGCAAATAAAGAGTCAAAGCTTGATGGTATCGCATTCAACCCGTTCACTCACAATCTAATTTTCAAAAAGCCTCTTGTAGAAAAGATTGAGGCAGTGGAAAAGGCCAGAAGAGAGGGACATCCTACATCACCGACAAAGGGCAAGACTGTACAGATGACAGCAGAGCAGTATGTCATCTTCGAGCGTATGCAGTATGAGCATATTTTCCTGCCGACAAAGATGTTTGAGGGCGGAAAAGAGTTCATGGACAGACTCGCCGATGAGAAGGAAAAGCTAATAGATGAGCTGTACGAGGAGGCATATCAGCAGAAGCGTATGTATCCGTATATGGAGGAGGATTTCTCTGTTATGTCTATGCAGATTTCAGATACGCTCAATGTCACCAGAGTTGATTTTCCGACAAGGGATATGGCTCCAAACTGCGCAATCCGTGCTTATCTCGTGTGGGATGATGCTGCATCACAGGGCAGATATTTTGTAATTGATGCGAAGGGCGATAAAAATACTGAGCTGGTTGAGATTACAGAGGATTACAAGCGTCTTGGATATGGAGCTGCACCGGTTGAGGGTGCTGAGCTTCAGACTGTTCTTGACCTGGTTAAGAAAAGTGCAGAGGAACAGAATTAGAAAAGTAATGTAGGGCAGGATATATAAAGGAGGTCGTGTATGAAGGAGTTTTTAGGCAGAATAAAGGCTGATTTTCTACTGTCATCAGTGCTTTGCATAGCGCTGGGACTGGTGTTTATCATATGGAGAGCTTCGGTGCTCACGATTGTGGCCAATGTGCTTGCGGTAGTGCTTATCATCATCGGAGTGGTCTATATGTGCAGCTATTTTTTTGAATATAGTCACGAATGGTTTTTCAGCGATGCTGGGGCTTGTGGTTTTGGCAGTAGGTATATGGTTTCTGGTACAGCCAAAGGTTGTGGTGAGCCTGATACCTATAGTCATCGGTCTGGTGCTCATTTTTCACAGCATCAGGAGCATTATTGAGGCAGTGGATGCCAGAAAATACGGTTACGGAGGCTGGAGTGTCGGCCTGATTTTTTCAATAATCAGTCTGATTTTTGGAATAATCTGCGTGACAAATGCATTTGATGTAATGAAGACAGCCACTGTTGTTGTCGGTATCATACTGATTTTCAACGGAGTGTCCAATATCTGGATTACAAGCCGTGCTACAAAGGCGGAGAGCGCCTACAACAAGCAAAAGGAGTTTGAGGCAACGTTTGTTGAGGATAGAAAAGAGGACAATTAAGCAGTAACAGAAAGGCGACAGAATGCGTCGGATGGAGTTTAAGATGGAGAGACCCGGACTTACCAAGGTCGGTGACCATCTGAAGGTAACAGAGAGCAAGCTTCCAACTTCATATTATTATACGATAGAGCATGCAATTGCCATGTCGGGAAACTACGTGGTCAGCGAGAGGCTCAAAAGCCGCGAGGGCGATGTCGTGGATGTAAGGGAGACTGAGAAGGGCTACTTTGTCACGATGGAGTTTGATGAGTAATGACACAGCAAGGTAAGAATGCAATAGATCTGGTGCTCGCTGAGAGCCTTATAGAGCTTTCAGCGAAAAAGCCAATCGATAAGATTACAATTAAAGAGATAACGGACAAGGCCGGAGTTATCCGCCCCACGTTTTACAATCATTTTCAGGACAAGTACGAGCTGATAGAGTGGATTATCAAAACCGAGCTGCTTGAGCCCATCAAGCCACTGCTCAATGCCGGAATGATTTTTGAAGCGATTGTGCTGATGCTCAATAATATCTCGGCAAACAGTGTTTTTTACAAGAAAGCACTAAAGCTGGAGGGGGCAGTGACGTTTAATCAGATTGCTATGAAGTGCGTCTATGAGATGTTTATGAATATCATAAACGAAAAGAGTACAGGAAAGAAATCCAAATACCGCTGGCTCACACCGGAGGTGATTTCTACATATTATGCGCAGTCGTTGTGCTTTATCACGGAGGGCTGGATAGCCCAGGGCATGGATGACATTGAGCCGAAGGAGATGGCTGAGGCATACATGTATCTGATTACGCGCTCGATGGATGATATACTAAGTGAGCTGTAGAGGACAATTGCCATGGAAAATGACGGCTTAAGCAAGCTCATAAAGCAGAATCATAAAGAGGCATGTGTTCATATAAATATAAAAATGCTGTGAAAAAGTGTACAGAAATCAAATACAATATCATATATGTGTCATATCGGATATACAAATTGATGGATTTGTATATCTTACATGACAAATCGAAGAGATTGAATATTTATTTATTCGGTCGTTTTTTTTATACTTCAATACGAAAAAAAGAAAGAGTGGTGAATCTAATGATTAAATTTGGAAAAGGAGTCGTAAAATATCGTGTGCTGATACTGATAGTTGCATTTGCATTGCTTATACCGTCGGGCATCAGCTTTATCAACACGAGAATCAACTTTGATATCCTTTCTTATCTGCCAAGCCAGATAGAGACTATGAAGGGTCAGGATATCATGGTAGATGAGTTTGGAACCGGAGCGTTGTCTTTTGTGATCTTGGAGGATATGAAGGATCAGGACATAGAGACTCTGGCTGATGACATTGAGGACCTTGAGGGTGTTAAGGATGTCATCTGGTACGGAACAATCGCTGATTCCACATTGCCAAGAGAGGCAATTCCGGATGAGGTGTACGATGCATTTAACAACAAGGATGCAAACAGCCAGCTCATGCTCGTCACCTACAGTGACACAATGGGTTCGGATGAGACAATGGAAGCCGTCAACAAGATGGATAAGATGGTGAAAAACCACTGCTTCGTAGCAGGAATGGCAGCGGTCAACGCAGATACAAAGACACTTGTTATGCAGCAGGCTCCTATATATGTCATCATAGCAGCATTGCTTTCAATGCTTGTCATGGGAATTACAATGGATTCAATAATTGTTCCGATGTTATTCCTCCTAAGCATAGGAATGGCTATTATCTATAACCTGGGAACAAACTTTATACAGGGACAGATTTCATACCTGACACTGGCACTGACAGCAGTATTGCAGCTCGCCGTAACAATGGATTATTCGATTTTCCTGTGGCACAGCTATCAGGAGCAGATAGACAGATATGACGGAGACAAGAAGCGAGCCATGGCACATGCCATTTCCCACACAATTGTCTCAGTAACAGGAAGCTCAATCACAACAATCGCAGGCTTCGTAGCCCTCTGCTTCATGAGCTTTACACTTGGACTTGACCTGGGAATCGTAATGGCAAAGGGCGTTGTATTCGGAGTTATCGGATGTGTAACAATTCTCCCTGCACTGATTCTTGCATGTGATAAGGCAATCGAGAAGACAAAGCACAAGATTCTCATGCCTGATGTTTCCAGGATTGCAAGCTGGGTAACAAATCATTATAAGATACTTGCAGTGATTTTCATCGTAGTGCTCATCCCGGCAATATACGGATACACTCATGATCAGGTCTACTATGACCTTGCAGGAACCATGCCTGACAGTGCATACAGTAAGCAGGCCAATGAAAGACTCGACAAGGAGTATGCTATGGGTGCCACACATATCATCATCGCGCCGAGCGATATGTCAAAGGCAGACAGCATAAGCATGATAGATGATATCAAGAAGGTCGATGGAGTAAAGCTTGCAGTATCACTTGACTCAATACTTGGACCTACAATACCGGATGATATGGTGCCGGATGAGGCAAAGGAGATATTCAAAAACGGTGATTACCAGATGATGCTTGTTTCATCAAAATATGCGACAGCATCTGATGAGGTAAACAACCAGATTACAGAGATTAAAAAGATAGTAAAGAATTACAGCGAGGACGCAATGCTTATCGGTGAGGCACCTTGTACAAAGGATCTTATCACTATCACAGATACAGACTTTAAGCGTGTAAGTGCAGTATCAATCGTATTGATATTCCTTATCATCCTCGTAGTATTCAAATCAGCATCGCTTCCAATCATACTTGTAGCGGTCATCGAGTTTGCAATCTTTGTAAACATGGGAATTCCGGGATTTACAGGAACAAAGCTTCCGTTTATCGCGAGCATCGTAATCGGAACCATACAGCTTGGTGCAACGGTTGACTATGCGATACTTATGACCACAAAGTACAGAAAGAACAGATACACCGGAATGGACAAAAAGCCGGCAATCACAAAGGCACTTGCAGATTCGACAAACTCAGTTATCGTCAGTGCACTCTGTTTCTTCGCCGCAACCTTTGGTGTAGGACTTTATTCAAACATTGATATGATCAGTTCTATCTGTATACTGCTTGCACGAGGCGCAATCATCAGTATGTTTGTAGTAGTATTTATACTTCCGTCAATGTTTATGATTTTTGACAAAGTAATATGTGCCACAAGCGCAGGCTTTAAAAACAAGAACCTGACAGCTTAGTAATCTGATTAATCATAAATGAGGGATAAAATACTTTTTGGCCCTCATAACATAAAAATATGACCTCAAAAACAAAATCAGGAGGAATAAGACATGAAATTACCAGAATTGAAAGAAAAGTTAAAAAGTAAATATATTGTCCGTGTTGTAGCCGGAGTCCTCACAATAGCACTTGTAGGTACAGGAATCGGAGCAACAGCAGTTTTTGCAGAGAAGAACAGCACCGCAGTCACAGCCGAGGCAGACAGCACAACAGGAAGCAGCAAGGATGCTGATGACATAGCAGATAAGCTCATGGACAGCGTATCATTAAAGGATAACGATGCAGACAAGGACGAGAGTGTATACCTCATCTCAGATGCAAACGGCAACGTAAACAAAACAATCGTAGTAGATCACCTTAAAAATAAAGACAAAAAGGATACCTTGGAGGATGCTTCAAACCTTTCAGATATCGAGAACGTAAAGGGCAAGGAAAAATTCACACAAAGCGGTGATAAGCTCACCTGGCAGGCCGGTGGCAAGGACATTTACTATCAGGGCACAGCAACAGAGGAACCGCCTGTAACACAGAAGGTTACATATTACCTCGATGGAAAAGAAATCTCACCTGAGGACCTTGCAGGAAAATCAGGAAAGGTCAAAATCCGTTTTGACTACACAAATACCACATCATATACAGAGACAGTAAACGGCGAGAAGCAGACAGTTTCCGTACCATTTGCAGCAATAACAGGACTTGTACTCGGTGATGGCTTCGAGAATATCGAAGTGACAAACGGCAAGGCTGAGGTAAGCAACTCATCAAGCGTAGTGCTCGGCTATGCTCTTCCGGGCTTAAAGGACAGCCTCGGAATCAAGGACGGAGATCTCGATGGCGATGTAAATATCCCTGAATACATGGAAATGACAGCAGATGTGGAGAATTTCTCAATGCCTGCAGCCATGACCTTCGTGGTAAACGCATCTGATTATGTAAGCACAGACGGAATTGACACATCAGACCTCGATGACATGATAAATGACTTAAAGGATGCCTCAACACAGCTTCAGGATGGTTCAAAAACACTGGCAGAGGGTACTGACACACTTGCTGACGGACTTTCAACATTGCAGAGCAAGCTCGGCACATTCGCATCAGGAGTTGGCACACTGCAGAGTGGACTTAAGACATATACTGATGGTGTAAGTACATTAAGTGGTGGATTGAATACACTTGGAAACAGTACAGGTGCCCTTGTGTCAGGAGCAGATAAGCTTAATAGTGGAGCAGGTCAGCTTGCAAGTGGAAGTGCAACACTTAAGGATGGACTTAAGACGTATACAGATGGAGCCAGTCAGTTAAATACAGGCTTGAACCAGCTTAATGATAACACAGGAAGTCTTGCAACAGGTGTGACAAGTCTTAATGATGGAGCAAAAAAGCTTTCGGATGGTATTAATGCTGCAAACAAGGGCGCAGCAGGAGTATCTGCAGGTGCAGCACAGTTAAAGACAAGTATTGATACGGCAAAAACAGGAGCTGATTCTCTTGCAGCAGGAGCAAAGCAGGTTGATGAAGGAGTTGGTCAGTTGACACAATCTTTATCAGATATGCCTGAAACAATCAAAGCCAGTATAAATCAATCGCTTGAACAACTGAATGAATTAAAGGTTGGAAAATTATTTAAGACTCTTGGATATATTGATACAGATAAGATTACAGCAGACAATGTATCAGCAGCAGCGGATGCAGCAGTAAACAATGCAGAAAAAATAATAAAATTCTTGTCTACTAGTATGAATGATCCGGCTCCATCAGCAACTTACAGTAAGATAGTTGTTGGTCTATCTCAGGGAAAAGGTGCTGTAACAGTATATTCTGCCGTGAACCAAAGTGTAACAGACAGTGCTTCCAAAGTGAAAGCTTTAAAGGACGGCTCAGCAAAGGTATCAGAGGGTGCGTCATCATTAGATACCGGTTTAGGACAGTTGTCAGATGGAGCATCAGAGTTGTCAAGCGGAGCATCTGATTTAGCAAAAGGAACTACAAAGCTTGCAACAGGAGCTACAGCGCTTCAGACAGGCACACAAAGTCTTGCAGATAAATTACCAGAGCTGACAAAAGGAATCACCAGCCTTGTAAATGGTTCAAACGAGTTAGTTAAAAACAATGATACACTTAATGCCGGAGCAACAGCACTCAATGCCGGAGCAAGCCAGCTTTCAGCCGGAACACAGTCACTCATGAACTCAGTACCAACTCTCACAAGCGGTATCAAGCAGCTTGTAGACGGTTCAAACACACTTGTAGCAAACAATGCACAGCTCAACAGCGGAGCATCACAGCTTGCAGATGGAACAAATCAGATAGTCTCAGGTGTAGACCAGCTCACAACAGGCTCTAAGACACTTTCAGAAGGGGCACACACACTTGCAGATGGTATGGTACAGTTCAATGAGGAGGGAATCAACAAGATTCTCGACGCATACAACGGTGACTTAAAGCCATTCACCGACAAGCTTCAGGCAGTAATTGACGCAGGTGAGGAATATCAGACATACTCAGCAATCGCTGATGGACAGACGGGCAGCGTTAAGTTCATATATAAATTAGCTTCAATAGATGCTAAGGCAGATAGTGACAAATAATTAATTAAAGGATGTTTGTAACTATTCAGTACAGAAATATGCGGTACCGCATATTTCGTAAGAAAACATAGATTATGTAGGAGCAAGCGCCCATCAGCGCAGCAGATTCTAATGCGCTTGCGGTCCGCAACTGTGAAGGTACTGAACAGTTAAGGATGTTTAAAGATTATGGGAGGCAAAAATGGGCTGGATAGAATATCTGTTAATCGTGGCGGGAAGCTCACTGGAGATTTTCGTTGCGATGGAATGTCAGGGATCCCTGATCCAGAAAGTAAATAAGAAACAGCTTACAGCCATTTGCTTCATAGTTGCAGTTTGCCAGTTGTTAGCAATGTACATCGGGTATTTCCTGTCAAGCTTCCTTAATGGGAAATACTCGGTGAAGGATGAAGCACTTTTAGGAGAGATAATTTCTATCGGAATACTGATAGGACTGGGGATCAGGCTTATAGGAAAGGCTATAAGAAACGAAAGGATTGAGGAACACTGTCAGGCGCAGCTTGATATGAAAAGGGTGCTAAGAATAGCAGGAATCACCGCATTTTATACGGTTCTTGCAGGAATAGCATTCGGCTTCCTCGGTACCGGACTTTTCACCATTATGATAATGGTGGCGCTGCTCACTGTAATCTGTATAGTGGCAGGCATTTACACAGGATATCATTTCGGTTTCGAGCAGAAGACAAAGGTATATATCGTGGGGGCGATACTCTTTTGGGCGGCTGGAATTGATGTTATAGTAAGGCTTGTAAGTGCAAAATAATGCATAGGGCTCTGTTCGTAAGGACAGGGCTTTTTTGCTGTCCATTGAAGTATGAAATCCTTTGCTTGCAATGTCAAAGTAAATGCTATAGAATATTTTCATATCAAATTAAACGCAAATGAGGAGATTTAAAGTTATGAAACAGAAATTGAGAAACCTTTCGGCACAGGCAAATATAATATTTGCCATTCTTGCAGTTTTTATTTTCATTGCACCCTTGCAGTGGAGCGGAAAAGTTCTGGGACTGATTCCGGGCATGGAAAAGACGGATGACTATCTGCTGCAGGCTATGGTGGAGACTGTTGTTTTAGTTATTTTTCTTGGCATCACATATTTATTTGGTCTGTGGGATATCTTTAAGGAAAATGCAGCAGGATGGACCAGAAGTTTATACACAGGTGGATTTTTTATAGTATATTGTCTGTATGCTGTTGTTTCAGGTATTTATTTGTGCTTTTTGAGTGAGCATGGTGATGTGAAGGCATTTTACAACATTATCTTTTTCTTTATCGCGGTCTGCCTTGTAGGACTCGTTGAGGAGCTGGTGTTCAGAGGCGTGGTGTTTAATCTGCTGCTGAGAGCTTTTCCAAAAGACGAAAGGTGGAATCACAGGAGCCGTAGTTTTGGGAGGCGTACTGTTTGGATTGATGCATTTTTCCAATATGGGCGCAGGGGTTAAGTTCAGCAGTTGTCTGATACAGGTTATTTCAGCAGGTCTCATGGGTGTGCTGTTTTGCATGATATACGCGTCTACACGCAATTTCTGGATGCTTGCCATTTTCCATACTGTTGTAGATATGGGAGGACTTTTATCATCGGGAATATTTGAGGGAGGCGGAGTGGCCGACAGGATTAATGAGTTTTCGGCAATGAACTGTATTGCATTTGTCGTGCTCGGTATTCCTATGCTTGTTATGTTGCGTAAGTCAAGGCGTATCCGTCTTGAGATGCTTTACAACAATGTGACCATCATAGATGACGAGAGGGAGGGCGCTAAGCTGGCAGAGGTTTCACTGGTGCTTGGCATTTGCAGTATTATTTTCTCGTTTTTTGGATATCTGATGGGACTTGGAATTGTCGGCATGCTTGCTTCCAAAATGTCAAAAAAGGCAAAGCAGTATAACAATACAATAGCAACTGCCGGTATGATTACATCGATAATAGGCTTTGTACTGTCGGTCATCTGCACGATTGGCATGATGGTGCTGTTTGCAAGTGGCATTTATGACAGACTTGTTAATATGTCGATGCTGTAATAATACGAAGCAGACCTTTGAATGTGGTAAAAAGTCTACATTCAAGGGTCATTTTTTAAGGAGAAACCATGAACATTTTACTGACAGCAATAAATGCAAAATACATACATTCAAACCTCGCAGTTTACTCACTGCGCGCCTGTGCCGGGGAGTACAGGGATGCTGTGGAGCTTGCGGAATACACGATAAACAATCAAAAGGATTACATTCTTGAGGAGCTTTACAAGAGAAAGCCCGACGTACTTTGTTTTTCGTGCTATATATGGAATATTGATTATGTGACTGATATTGCACGCGAGTATAAAAAGCTTTGTCCGTCAGTGCCGATATGGGTTGGAGGCCCTGAGGTGTCTTACGAGGTGGAGGCATTTCTGCGGGAAAATCCATACATAGACGGTGTGATGATAGGCGAGGGAGAGGATACCTTTAGAGAGCTGTGCGGTTACTATGCGCATAAAAGAAAGCTGAGTGATATTGCAGGCATTGCCTTCAGAAAAAACAGCACAGGTAATAGTACAAGTGTGAACAACATAGGAGGCAATAAAGCCGGTGAAATAGTATTCACAAGTCCACGCCCAATCAAAAACATGAGTGAAATCCCATTCTGCTATGATACTCTCGATGATTTTTCAAACCGCATCATCTACTACGAGAGCAGCAGGGGATGCCCGTTTTCGTGCAGCTACTGTCTGTCATCGGTGGATAAGACACTGCGTTTTAGGGATACCGAGATTGTCAAAAGAGAGCTTAAGTTTTTTATAGACCAGAAGGTGCCACAGATTAAGTTTGTGGACAGAACCTTCAACTGCAATCATGCTCATGCCATGGAGCTGTGGCGCTTTATAAAGGCGAATGACAATGGTGTGACAAACTTTCACTTTGAGATATCAGCGGATCTGCTGAATCAGGAGGAGCTTGAGCTGATTTCTGATATGAGGCCGGGACTGATACAGCTTGAAATCGGTGTGCAGTCCACTAATGAGGTCACGATAAAGGAGATTCACAGGACTATGAAGCTTGAGAGGCTTAAGGAGGTTGTGAGGCTCATTCAAAGCGGCAACAATATCCATGAGCATCTGGATCTGATTGCAGGGCTGCCGTATGAGGATTATGACAGCTTTGGGCGTTCCTTTGATGAGATTTATGAGCTTAAGCCAAACCAGCTGCAGCTTGGATTTTTAAAGGTGCTCAAGGGCTCATACATGTTTGAGCATGCCGCGGAATATGGTATTGTGTACCATGACAGGCCTCCGTATGAGGTCATGTCCACGAAGTGGCTTTCGTTTGATGATGTGATAAAAATTAAGCGCGTCGAGGAGATGCTTGAGGTGTATTACAACAGCGGACAGTTTGAGATTACAATGAAGCTCATGGAGTGTATCTTTGACAGTGCGTTTGAGTTTTTTCAGGAGCTTGGAGATTTTTATGAGGCAAACGGCTATTTTGGAATGAGCCATTCGCGCATCAGAAGGTGCGAGATACTGCTTGAATTTCTGGCTTTATATCTGCATGGCCGTGACAGCGACGCTATGACTTCTGTGGGATTATCCGAAAATGCCGGAGATAGAGATAATACTGATTGTGACGAACATGCCAAAGATAGAGATAATACTGATTTTGACGAAAATGCGCAGATTTACAGCATGATTCAGGAGTCACTCATCTTTGATTTGTACTATCGGGAAAACTGCAAGAGCCGCCCAGGGTGGGCCACAGATGTAGGCAAATTCAAGCATATGACACATGCATATTGTAAAAATGGAAAGCTGTCGCATGTGGAGCCGTTCCACTATATTTTCCCGGACAAGCACACACGCAGGCTGGAGAAGCTGCCAAAGTACAATAAGGAGCCGGTGTGGGCGCTTTTCCACTATGACAAGAGAGACCCACTTGACCACCAGGCGCTGGTGGAGTATGTAGAATAGCAGTAAAACGATATGACTATAGTGGTAAAAGCCGGAAAGGTTTACGGACTAAAATATGAGCAACATAGATGAGATAAAAAATTATACGGTGATTGACCTGGAAATGACAGGTCTTTCCGCCAAAAATGACAAGATAATAGAGATAGGTGCTGCACGCGTGCGTGACGGCAGGATAGTGGATACGATATCCACACTGGTAAATCCAAAGCAGCATATTCCACAGCGTGTGCAGGAATTAACGGGAATCACCGACTTTGATGTGGAAAACGCGGCAGATATGGACGAGGCTGTGGATAACCTGCTTAATTTTATCGGGGATGATATCATACTCGGGCAGAATGTGACCTTTGACTACAGCTTTTTAAAGCAGTGGGCGGTAAATCACAAGCGCACACTCTCGCTGAATGCATATGACACACTGAAAATAGCCAGAAAATGTCTGCCGGCTGAGCAGTCAAAGAAGCTGGAGGATTTGTGTGAGTATTTTGGTGTGAGCAGGGAAAATGCGCACAGGGCGCTCGATGATGCGATAGAGACAAAGCAGATATTTGAAAAGCTTCTTGTACTGATGGATGAAAAGGGGGAGCCGGTGGAGTCAAAGCCACTTGTATACAAGGCCAAAAAACAGACACCCGCCACGGCCCATCAGGTCAGACAGCTAAAGGAGCTGATGGCTGAGTATGGGATAGCAGATGTCATATCGTGGGACAACCTGACCAGAAGTCAGGCCTCAAGGCTGTACGATGAATATCGTAGCAGATATATTAATAGGTGTGCGGATGGCTCGGAATAAGTTTCAATATAATAAATTATAATACAATAAGCTATAACGCAAATTAATTACCGGCCGAGGCGGCATCAGCCTGTAGGCTCTCAAGCATAGAAACGATTCCATCCCTTGAAAGAGAATTGAGCTGTTTTGCTTTCTCAATAAGTTCTGCAAGCCGGTCTGCTTTTGACATACTGATGAAAGCGTTGGCTAACAGGCTGTATACGCTCTTTGAATCAGCACCCTGCTCCACCGCAAATTCAAGCAGTTCATTGGCCAGCGATTCATAGCCTGCTTCAGTAAGCCTATTGTAATAGTCCGGCAGCATTGAAACAAATTTCGTGAAATTATCATCATATTCAGACAGCTTTTTAAAATTGAGAATGCCATATTTAAGCTTTAAATCAGTGTTTGTCATTCCGGTGAGATTGATAAGGGTTTTATCCTTTAAATCATTTATTTTATCATTATTTAATGGAAAAAACCTTTCCGGTATGGTAATATAACACAGGTCAGTGGTATCTCCGCGGAGGGTTGAGTTGGCTTTGCGCTCCTTCTCCCAGAACTCCTCGGTGACTTTTGCCTGGGCAGAATCAGCCCTCTTTATGGCAAAAGTAATGACTGCTATAAATAAAATGAATAAAATTAGACAAATTGGAATCATATGTTGGAAAATCCTTTCTCATATATGAAAATAGTATAACTCATTTTTGAACAGAGGTGAATAGTATGTACGATTTTAATAAAAAAAGAAATCAGAAGGTGGTTGCTATAGTGATAATAGTGGTTATAGCAGCGATGCTTGTGACAACATTTGTGTCAAGTCTTGTATAGCTTTTCTTGAAATATGGAAAAAATATGATAATATGATATAAAATGCAGTTCAGTTAAGCGGATGATAGGGGCGCTTTTAACAGCCTCAGGAAAAGGAAGCGGAAATGAAGATTAATAAAAAAGCATTATTACTGGGTACAATGGCATTTGTGCTTGTGGCAGCATCAGGCATGGTAAGTGCATATGCAAGCGGTTCGTCAGGCACAAAGAAGGCAAAGGTACAGACAATTACAGATGGAGTGTGCATTGGCAGTGTGGATGTAGGCGGTATGACAAAGGAAGAAGCAAAAAAACGCAGTTGATGCCTATGTTGACAGCATAAAGGATACATCCTTTTACATTAAAGGGTGCCAATGGTTCATTTGATGCAACAGCACAGGAAACTGTCTGTTTCGGCGGACACTGATGCAGCGGTGGACGAGGCTCTTTCAGTATGCCATGAGGGCAGCCTGATTGACAGATTTGTGGAGTCGGAGGAGCTCAAAAAGGGCAATGTTGCCGTCAATATGTATCTGTCGGTTGATAAACAAAGACCGCAAATATGATTTATGACAAGAGCGACGAGCTCAATATAAAGGCAGTTGACAATTCGCTGCAGAGAAACGGTGACAGCTTCGATTTTGTTCCGGGACAGGAAGGCAAAGAGGTTGATGTGGTAAAATCTGTCTATGCCATAAATGATTTTTTGCAGAATAGCTGGGATGGTTCGGCGAATGAGATAGAGCTGGTCACAAATACGGTTCAGCCGAGGGGCTCAAAGGAGGAGCTTTCAAAGATTAAGGATAATCTGGGAGGCTTTTCTACAGATTTCAGCAGCTCGGCAGCAGGACGTGCAGCCAATGTAAAGAACGCATGCAGCCTGATAAACGGCAGTGTCATATATCCGGGTGAGCAGTTCTCGGTTTACGAGGCTATCAGCCCTATCACAACTGACAACGGCTATCAGATAGCAGGCGCATACGAGAACGGTCAGGTAGTGGACTCGGTAGGCGGAGGCGTGTGCCAGGTTGCTACCACACTCTACAATGCGGTTATAAGGGCTGAGCTTGAGATAGTGCAGCGCTACAACCATTCCATGATAGTAAGCTACGTAAAGCCATCTGACGATGCGGCAATCGCAGGTACCTACAAGGATCTTAAGTTTAAAATAATCTGGATAATCCGGTGTATATAGAGGGCTATTGCAGTGGAGGAATCATTACCTTCAATGTGTACGGAGTGGAGACGAGACCCGCAAACAGGGAAATTTCTTTTAGAAGTGAGACACTTTCCGAGGAGGATCCGGTTACGCAGTTTAATTTTGATGCAGGTCAGCCGGTCGGTTATTTCAACACCGAGCAGTCTGCGCACAAGGGAGTGACCGCAAGGCTTTGGAAGACGGTTACAGTCGATGGTACAGTGCAGAGTGATGAGGTATTCAACAACAGCAAGTACAAGTCATCACCAAAAATCGTGACGGTTGGTACAGCAGGAGCATCAGCGGAGGTTGTTGCGCAGCTTCAGGCGGCGGCAGCGGCTAATGATGAGGGCTCTGTTAAATCTATTGCTGCGTCCGCGGCAGCAGCGGCTCAGGCAGCACAGGCAGCACAGACTCAGACACAGTATCCGAATGCAGCAGGGCAGACACAGGGCACGCAGACACAGACTACAGACCCGAATGCGGCAGGGCAGGCACAGGGCACCCAGACGCAGCAGCCGGCGGGACAGACACAGGGAGCACAGACGCAGTAAATGCCCTCATATCATATTATTATTAGGAACAGGAAAACACATGAAAAACGGTAAAATATCAGAGTCGGTTTTAAAGCGCTCTGTCTTAAAACAACTTCATACTACAAGCGACAGAATACTTTTTAAACCGGCAGTAGGTGAGGACTGTGCGGTGATTTCCATGCAGGCAGGCGGCCAAACTAAGTTAGTTACTGCTACCCAGACGTTCACACTTGATGTATCGGATAAGCATGTGCGTGCTAACTGCGCAGTTTATGATGCATTGAACAATATTTATGCCATGGGGGCAAGCCCTATTGGGATAGAGCTGGCACTGCTTATACCTACCACAGAAAACGAGGCCGTGCTTCGTGAGACGGTGAGAGCGATTGATGCTGTATGTGAGGATGCAGGCATTATGGTGCTTGGCGGACATACACAGGTGAGCCGTGCGGTGAAGAATATCGTGGTGACAGTTACAGCAATAGGTGAGGCCTGTGAGCAGATGCTCACACCATCATCTAAAGCAGCACCCGGCATGGACATAATAGTGACAGGCTATGTGGGGCTTGAGGGCACCGCAATTCTTGCAAATGAGAAAAGAGCCGAGCTTGAAACGAGATTTTCCAAGGCATTTATAGATAAATCAGCAGCATATATAGACCATATTTCCACCGCAATGGAGGCCGCATCCGCGATTGGCGCCGGTGTGGCGGCAATCCATGACGCTTCGCAGGGAGGTATCTTTGGAGCACTCTGGGATATGGCAGAGGCTTCGGGAATTGGTCTTGACATCGATTTAAAGAAGCTCCCTATCAGGCAGGATACGATTGAAATAAGTGAATTTTTTGACATAAACCCGTATAAGCTTTTGTCAGGAGGAAGTCTGATAATCATAGCTGCAGATGGTACCCGCGTGGTCAGAGAGCTTGAGAAAACAGGACAAAATGCTGTTATAGTCGGTGCCACAACCGATTCAAACGACAGAGTGCTGACTTCCGGCGAGGAGAGACGATTTTTGGAGCCTGCACAGACTGACGAGATATACAAGGTTTTCAACTAATATATTTGAATCAGGAGAATATATATCATGAGAGAAAAGATATTAACATTTATAGAGAAAAACAGCAGGATAAACCTGAAGGAGCTTGCAATCATGCTTGGTGTGGATGAGGCAAGTGTGGCAAACGAGATTGCTGCTATGGAGCAGGAGAATGTCATCTGCGGATATCACACACTGATTGACTGGGACAAGGCAGGCCTTGAGAAGGTCACAGCCATGATAGAGGTCAGAGTGACACCACAGCGCGGCATGGGCTTCGACAAGATTGCCGAGCGTATATACAACTATCCTGAGGTGAAGTCTGTATACCTTATCTCAGGCGGCTTCGACCTCATGGTCACACTCGAGGGCAAGACTCTGCGCGAGGTATCACAGTTTGTGACAGATAAGCTTTCTACACTGGATCAGGTGCTTTCGACAAAGACAAACTTTATTCTGAAGAAATACAAGGATCATGGAACTATCATGGCGGCACCTGTCAAATCCGATGAAAGGGGAATTATGTCATAATGAGAGACCCTTTATCCAGTACAATAAAGACTATCCAGCCATCGGGCATCCGTAAGTTTTTTTAGATATAGTGAGCGAGATGAAGGATGCGATATCGCTCGGAGTAGGTGAGCCTGATTTTGACACACCGTGGCATATCAGGGATGAGGGCATATATTCCCTTGAAAAGGGACGCACCTTCTACACCTCAAATGCCGGACTCAAGGAGTTAAAGGTTGAGATTGCAAGATATCTCGACAGAAGATACGGCATGACATATGATTACAACAAAGAAATCATGGTAACTGTCGGCGGCAGCGAGGCTATAGATATCGCACTGCGCGCCATGCTCGATGCGGGAGATGAGGTGATTATCCCGCAGCCAAGCTATGTTTCATATGTGCCATGTACTGTGCTGGCAGGTGGCACACCTGTGATTGTGGAGCTCAAGGAGGAAAATGATTTCAGGCTGACAGCCGAGGAGCTTGAGGCTGTTATCACTCCAAAGACAAAGATACTTATCATGCCTTTCCCTAATAATCCTACAGGCGCTATCATGGAAAAAGCAGACCTTGAAGCAATCGTTCAGGTGGTTAAGGAGCATGATCTGTTTGTGATAAGTGACGAGATTTATTCGGAGCTTACATATGTGGATAAGCATGTGTCTATAGCATCGTTTCCGGGAATGAAAGAGCGCACAGTGCTTATAAACGGTTTTTCCAAGGCATATGCCATGACAGGCTGGAGGCTTGGATATGCATGTGCACCTGAGACCATTTTAAAGCAGATGCTAAAGATTCATCAGTTTGCAATCATGTGTGCGCCGACCACGAGCCAGTATGCGGCTGTCGAGGCTATGAAAAACGGCGATGAGGATGTTGCACAGATGAGGGAGGAATACAACGGCCGCAGACGCTATGTGCTTCACCGATTTTAAGGAGATGGGGCTTAAGTGCTTTGAGCCTTTCGGGGCCTTTTATGCGTTCCCAAGCATCAAGGAGTTTGGCATGACCTCAGATGAGTTTGCCACAAAGCTTCTAAACAGCAAGAAGATTGCCGTGGTTCCGGGAACTGCATTCGGAGAGTGCGGTGAGGGCTTTTTACGTATATCATATGCATATTCGCTTGATGATTTAAAGGAGGCGCTCGGCCGCATTGAGGAGTTTGTAACAGAGCTTCGCGCCGGGATGAATAATAAATAGTTTAAATTGACAGGAGACAAAATGGCAAAGCTGAACATAGTGTTACATGAGCCGGAAATTCCGGCAAATACAGGAAATATCGGAAGAACCTGCGTCGCAACAGGCACGAGGCTTCATCTTATAGAGCCGCTTGGATTCTCACTTTCAGAGAAGGCACTAAAGAGAGCCGGAATGGATTACTGGAAGGACCTCGACGTCACCACATATGTGGACTGGGAGGATTTCCTTGAGAAAAACTCCGGACGCAAAGATATATTATGCGACAACAAAGGGCAGACATGTGTACTCTGATGCTCATTTTGAGCCCGACTGCTATATTATGTTTGGCAAGGAAAGCGCAGGCATTCCGGAGGAGATACTAAAGGAGCATCCGGATGAGTGCATCAGGATACCGATGATAGGTGAGACAAGGTCACTTAATCTGTCAAATTCAGTAGCTATCGTGCTCTACGAGGCATTGAGACAGAATAATTTTGATCATATGAGGCTTGAGGGAGAGCTTCATCACCTGAGCTGGGATGACTAAATCAAGCGGCAAAGTGCATATTTTTGGCAGCTATTTGGGCTTTAACAGCTATGATAATTATAAATACGGTAGATTTTTAGGAAAAAGAAATGGGCATAATTAAAACAAGCAAATTAGTACATGAATTTATACGAAGAGACGAGGAAGGCAATGTAGAGTCAATCACTACAGCACTCGACAACGTAAACCTCGACATAAAAGAGGGACAGTTTATTGCAATTCTCGGTCACAATGGTTCAGGAAAATCAACTCTTGCAAAGCATATCAATGCACTTCTTGCGCCGAGCGACGGTACCATATGGGTGGATGGCATGGATGTGTCAAAGGAAGAGAATGTCATACCTGTCAGGAAAAGTGCAGGTATGGTTTTCCAGAATCCCGACAATCAGATTATTGCCAATATCGTGGAGGAGGATGTGGGCTTTGGACCTGAGAATATCGGTGTGCCGACAGATGAAATCTGGCAGCGCGTGGACTATGCACTCAAGGCTGTCGGTATGACAAAGTACCGCACACATTCACCGAACAAGCTCTCCGGAGGGCAGAAGCAGCGTGTGGCAATCGCGGGAGTAGTGGCAATGGAGCCAAAATGCATAGTATTTGACGAGCCTACAGCCATGCTTGATCCAAACGGCCGCAAGGAGGTCATAGCCACAGCTCATGAGCTAAATAAGAAAAAGGGCGTGACCATTATTCTCATAACTCATTACATGGAGGAGGTGGTCGATGCAGACCATGTCTATGTCATGGAAAAGGGCAGGGTGGTCATGGACGGTACACCGCGTGAGAGTTTTTTCAAGGGTGGACGAGCTGAAGAAGCACAGGCTTGATGTGCCACAGGTGACACTGGTAGCTGATGAGCTCAAAAAAGGCAGGGCTTGATATCCCTGATGGAATCCTGACGAGAGAAGAGCTTGTAAATGCGCTTGTTGCGCTGAAAAACAGATAGGCGGGAGAAAATATGTCAATAATTCTAGATCACATAAACTATTGCTACAGTGCCGACTCAGCCTACAAGGTGCAGGCACTTAAGGATGTAAGCCTTGAGATAAATGATGGAGAGTTTATCGGAATAATCGGTCACACCGGTTCGGGAAAATCCACACTTATCCAGCATATGAACGGCCTTTTGAAGGCGACAAGCGGTCATATATACTACAATGGACAGGATATATATGACAATGATTATGATTTAAGCAAGCTGCGTCACAAGGTAGGGATGGTGTTTCAGTATCCGGAGCATCAGCTTTTTGAGACAACCAACTTTGAGGATGTATGCTTTGGACCGAAAAATCAGGGGCTCGATAGGAAAACAGTGGAGCTAAGAGCCTATGAGGCACTGCAGAATGTACATTTTCCGGAGGATCTCTACTATCAGCCGCCTTTTGATTTGTCCGGAGGACAAAAAAGGCGTGTAGCCATAGCTGGAGTACTTGCAATGCACCCTGACGTACTCATACTCGATGAGCCGACAGCGGGACTGGATCCTGCGGGCAGAGATGAGATACTGGGACTGCTTTTACAGATGAAAAAGGAGCTGGGTATCACAATCATACTCGTATCACACAGCATGGAGGATGTTGCGGAGTATGTGGACCGCATCATTGTTATGAATTCAGGAGAGGTGATGTTTGACGGAGTGCCGAAGGAGGTATTCTCACACTACAAGGAGCTCGAGGCAGTCGGACTTGCAGCACCGCAGGTCACATATCTGATGCATGATCTGGTGGAAAAGGGCATACCGGTTGACCTTTCGGCAACGACAGTTGCGGAGGCGAGGGACTCAATACTAAAAGCCTTTAAATAGCTCACCAATGCTGACATTTTGATACAAATTATGAGGAAGGAATACAAAAATGATTCGTGATATTACCATAGGCCAGTATTATCCGGCTCAGTCGCCAATACATAAACTGGACCCAAGAGTAAAGCTTTTCGCAACACTTATATATATTATTGCGCTGTTTTCCTACAAGGGAATAGCCGGTGTGCTGTTTATAGTTGCCGCGCTTGCCACAGTTATAAAGATTTCGAAGGTGCCCTTTAAGTTCATGGTAAAGGGACTCAAATCCATTATAATACTGCTGCTTTTTACAGCATGCTTCAGCGTGTTTTTCACACAGGGAGAGTACACAATCTGGGAGTACGGTATACTGCACATTTCTGACACCGGACTGATAAATGCAGCAACCATGATGATACGACTTGTGCTGCTCATTATAGGAACCTCGCTCATGACACTCACCACCACACCAAACCAGCTCACGGACGGTCTTGAAAAATCATTGGGCTTTTTAAACAAAATACATGTTCCGGTGCATGCGATAGCCATGATGATGTCGATAGCGCTTCGTTTTATTCCAATCCTTATTGAGGAGACGGACAAAATAATGAAAGCACAGATGGCAAGAGGAGCCGATTTTGAGCATGGAAATATCATAAAAAGAGCAAAGAGCATGGTGCCTCTTTTAGTGCCGCTTTTCGTATCGGCATTCAGGCGTGCGGATGACCTCGCAATGGCCATGGAAGCCAGATGCTACAATGGTGGAGAGGGCAGGACAAAGATGAAGCCGCTCGTATATGAAAAGGACGATAAAATAGCATATCTTTTCATATTTGCGTTTTTAGCGGTTGTGATAGTGCTTAGAATCCTTCTGCCGGTGAATTTGGGCAATCTTATTTTCAGATAGTGAAATAGATAGTGCAGGCAAAACAGGAGAGATATATGCGTGTAAAAATGATTGTAGCCTACGATGGCACAAATTACTGCGGCTGGCAGATACAGCCAAACGGCATAACAATTGAGCAGGTATTAAACGAGCACCTGAGCCGCCTGTTAAAGGAGAATATAAAAGTGACAGGAGCAAGCCGCACCGATGCGGGAGTGCATTCACTTGGAAACGTGTGTATGTTTGACACCAATACCCGCATGCCTGCGGAAAAGATATCGTATGCACTGAATCAGAAGCTGCCGGAGGATATAGTGGTGGTCGATTCCTGTGAGGTAAGCGATGATTTTCATTCGCGCTTCTCAAAGAGTCGTAAAACCTATGAGTACCGCATATTAAATGCGAGGTTCAGAAATCCGACACGCAGGCTTGACACATATTTCTATCATTATCCGCTTGACACAGAAAAGATGAGTGAGGCTGCAAAATATCTCATAGGAGAGCATGATTTTGCAAGCTTCTGCTCGGCAAACTCGCAGGCACAGACCACAGTCCGCAAGATATATGACTGTACGGTGTCAAAGGCCGGTGACATCATCACAATACGTGTGACAGGAAACGGCTTTTTGTAACAATATGGTGCGCATAATCGCAGGAACACTTGTGAAGATAGGTGGAAGCGATATGCCGGCCGATGCGATGAAGGGCATAATAGCCGCAACAGACAGGGCAGCAGCAGGTCCTACAGCCCCGGCCCAAGGGCTTACAATGATAGGACTTAAGTATGAGTAACAGTTTTAGATTTTTAATATTATATTAAGATTTTTGGAATATCCGTTTTTTGCTTCAATAATAGGCTATAATGTCGTTACTATTAATACACGGTACGGTAAAAAGAAGCTTGGAGATGAAGACGGTTATGAGATTTACAAAAGTAAAAGAGAAAATTATAAAAAACAAACCCATAAACAGCACAGACGAAGGAAAAGGCAGACACCGTAAGGTAATCCGTATAGGAGCATTTGCCCTGGTATTTGTTGTGCTGTTTTCGTTTGTCTCGACATTTTTTAAGATGACGGATGCTGTCAATATTGCGACTATAGAGGGCTTTTACAAGGAGCCGAAGAACACAATAGATGTGATGATGATAGGAGCCAGCGAGGTATACGCTGATTACAGTGCAACCGAGGCCTGGAAGAATTATGGATACACATCATACTCACTTGGGGTATCTGGAGTGCCCGGCAGTCTGTACAAATCTATGCTCAGAGAAGCTCTCACCAGACAGCATCCGAAGGTTGTGGTTTTTGAAGTGAATGGCTTTTTACAAAATGACAGCTATTACGACAGGACGGTAAAGCTGCATAGCTGGATAGACAATATCCATAATGAGGAAAACAGGCTTGATACAATACAAGAGATTGTGCCAAAGGATGAGCAGGACAACTTTAGAAACCCTTTAAAGCTATATCACAGCAATTGGAAGGATATTGACAAGTGTGCACACACCTTTGCCACAAGAGTTGGAATGTATTTTGCAAAAACATCATGCATGAAGGGATTTTCATCTATTGCAAAATATTCCGATTGTCCATCAGGCAAGCAGAAAAAGCTCTATTTTACTGACAAGAGCAGAGCGTATATGACTGATCTGCTTGAGTATTGTAAAGCACAGGGGGTGGAAAAGGTGCTTTTTGCGAGGTTCCCTCATGAGAAGAAGGTAAAGAATCCGCAGGTGCTTTGCGACGTGAAGGAGCTGGTGGAGTCTTATGGTTATGATTTTGCGAGCTTTGAAGGCGATAAGGAACTTATCGGAATCAATGAGAGGGATGATTTCTACAATTCAGAGCACCTGAATATAAATGGAAGCCGCAAATTCACTGCATATATGGGAAAATATCTGTCTGATAATTACAGGCTTAATGCAGACCACTCGCCGGAGCTTCAGAGTGCATGGGGCGAGTGCGCAAGGCGCGCTGACAAGGTGATAAGTGCCTGCGCAAGGGATACGGATCTGAGTCTGGGCAATCATTATTTTGAGATGTCCGTTTATCTGCCTTATAATTTTTCGTCAAGTCTTGCGACAAATAAGGTAGCAGATACGAACAACGATGCAAAGCCTGTCAAGGAGTTAAATACCCCGGTTAAAAAATAGCATGATAGTGTATGGACTTTAAAATAAATACTGCCTGTTAATTAAAGTATATCTGGCAGTATTACATTAGAAAATAGATTTGGAGTAAATAAAATGGAACTCATTTCATTAAAATATGCGATATTTGTAATCGTATTGCTTGTACTATATTATTGCTTTCCGAAGAAATACCGCTGGTATGTGCTTCTGGCGGGAAGCATGGCATACTATGTGATTATATGTAAGTGGTATGTGCTGTTTATCATTTTCACAATATGCACCACCTATGGCTCAACAATATGGATTGACAAGCTGCTAAAGGAGCAGAATGCTATCGTAAAAAGCCATAAGGAGGACTGGGACAGGCAGACCAGAAAGGAATACAAGGAAAAGGGCAGAAAAAAGAGAGTGGCAGTCATGCTTTTTGCGCTGCTTTGCAATTTCGGCATATTGGCATTCCTTAAATATATACCATATGCGGGCGAACTTGGACTTTTGCTTCCGCTTGGCATATCCTTTTACACCTTCCAGTCCATGGGCTATGTGATGGATGTATACAGGGAAATTGTCGAGCCTGAAAAGAATTTCCTTAAGGTAGCGCTATTCGTGTCATTTTTCCCACAGATCATACAGGGACCGATTGCGATATATGATAAGCTTGCGGGACAGCTTTACGAGGGACATTCCCTGAGACTTGAAAATCTGCAAAAGGGTGCGCTTCTGGTGCTCTGGGGAGTCATGAAAAAGCTTGTGATAGCAGATCGCGCGGTAAATATCATCAATTTTGTGATGGATAAGCCGATGGATTTTTCGGGCACTTATGTATTTTTTGCGGTCAGTAGTGTATGCGCTGCAGCTATATGCGGATTTCTCGGGAGGAATCGATATAGTGCGCGGTATTGCGGAGATGTTTGGCATAACAATGTCAACAAACTTCAACCATCCGTATTTTTCGCGCTCACTCACAGAGTACTGGCACCGCTGGCATATGACTCTTGGAGACTGGTGCAGAAACTATATCTTCTACCCGCTTTCAATCTCAAAGCGTTTCCTGAACTTTGGCAAATGGCTAAAGCCGAGATTTGGTGCGCATATCAGTAAGGTGCTGCCGGGCTGCATCGCGAGTGTCATCACATTTATCGTCATCGGAGTATGGCATGGTGCCAATATGAAATACCTGTATTTCGGACTCTGGAATGGCATTGTAATCATGCTTGCAGAGCTTTTTGCTCCGGTAAACAAAAGGTGGCAGGCGGCTTTTTTAAGCTGACCGGCCTAAGGGAAAAGGGTATATTTGCAACGATTGTATCAGTGCTTTGGACCTTTATGCTCATACTGGTAGGCTACTATTTTGACATAGCTGCAAATGCGTCGACTGCATTTCATATGCTTTTTAAATCAGTCACGGATTTCCATATCAGCGAGCTTGGAATAAACAACATCATTTTGAATCTCGGAGCATGCGGACTGGACGAGTACGATATACTTTTACTTATAATATGTACTCTGCTGTGGTTCTTTATCAGCTTCGTTGAGGAAAATAAAAAGCTCGACATGCGCGATTTCATACTTTCAAGAAAGCTGCCGCTTCGTTGGGCGATAATATATCTTGGCATATTTATAGTAATAATATTCGGTTACTATGGACCAGGAGTAAATCCGGCGGATTTTGTATATATGCAGTTTTAAAGAAAAAGCCGAAAATAAGGGTGAAAAACACTTGACAACAGCCGGTTACGCAAGTATAATATCTAGGTCTGTAAAAGTAGATAAATGGAAGCCAAAGCCCCGGCAACCATTTAGTATAGATAATGATAGTCATCTGAGATGGAACAGAGGACTATAAGATGTCAAAAAGGAAGTGGCGTCCGGACATACGCGATTTCAAGAGGCATCGGCATTAAAAGTAATCGAATCATTTAAGGAGGAAAACCGATGAAAACATTTATGGCTAGTCCTGCTACAATCGACAGAAAATGGTACGTAGTAGACGCTGAAGGTAAGACATTAGGACGTTTAGCATCAGAAGTTGCTAAGGTTTTAAGAGGAAAGAACAAACCGGAGTTTACACCACACGTTGATACAGGCGATTATGTAATCGTTGTTAATGCAGAAAAGATTAATGTAACAGGTAAGAAACTGAATCAGAAGATTTATTACAATCACTCTGAATATGTAGGTGGAATGAAAGAAACTACATTAGCAGAGATGATGGCTAAGAAACCTGAGAAAGTGATCGAGCTGGCTGTTAAAGGAATGCTTCCGAAAGGACCTATGGGAAGAGACATGATCAAGAAGCTTCATGTTTATGCCGGAGCAGAACATGCAAATCAGGCTCAGAAGCCGGAAGTTCTGACATTTTAGGTAAAGGTTGAAAGGAGGATATAACAGTGGCTAACGCAAAATATTACGGAACAGGAAGAAGAAAAAAATCAATCGCAAGAGTATATCTTGTACCGGGAACAGGTAAAATCACGATCAACAAAAGAGATATCGACGAGTATCTTGGTCTTGAAACATTGAAAGTTGTTGTTCGCCAGCCGCTCGTGGCAACAGGAACAGCAGATAAATTCGATGTGATTGTTAATGTATGCGGCGGTGGTTATACAGGACAGGCAGGAGCAATCCGTCATGGAATTTCAAGAGCACTCCTTGAGGCTGACGCTGATTACAGACCGGTGCTTAAGAGCGCAGGTTACTTAACTCGTGATCCGAGAATGAAAGAACGTAAGAAATAACGGTCTTAAAGCAGCTCGTAGAGCT
>ENA-OQNJ01000040-OQNJ01000040.1-human-gut-metagenome-genome-assembly--contig:-NODE-40-length-27383-cov-3.024692_pt1 | contig 27383 bp, 24 predicted proteins | sample MGYA00242630_ERZ504882 | MGnify/ENA primary metagenome ERZ504882 (study PRJEB26092, sample SAMD00036408) | human gut metagenome | host: Homo sapiens | study: EMG produced TPA metagenomics assembly of... | reverse complement strand
GCAATCAGAAGCGCATCCGGGAACTCGTTTTTTGTAAGATGGAGTTCAGATGTTTTAAAAATTCGATCGCCTCAAGGTTCTCATTTCCGCCGTAGATATTTGCGACCCACTACCCCGTCCTGCTTGCCATAATCAAGATACAGCATCGAAGCAACCGCATCCATACGGATTCCGTCGGCATGATACTCTTTGGCCCAGAAAAGAGCATTGGCGATCAGGAAGTTCTTCACTTCCGGTCTGCCGTAATTGTAAATCAGCGTGCCCCAGTGTGGATGGGATCCCTGTCTTGGATCGAAATGCTCGTACAGGCATGTACCGTCAAAAGCAGAAAGTCCGAAAGTATCACGTGGGAAGTGTGCCGGTACCCAGTCGAGAATGACACCAATGTCATTCTGATGCATCGTATCCATAAAATAGCGGAAGTCATCCGGCGTTCCGTAACGTGCTGTCGGTGCGTAATAGCCCGTTACCTGATACCCCCAGGACTCGTCAAGAGGATGCTCCATCACTGGCATCAGTTCTACATGGGTGTAGCCGAGCTCTTTCACATAAGAAGCCAGCATCGGAGCGATCTCACGGTAGTTATAAAATTCACGGCCATCGTCCGGTTTTTTCCAGGAGCCAAGATGCACTTCATAAACAGAAATCGGCGCTTTGTCGCCCTGTGTGACACCACGCTTCTTCATCCAGTTCTCATCCTGCCAGGCATATTTTCCAAGATCAACCACAACACTCGCATTGTTCGGACGCAGCTGTGCTGCATTCGCGTATGGATCCGATTTCAGATACGTCAGACCGCCCTTTGCCTTAATTTCATATTTATAGATGTCGCCCGCGCGAACACCGGGGATAAAGAGTTCGTAGATCCCGGACTCCAGAAGATTCATCTGATATGCTCTTCCGTCCCAGTTATTGAAGTTTCCGACAACGCTGACACGGATCGCATTCGGTGCCCAGACTGCGAAGTAAACACCACTGACGCCGTCGATTTTTACCGGGTGTGCACCCAGCTTCTCATAGATGGAATAACAGATGCCGTTTTCAAACTGTTTCTGTTCCTGCTCGGTGAACTGCATCGGATAGGCGTACGGATCGTAATGCTCCATCTGGTTTCCGTCGCCGTCCCAGTAGATCAGCGTATAGGACGGAATTTTCTTTCCTGGAAGCAGCACAGCGAAAAATCCCGCTCATCCTCGCAAACCATCTCGGTCTGTTTTCCGTCGCGGATCGTATGTACGGCTGCACGGGTTGCACCCGGGAAAAACGCCTGAATCAAAATACCATCCTCCGTTACGCGCGGTCCCAAGATGTCTCTTGGATGATTTTCCTCGGAATAGACCACGGCTTCTATTTCCGCCCAATCCATATAATCGTATAATTTTCTTCCATTTTCAAATTATAACCCCTCCTTTTTATTTACGTGCTCTCGCTGCTGCTTACCCCCATACAAAATCGCATAAAAAAGCACTCATTCATGCCAGAGCGTGTTTGAAAAAAGCTTTTCGTGAGCTGCGAGTCCCATTTTCAGCCCAAACGGTCTGCAGCAACCGGATAAGGTCAAAACAGATCGCGAAGTGGGGCTTGCAGATTGTGGAAATGATTTTTCAAACTCTGATTTTATTCTACCATCCTAACCGCGATTGTACAATGCAAATCTGGTTTGTTTTTTATTCTGTTTTTATTTATTCACCGCTGTCACGGAAAACTTTCCGTCTGTGGTCTGAATCTCATTGTTCTCAAACCAGACGCTGTAAATTTTCTGTGAAGCCAGTGTTTTCAGGAGCTCCCCGGAAAGCGATTCGGCCTGATAATCGAAAAATGCTGCAAGCAGCGTATCAGCACAGCCATATTCACCAGAATAGACGATCAGTTCTGATGCTGCCGTGTGGTCTTTTCCGTCTGACGCGCTAAGATACGGCGTGCGCATCGTTCCGTCCTGATACTGGTAATAGCGGTACGTATCGGGACTGCCCGCCTGGTAAGCGTGGAAAAATACGATGCTTTTCGGTCCCTCGTACATCATCGTTCCATGTGACTGAATTTCATTCCCGGAAAGATGGTACAGCGGGTACTGGTACTCTTTTTCCCCTGTTTCATCGAGACAGCGCACAAATCCGTCCTTGCTGGAAATAATGCCGAGCTGATAGCCCTCGCCGCGGATCGTGTCCGCCAGATAGTCAATCAAAAAAGCATTTTTCATCCAGAAAAAGTCGAGATACGCCGTGTAGCCCATCTCTGCGGCATATGCCTGATACGCATCCGACACATGCAGGCAGACCTGGTTTTCTCCCGGGAATTCCATGGAAATGTCATCCGGGTTCTGCGCAAAGGCTGCGACGGCTGCCGCTTCCTCTGCCGCATCATCATCCTTCTCCGGATCGAACTGTGCTGCGGCCGCATCATCATTGCTCATGCAGAGATTTTCCAGTGACGCGTACAGCGGTCCCAGATAGATTTCCCGGCAGTTGGCATCGGATACTTTTTTCAGGGCATCGTACAAAACCGGATCTACCGTCATAACTTCGTTTGGATGCTGGTTGATATCGTACAGGTTTGTCACATCATCGAAACTCTCGTCGATATTGAAAAGCCGGTAGCCCTTCACCGCCGCATCGGTATAAATCAGCGAGAGTGCCTTTGCCTCCCCGCCCGCCGATACGCCGCCTGCACCGACATTATATTTCAGTGTGAAATCCTCGCTGCAGTTCAGCTCCGAGCCCGCCTTCACGCTGATTTCGCGCCAGCCGGAATCGCCGCGCAGAAAATTCATAAAACCATACACCAGAAAACCGGATCCGATCGCCAGAAACAGTACCACAAGCACGATGCGCCGTCCGACATTCGTTTTCAGAGAGCTGAACTTTCTGCACCGGCTTCGGCTGCCGTCTGTTTGGATCTTTTACTGTTCTTCCCATTCTTTTACTCCTCTTACTTTAAGTTCTCCCCTTCATTCGCACTGTGTTTTATTGTCCCAGAAAATATGTCTCCCGTCAAGTAAAACGGCACTAAAAAAAGCAGCGCCGGAATCAAAAGACTTTCGATTCTGACACTGCTTTGCTTTTCACAGTCTGCTATAGGACAACCAAAATCAATGCAATAATAAAGATCAGGAGAATCACGGCCAGTACGGCGAATCCGTACAGCGCGCCCTGCTTACATGCTTTATAGTTGTGATAGTACTGTTTCTTTTTGTATACCATTGCTGCGATAATACCGATGATCGGGAAGAAGAACGACAGCACTTTGTACCAGATGCTTCCGGTATCGTGAAGCGGAGTTTTCAGGAACTCATCTTCTGCCTTGGAAAGATGAACCTCGTGGTTCTCCTCTTTTACTTTCTCGCCAGGCTTTCTGATGGTGATCGGCTGCAGCGGCTCTCCCTTTTCACGGAGTGCCTTGTACTCTTCGATCTCTTTCTTGTTTCCGTATACAAAGTGGTTGTGTCCGATATCCACGAACTCCGGTTTGTCCACGGAATAATCGTGAATGGACGGATCGTAGGTGTACAGCACTTTGTTCTTCTCAAGCTGCGGATCCGGAATCGGGATCGCAGAGATCAGGGAATGGGTGTATGGATGCAGCGGGAAGTTGAACAGCTCCTCTGCGTCCGCAACCTCTACGATATTTCCTTTGTAGATAACACCGATACGGTCGGAAATGAACCGTACGATGGAAAGGTCATGGGCGATAAACAGATAAGTAACCTGTTTTTCTCTCTGGAATTTCTTCAGCAGATTGAGGACCTGGGCACGAATCGATACGTCCAGTGCGGAGATCGGCTCATCGGCTACAACCAGCTCCGGCTCCATAACCATGGCACGGGCCAAACCAATACGCTGGCGCTGTCCGCCGGAGAACTCATGTGGGTAACGGGTCAGGTGCTCCGGCAGAAGACCAACTTCGTTGATCATGTTCTCTACCTTTTTCACACGGTCTGCCTCGTTCTCGTACAGATGGAAGTTGTAAAGACCCTCGGATACGATGTAATCGACCGTCGCACGCTCATTTAACGATGCGGCAGGATCCTGGAATACCATCTGAATGTTTCGGATAACCTCCCGGTCCAGGGAATGCGGAATCTTGCCGGAAATTTTAACACCCTTGTACAGGATCTCTCCTGCGGAACACGGGTTGACACGAATGACCGCACGGCCGATCGTGGTCTTTCCGGAACCGGACTCGCCTACGAGGGAGAAGGTTTCTCCCTTATAGATGTCAAAAGAAGCATTTTTTACCGCTTTGACTGCGTCATCGCCCTTGCCGAAAGTGATATCTACAGTTTTTTACCTGCAGTAAGATTTCTCTTCCATTTTCGTCAATCGGACCATGCTCCGGCAGATGCGAAACAGTGGTCTTGCTTTCCTGCTTTGTAGACACTTTCAAACTCTCCTATTAGTTGATTCCTGTAACACCAGATTGCTTCGCAATCTTAAAAACTTTCGCAATCCGCTCATTTTTCTCCGAAAAATGGCTACTTGCTCATGTTTTTGCAGGTCTCAAACTCAAAAACCCTCGTGCAAGCTTTGCTTGCGTCGGCTTTTCGACCTTGATCCCCTTGGTTTTACAAGTTGTATGCTTTTAATAATTTTTCGTGAATATTCTGAATTGCCTCCGGCTTCTCCGTCTTTGGTGCTCTCGGATCCAGCAGCCAGGTTTTGGCGTAATGGGTATCCGTTACTTTGAACATCGGCGGCTCTTCCAGTGTGTCGATTTTCAGACAGTACTGGTTACGCGGCGCGAACGGGTCTCCGATAATTTTGTTGTACAAAGACGGCGGGGTACCGGTAATCGAGAACAGCTTTGTATTCCGCTCCGCAAGCTGCGGCAGGGAAGAAAGCAGCGCCCAGGTGTACGGATGGCGCGGGTCGTAGAACAGCTCTTCTACATTCGCAAACTCGATGATCTGTCCTGCGTACAGAACGGCAACACGGTCAGCGATATTCGCTACGACACCAAGGTCGTGGGTAATAAACACGATGGTATAGTTGTACTCTTTCTGAAGGTCCTTGATCAGCTTCAGGATCTGCGCCTGAATCGTAACATCCAGCGCAGTTGTCGGCTCATCGCAGATGAGGATCTTCGGACGGCAGGAAAGTGCAATCGCGATAACGATACGCTGTCTCATACCGCCGGAATACTGGAACGGATAATCATCGAAACGCTGCTCTGCGTTCGGAATACCAACCTTTTCCATCAGCTCAAGCGCCTGTGCCCTTGCTTCCACTTCGCTGACATGCTGATGCTTCATGATAACAGACGTAATCTGTTTTCCGATTGTGATGATCGGGTTCAGGGAAGTCATCGGATCCTGGAATACGGTTGCAATTTTCTTACCGCGGATCTGACCCCAGTCATTCGGATCCTGGATTTTTGCCAGATTGATGATACAGGTTCCATGAAGCTGCTCCGGTGTCTCATCCAGATAGCGTACGCGGAAGGTAGCCTGGTCAAAAACGCCGTTTCGCTTCTGCTCATCGTTCAGATCCACACCGCGCTCCATTGCAGCTTTGAATGCCTCGTGCAGCTTTTTGATCATGCGGACTTTTTGCGCAGTTTGTAACGTCCAACGGAAAGATAGATCTCTTTGGCAAGAATCTCATTTCTCTTTCTTGTCTCGTCCGTAATTTCTTTTGCTGTCAGACCGGCGTACTCTTTTTTGTACTCTGCCATTTTTGCCTCATACGCCTGATTGTAGGCCGTATCGTTCATGGCACGCTCGTTGTGTGCCTTGATTTTTTCCTCTTTTGCTTTCTGCAGAGCCTTGATCTCTCCATCCAGTCGGGAAATCTCGGCAGATGTCTCTTTGATTTTCGCTTTTTCTTTGGAAGTATCGAGTGTCTGCTTATAGTTGAAAAGTTCGGTTCTCTTTATTACAAGTTCCTTGATTTCAGCATCTGCTTTCTCACGCTCTTCCTCGCTCAGCGTCATTTTTTCTTCTTTTTCCTGCTCCAGCGCCTTCATTTTCAGGAATACTTCTGAACCATATTCCAGTTTGGAATACTCATTCAGTTTTTCCCAGGTGGATGCGATGGTCTTTTTAGGCATAAGAGTTCAGCGGCACAACGGTATCGCTCAGCTCGGCATCGTTAAAAACTGATATCTCCCTGATCGATGAAACCGTTGCTGTCCAGCATACCCGCAAACGCTTTCGTGAATACGGATTTACCGGCACCGGATTCTCCTACGATAGCAATGGACTCATTCTCGTAAATATCCAGCGTTACGCCCCGGATTGCCGTCAGGATACGGCCGCGGACACGGAATTTTACCCTGTAAGTCCTTAATCGATAATAATACTTTTTTATCTTCCATGCGGCTTTCCTTCCTACATATGTGTTCTCGGGTCGGACGCATCTCCAAGGTTCTGTCCAACTACATATAATACTACGGTGATAATTGAAGCGACAACAACCGGACTCCAGAATTCGAATCCCCATCCCGGTGTCAGCATGGCACCCTCAGCCTCATAGATCAGTCTTCCCAGAGACATGTCAGAAAGTCCCATACCGATGTAAGCCAGGAACACCTCGTAAGAGATGTAGGACGGAATCTCAGTTGCCGCCAGAGTAACAATGACAGATGTCATAAACGGGAGAATATTCTTCATCGCAATGCGGAAAATCGAAGTTCCAAGACATTTTGATGCCAGATTATACTCTCTGTCACGGATGATAACGACCTGCGTACGGATAAAGTACGCGATGGCAAGCCATCCGGTAACGGTCAGTGCAAATACCATGGTCCAGAAGCTCGGAGAAAAGATAAGCACCAGGACGGAGATCAGAAGTACATACGGAATATTTCCGATGATGTTGTAAACCTCCATCATGAAGACATCAACCTTCTTCGAAAATCCCCAGACAGATCCGACAATCACACCAATCGAAAGGTTGATGAGCGCACAGATAAACGCCAGGGAAACTGAAATTCTGGAACCAAACCAGACAGCATCAAAGGTCGACTGTCCGGAAGCACCGGATCCTAAAATCCAGTGAATATTGAATCCAAGCTGCTGCAATGCTTTGCTTGGAGACAGATGTTTTGTCGCGCCGTTCATCAGATTGGCGAAACGGTCGTACTCCACAAAGAGCGGATACACATACGTCATCAGCAGAATCACACCCAGGAGGCAAAGTACGGCAATATTGATTTTTTTCTTAAAAAATACGCGGAAGACGGAATGCCAGTAGGAATATCTCGGAGCCGTAATTTTCTCAGACTCCAGAGAGCTGTTATCTACAGGAGAAAACAGTTCTTCCTCAGACAGACCGAATTTATCTAAATCATAATTCATAAGTCCCTACCTGTCTTTCGTTGAGAATGAGATTCGTGGATCCACCATGGACATCAAAACGTCGCCCAGGATGATGGAAATCACGGAGAGCACTGCGTAGAACAGTGTAACACCTACGATAACACCATTATCATATTTGCTGATTGCTTCGGTCAGCAGATTACCGGCACCAGGTACTACGTACACACGCTCGGTGATGATGGCTCCGGTCAGTGCGAACAGTACGCTCGCCGGAACACCCTGCACGATCGGAATCGCTGCGTTCTTCAAAATGTGTTTCGTAAAGATTTCTCCCTCTGTCAGACCACCGGATCTTGCGAATTTTACGTAATCGGAGTTCATCTGGTCGATCATGTATCGACGCAGCCATTTCATCAGGTTTGCCACCTGCGGCAGTGCCAGAGAAACGATCGGCAGAATATACATCAGCTTGCTCTTCGAATCCATGTCAAAGGTGGTTGGCAGACCCATTTTTCCTCCGATTGCCTTAAACAGGAAAATATAGGCCAGTGAAGGTACTGCTATAATGAATACAATATAGATGGTTCCAAGCTGGTCAACCAGTTTGTCTTTCTTTCTCGCCATCAGAATGCCAAGCGGCACCGCGATGAGATAGGAAAGAATTACGGCAATGATACCGATTACAAAGGAATAGCCGATTTTTGATTTACCACTCTTAATTGTATCCACGTTGGTATAGTCATCTGTGAACCGATCGGAATGAACAGCGCTTGCATCCTGAGATTCGCTCATATACGTTGCGCTGTGCAGATCGTCTGCACTGTATTCCACCAGACCGCTTGGGTAGGTAATCTCCGATTTTACGTAGGATCCCTGCGCGCGGGTCATGGTCAGTGCTACATCCACACCCTCATTTACGGAATAGGACTTTCCTAAATTTATGGTGATTATATTCTGATGGAAATATGGGAATTTTGAGTCAAAGTACATCAGGTACTTGTGTGTTGTGCCATTTCCCATGATGGCCGGTGAAAATTTCTTTCCCCCATATACCGGATCGTGTAAGGTAAATGTAATCCCCCTCTTACCTTCTACCTTTGCAGCATCGTGAATGCTGTCGATGTCAATCAAACCGGAAAAATATTTTCCGAGACGCGTTGCAAGCGGAATATCCCTGTATGCAAACAGCTGCTGCTGTCCGCCGTTGGCATATTTTTCTTTACCCATCATGATCGCATCGTATCTTCTTACGGTGTAACCTTTTGCTTTATAATAAGCTGTAAATTCCTTTACATATTCAGATACCAGTTCTGAATCCTGGTCTTTCGTTCTTCCGAATGCTACTGCTTTGGATCTCGTATCCTCGTCAATTTCGCCTTTTGCTTTGAGAGCGTTCAAATAATCTGCATAGGTTACATAATCAAGATATCCGTATGTCTCCCACTTCTGATATTTGTACACCTTTTTCTGGTTATTGCTCTGATGGGAATAGGTGGTATCCTGTGCGAAAATCAGATTTCGGTCCATCAGAGAATAGATCATAGTCATAACGCATCCAACGACGATTACTACGGAAACAAGGCCATGCAACAAACGCTTAAAAAGATATTTTGTCATATTCTCTCATTCCTTAACACAATATGACAGGGGAATGGCGTTTTTTTGTCCCCATCCCCCTGCCGGTTTATTCATTGGCTTTCAACTGTTCTGGTCTTTCCAATTTTACCTTTTCCAAAATTAGAAGATACCGAAACATTTGGTCATGTATCCTTCGTAGTCCGGAAGCATGGTATCCAGATAAGAGCACGGATCACCAAAGTCCGGACCCCATCCGGAGACATCATATACGTCGTAGTTTTGTTCATAACCATAGTTTACATAGTATCCTGCATAGTACCATCCATCCACATCTACGGCATCAACCAGATTGATCACAACTTTTCCGCCAAGGGCAGCCTCTACTGATTTCTTGTAGGAGTTTGCTTTGTTGGTGTAAACTTCTACTGCAGACGGATATGGATACTCAATCTGGATCGGGTTGCTCTCATCGATGGTGATACCGTCTTCTGCGAGCTCCTCGATTGCGGTATTCAGTTCTTCTACTGCGTTTTCCGGATTGTACCATCCATCAAAACCATCGCTGGTCTTGTTTTCGGCATCCCATACTTTGATCTTCACGCCGTCGGCGTCGATCTGTTTCTGTACGATTTCACCATAGTAGGTGCCTGCCGGGAAGGTTGTGTCGGTTCCGTTGATCTGAATGGTAGTGTCTTTTGACAGGCTTACGAAATATCCCGGGGTAAAGGTATTTCTAAGGGAAGTATACTTCAGATCCTCGCCAACCTGCTGTGCATTGTAAGCGCCACGATCTGCTGCAAAGCTGATCGCTCTTCTGAAGTGAACGTTCTGCAGTGCTTTGTTTGTTCTCTGGATTTCTTCGTCAGACTTTGTACTCTTTGCTGTTGTTCCGTCGTTGGCATTTGCAGTCGCAGTACGGTTGATATTGTAGAATCCCATGAAGGAAGTAGCGTCGGTATCTGAAACTACTGCGTACTGGTCGTACAGACCTTCGGATTTTGCTGTCTCCATAGTGGAGGTGTTCAGGTTTACATAGTCAACGGTACCTGCTTTTGCATCTGTGTACATTTTGGTAACATCAGACTGGTCATTGAACAGCCAGGTCAGGGTTTTAATGTTTACGTTGTCTTTGTTCCAGTAAGAATCGCTCAGTTTAAATACGATGGTATTTTTCGCTGTAGCGTTGGTTACCAGGTACGGTCCGCAGTATGCGATGGAGTTGGAATCTTTTCCGTACTGATAATCTGCTGCGGAAGAATCGTACTCAGCACCGAATTTACCACCCTGGGACTGATAGTAGCTTCTGCTCATCGGCATGAAGATGGTGTAGCCCAGCATGGTCATGAAGTAGCTGCATGGCTCTTCCAGTGTGTACTCTACGGTATAGTCATCAACAGCTTTTACACCAACCTCGTCGAAATCGGTAACTTCACCGCTGATGTACTGGGATACGTTTTGATCACGCCCTGTACCAGGTATTCCAGACCGCCCTGTGCATCACACATGTGCTGCATTCCGGCCACGAAGTCATCTGCTTTTACAGTATCCACTTCACGTCCCTGGGAATCGGTCCATTTTACATCTTTACGAAGGTGGAAGGTATAGGTCAGTCCGTCATCGGATACTTCATAGGATTCTGCCAGTGCCGGCTGCAGAGTTCCCTCTACATCGTACTCCATCAGTCCGTCATAGGTATTGATGATCGCATCGGTATCTGCCGCACGGGAAGTTGCAAGTCCGTCCCATGTTACCGGATCGCTCGCATACGGCATGGAGAAGCTGTCTTTTAAGGTGTAACCTTTTCCTGCCAGATATTCTTTTACCCAGCTCTCATAGGTTCCTGTTCCTTTAAGCTCATCCCATTTTGCTCTCATTTCGTTGTAATCTTCTGCCTTGATAAAGTCAGTTGTTACAACATACTGATGATAACGGTCGTTATCGCTTCCCCGAAAGTGTATAGTCCTTGGTGCGCGGAGCCATTCTGTACATCGCGTACATACCACCTCTTGAGTTGAGCGGGTACATCATGGCAGACTCCATCAGTTTTCCCTCGGCAACTGCCATCAGGGCATATCTCTCATCCACCGTTTCTGCTTCCTTTGCAGTAGCAAGTGCATCGTTGAAATCTCCCAGTGCCTCATTGTAGAGCTCTGTGCTGGTCTCGTCGTATCCTTCCGGCATTTCGGATTCCTCTGCCTCGGCTTCGCTCTCACTGCTTGCAGATGCGCTTGCATCACTTTCGGAAGATGCGCTGCTGCTTACGCTTACACTCTCATCTGCCGGATCAGAACTTCCGCTGCCGGAATTTCCGCAGGCAACCAGGCTTGCAGTCATACTCATAACAAGTAATGCGCTTACAATTTTTCTTTTCATAATTCTTCCTAACTCCTTTCATGGATTCGCGTTGTTTTTGCATCATCCGGACATTTGCCGGAACGGCTTCGCCATTCCACCGTTTTTCATTTTGGCACTTTACCACATTAAAACGAAGAGTACAAAAAGGAGATGCGTCCAACAAGATTTGTTTTCTTCATCCCTCATGCCCGTACATTTGTCCGTTTGTCCAAAAACAACTGCATTCATTATAACCAGAACTCTCTCTGTTTGTCAATATCCGATGCAGGAGAAAAGTGTATAAACTGCATTTAAAGTCATCAAAATCCTCTATTTTCCTCTTTTTGGGTATTGTTCTGATGCCGTTTTTCTATTTTCCTGTATTCTTCGGTTTTATAACAAAAAAAGATTACACAAATAATTGTTTCTTTCCATTTGCGTTCTGCAGCACTGTCTTTTTATTTCTGAAAAATGTATTTCTTCTTATTAAATGCGTTTTACTTTTTGTCTTCGACAGCCTCCGGACTATTGACAGCAAAAAAAAATACCTGCTAATATTAATTTCAATAAGGAACCAGTGCAGTACACGGAAAACAGGCACCGCACGCGGCGTCTCTGATATCCTTGTCGGATACAGCAGACGCTTTTTTGCTTTCCTGTGTATCATCACTTCTGCATCCGTATCCGCACGAAAAGAAAAAAGGAGACTTCTTTTATGTATCTTTATAATTCTGCAACCCATAAAAAAGCTGAATTCCAGACACACACACCGGGCCGTGTAGAAATGTACACCTGCGGACCTACCGTTTATCATTTTGCGCACATTGGAAACCTGCGCAGTTATATTATGGAGGACGTTCTTGAAAAGGCACTCCGCTATGAAGGCTACAACGTCAACCGTGTCATGAACATTACCGATGTCGGCCATTTAAGCTCCGATGCGGACACCGGTGAGGACAAGATGGTCAAAGGTGCCAAGCGCGAGCATAAAACAGTCATGGAAATCGCACAGTATTACACTGATGCATTCTTTGCGGATTGCAAAAAGCTGAATATCAAGCGCCCGGATGTCGTACAGCCGGCGACCGGATGCATTGACGAATATATTAAAATCATTGCAAAACTGATGGACACCGGCTACGCTTACTTTGCCGGCGGAAATGTTTACTTTGACACCAGCCGTCTTGACCACTACTATGTATTCAACGACCACGATGAGGATGATCTTGCCGTTGGTGTCCGCGAGGGCGTAGAGGAAGATACCAACAAACGCAACAAAAACGATTTCGTTCTCTGGTTTACCAAATCAAAATTCGAGAACCAGGCGCTCAAATGGGACTCTCCATGGGGCATCGGTTATCCGGGATGGCACATTGAGTGCTCCGGTATCTCCATGAAGTACAACGGAGAATACCTCGACCTGCACTGCGGCGGCGTGGACAATGCCTTCCCGCACCACACCAACGAGATTGCGCAGTCCGAAAGCTACCTGGGCCACGCATGGTGCCCGCAGTGGTTCCATGTACATCACCTGAATACGTCAACTGGAAAAATGTCGAAATCGAAAGGTGAGTTCCTGACCGTTTCTCTTCTGGAAGAAAAAGGCTACGATCCGCTCGTCTACCGTTTCTTCTGCCTGCAGTCCCATTACCGCAAGGCACTTGTGTTCACCTGGGAGAATCTGGACAACGCAAAAATCGCCTACGACAAGCTGATCGCCCGTATCGCCGCTTTAAATCCGGAAAACGGATCCGTCGATGAAGCTTCCATGAGTGCTTTAAAAGAAAAATTCCAGAAAGCACTCGATGCTGACCTCAACACTTCGCTTGCCATCACAACGCTGTATGATATCTTAAAGGCAGACATGAACGACGCAACGAAGCTGGCTCTTCTCGACAATTTCGATCAGGTGCTCGGTCTTGCACTTCTCTCCCATGCAGAAGCAAAGAGAAAAGAGGCCGCAAAGACAACTTCCGCTTCCACCGCATCCGGCTATCAGATCACCGGCGAGGGAGATCCGGAAATCGATGCGCTCGTTTTAAAACGGTATGAAGCGAAAAAAGCGAAAAACTTTGCGGAGGCAGATAAGATCCGTGACGATCTGAAAGCTCAGGGCATCGAAGTTGCCGATGTGCGCGGCGGAGCCGTCTGGAAACGGATCTGAAAATTTTTTCGTAACCATACATTACAGGCAAAGAGAACTGCCCCAGGGCAGTTCTCTTTTTTGTGCCGTTCTTTACCCAAAGGAAGTCAAACAACAGTAACTTCTGCCGTTTTTTGACAGGAAAAGGCGGTGCCCCCATTTTCGGGCACCGCCTTTTCCTGTCACTTTTTGATTTTCTTTGATTCTCTTTATTTAATAATACGAACCTTTAATACGCCGTCAACCGCTTCGAGGGCTTTTACCATCTCCTCGGTCGCTTTGCTTTCCAGATCCATCATGGTGTAAGCGTAATCGCCTTTACCTTTGTTTGTCATATCGCTGATGTTGACGCCTGCATTACCCATAACGGTGGTGAAGGCTCCCAGCATACCAGGGATATTCTTGTGGCAGATTGTCACACGGCCTGCACCGGTGCATACGCCCATATCGCAGTTCGGGAAGTTGACAGAATTTTTGATGTTTCCGTTCTCCAGGAAGTCACGAACCTCTTTTACTGCCATAACAGCACAGTTATCCTCGGACTCTTTGGTAGATGCTCCAAGGTGCGGGGTAACGATGGTTCCCTCTGCACCGACTACTTTCGGGTTTGCAAAGTCGGTTACGTATTTCTTCATCTTGCCGACCTTTAAAGCCTCCAGAACGGCATCCTCGTCAACGAGAAGGTCTCTTGCATAGTTCAGAAGAACGACGCCGTCTTTCATCTCATCGATTGCTGCTTTGTTGATCATGCCCTTTGTGCTGTCCATCAGCGGCACATGGATAGTGATGTAATCGCAGGTGCGGTAGATATCTTCCACGTTCTGGATGTGATGAATGTCGCGGGACAGGTTCCATGCTGCATCGACAGAAATGTATGGATCGTATCCGTATACTTCCATACCAAGATGGGTGGCTGCATTTGCCACAAGCTGGCCGATGGCACCAAGGCCGATGATACCGAGTTTCTTTCCGCTGATCTCACAGCCGGCAAATTTCGTTTTTCTGTTTTTCTGCCGTTTTTGCGATGTCGCCGTCTTCTTTGTCACTCTTGACCCATTCGATACCACCTGCGATATCACGGGATGCCAGCAGCATGCCGGCAAGCACGAGCTCTTTGACACCGTTTGCATTGGCTCCCGGTGTGTTGAAGACCACGATACCCTGCTCTGCGCAGTCGGTAAGCGGAATGTTGTTGACGCCGGCTCCTGCTCTTGCTACAGCGAGGAGGCTCTTCGGCAGCTCCATGCCGTGCATGGCTGCACTTCTGACGAGAACCGCATCAGCTCCCTCCAGGCTCTCGGTCTGCTGATAGTTTTCATTAAAGTTTGCAAGGCCTACGCCTGCAATCGGATTTAAGCAATGATACTGAAACATTAGAGATTTTCCTCCTCGAACTTTTTCATGAAGGCTACGAGTGTTTCTACGCCTTTTTTCGGCATTGCATTGTAGATGCTTGCACGCATACCGCCGACGGTACGATGGCCTTTCAGGTTCTCAAGTCCGGCTTCTTTGGACTCTTTGACGAATTTCGCATCCAGATCTGCATTTCCGGTGATAAACGGAACGTTCATCAGAGAACGGTCTTCCGGTACAACGGTTCCTTTGAAGAGCTTGCTCTGATCCAGGAAATCATACAGCAGCTTTGCTTTCTCTTCGTTGCGCTGTTTCATAACTTCCAGGCCGCCCATTTTCTTCAGCCATTTGAAGACTTTGCCGCACATGTAGATGCAGTAGCAGTTCGGTGTGTTGTACAGGGAGCCTGCGTCTGCGTGTGTCTTGAATTTCATCATGGTCGGTGTTCCCGGCAGGACATCGTCGGTGATCAGGTCGTCGCGGATAATGGAGATGACCATTCCGGCGGGTCCGATGTTTTTCTGGACACCACCGTAGATGATGCCGTAATCGGAGACATTGACAGGTTCGGAGAGGAAACAGGAGGAGACGTCTGCCACCAGGGTTTTGCCCTTGGTATTCGGCAGTTTTTTGTATTTGGTACCGTAAATGGTGTTGTTTTCGCAGATATAAACATAGTCGGCATCCGGGCTGATCGGAAGATCGCTGCAGTCCGGGATATAGGAAAATGTTTTATCCTCAGAGGAGGCAATTTTGTTTGCCTTTCCGTATTTCTGTGCCTCTGCGTATGCTTTCTTTGCCCACTGGCCTGTTACGATGTAATCTGCGACACCGTTTTTCATCAGGTTCATCGGGATCATGGAAAACTGCAGGGATGCACCGCCCTGGAGAAACAGAACTTTGTAATTTGACGGGATTCCCATCAGATCACGAAGATCTGCTTCTGCCTCATCGATGATGTTCTGGAATACTTTGGAACGGTGGCTCATCTCCATGACGGACATGCCGCATCCGCGGTAATCCAGCATTTCCTCCTGGGCTTCTTTTAACACTTCCTCTGGCAGAACCGCCGGTCCTGCGGAAAAATTATAGACTCTGCTCATTTTTCTCATCCTCCTGTTTCTCTTTTCTGCACCAGATTACTCCGCACTTCGTGCTCCCGTAATCTGCAAAATATTCGTACTCCGCTCATTTTTCTCCGAAAAATGGCTACTTACTCATATTTTGCGGGTCCCAAGTTCAAAAATCTTCCTGTAAGCTTTGCTTGCGTCAGACTTTCGAACTTTTGCCCCTGGTGTTACTTTATCTTACTAGGAAACCACCGATAGTAGACCGATGGTTTCCATTGTAATCACATCTGTGCGATTCATGCGGTAATACGGTATTGCTTTACCACGTTGAAACTATGATACCTCTTTGTCAGAAACCTGTCAATCCTTTTCTTGTTCCTTTTTTGCCAGATCCTCTGCATCAAAGACATCCTCAATCGGAGCTCCTGCCGGTACCATCGGGAATACTTTTTCGTCGCAGTCGATCCAGACATCAATGAGCGCCGGTTTTCCGCCCTCAATTGCCTCACGGATGGCAGGACCCATCTCCTCTTTTTTCGTCACGCGGATGCCCTTTACGCCGAGCGCCTCAGCAACCTTGACAAAGTCTGCCTGATCCTGGAGAACGGTATTGGAATACCGTTTTCCGTAGAACAGCGTCTGCCACTGGCGTACCATGCCGAGTACGTGGTTGTTGACAACAACCTCGATGACCGGAATGTTGTGTCTGGAAAGTGTTGCCAGCTCATTCATGTTCATACGGAAACAGCCGTCACCTGCGATGTTGATGACCGTTTTGTCCGGGCGTCCCATTTTTGCGCCCATGGCTGCTCCAAGACCGAATCCCATCGTTCCAAGACCGCCGGAGGTCAGAAGCGTTCTCGGGCTCGTATAACGGTAATACTGCGCCGCCCACATCTGATGCTGTCCGACATCGGTCGTGATGATGGCTTCCCCGTTCGTCGCCTTGTAGATCTTCTCAATCACGAGCGGTCCGGTAAGGCCTTCTTCATGCTTCAGCGGGAAGTTTTTCCTTCATCGCCTCGATCTCGGCAATCCACTCGTCATGGTGCATCGGCTCCAGCTTCGCATTCAGCCGTTTTAAGACCTCTTTGACGTCTCCGATGATGCTCGACTCGACAACAACATTCTTGTTGATTTCTGCCGCATCCACATCGATCTGAACGATTTTTTGCGTTATTGGCAAATTTTGCAGCGTTTCCGGTGACACGATCGGAGAATCTTGCGCCGAGCACGATCAGCAGATCGCACTTTGTCACGCCGTAGTTCGATGTTTTCGTTCCGTGCATACCGAGCATGCCGGTGTACAGCTCATCCGTTCCCGGGAACGCACCTTTTCCCATCAGGGTGTCGCAGACCGGTGCCTGGATGCGGTGTGCCAGTTCGCGCACTTCCTCGGACGCGCCGGAGATGATACTGCCGCCGCCCACGAAAATATACGGGCGTTTCGACTCCTGAATCAGGGATACGACGTGATCCAGGCCTTCTTCTGTAATTCTCTCAGTAAACGGTTCAATTTTCTCCGGAGTCTTCGGCTCGTACTCATACGTTGCCGCTGTGACATCTTTTGTAATATCGACCAGAACCGGGCCCGGTCTTCCGCTCTTTGCGATCGTAAACGCACGGCGCAGCGTATCTGCAAGAACGGTGATATCTTTTACAATCACACTGTATTTTGTGATCGGCATTGCGACACCCGCAATGTCAATCTCCTGAAAGCTGTCTTTTCCAAGCAGTGCCTTTCCTACGTTGCAGGTAATCGCTACCATCGGCGTAGAATCCATGTAGGCGGTTGCAATTCCGGTGACAAGATTCGTTGCGCCCGGGCCGCTTGTAGCCATGCAGACGCCTGTTTTTCCGGTAGCACGCGCATATCCGTCCGCCGCATGCGCAGCACCCTGCTCGTGTGAGGTCAGGATATGGTGGATTTCCGGATGACGGTAAAGTTCATCATAGATATTTAAAATGGTTCCGCCCGGATAGCCGAACACGGTATCCACACCCTGCTCCTTCAGGCACTCGATAACAATCTGTGATCCAGTTAATTCCATGTCTGTATGATTCCTTCCTTATGTTTTTCGCTTTGTGTATGAAATCTGTTTATGAAATCAGCCATCCGAGAAAAAGCGCGTTCGGACGGCTGATATGATTTTATGATTTACGCGGGCAACGAGCCAAAGTCCGTGCTTGCACGAGACCTTGGCGACTGCCGCGATAACTATGAGAAACTCGCAGAGCGTGTTTCTCATAGTTTTTCTGAATTAGAACTCCAGAATAGCTCCCTTATTTGCACTGGAAACCATCTTTGCGTAGCGTTTCAGATAGCCTGTCGTTACCTTTGGTTCTCTCGGAGTCCATGCAGCTTTTCTGCGTGCCAGCTCTTCGTCCGATACGACAACCTCCAGCTTGTGCTCCGGAATATTGATACGGATCAGATCACCTTCCTCAACGAGTGCGATCGGACCGCCCTCTGCTGCCTCCGGGCTTACATGACCGATGGACGCACCGCGGGATGCGCCGGAAAAACGGCCGTCCGTGATCAGGGCTACGGAAGAACCAAGTCCCATACCTGCAATGGCAGAAGTCGGATTCAGCATTTCACGCATACCAGGACCACCCTTTGGTCCCTCATAACGGATGACAACAACGTCGCCTGCCACGATCTTGCCGCCGCGGATTGCCTCGATGGCATCCTCCTCGCAGTCAAAGACTCTGGCCGGGCCTTCATGAACCTGCATCTCCGGAACAACAGCAGAACGTTTGACAACTGCGGTATCCGGTGCCAGGTTTCCTTTCAGAACGGCGATACCGCCTGTCTTGCTGTATGGATTCTCAACCGGGCGGATGATCTCAGGATTTTTGTTGACACATCCTTTGATGTTCTCCCCTACGGTCTTTCCGGTTACGGTCATGCACTCAGTGTGCAGCAGACCCAGTTTATTCAGCTCGTTCATAACGGCATAAACACCGCCTGCCTCGTTCAGCTCCTCGATGTAGTGGTATCCTGCCGGAGCCAGATGGCAGAGGTTCGGGGTCTTCTCGCTGATGGCGTTTGCCATCTCCGGATTCAGCTCTACGCCTGCCTCATGCGCAATGGCCGGCAGATGCAGCATACTGTTGGTGGAACATCCCAGTGCCATATCGACGGTCAGAGCGTTTAAGAATGCTTCTTTTGTCATGATGTCTCTTGGACGGATATCCTGTTTTAACAGCTCCATAACCTGCATACCGGCTCTCTTTGCCAGGCGCAGACGCTCGGAGTATACGGCCGGAATCGTTCCGTTGCCTTTTAAGCCCATACCGAGAACCTCGGTCAGGCAGTTCATGCTGTTTGCGGTGTACATACCGGAGCAGGAACCGCAGGTCGGGCACGCATTGCACTCGAAATCATAGACGTCTTCCTCTGTCATGGTTCCGGCAGCGTAGGAGCCGACTGCCTCGAACATGCTCGAAAGACTTCTCTTCTCGCCTTTTACGTGGCCGGCAAGCATCGGGCCGCCGCTGACAAATACGGTCGGAACGTTGACTCTTGCTGCTGCCATCAGAAGACCAGGTACGTTTTTATCACAGTTCGGGATACATACCAGGGCATCAAACTGATGTGCCATTGCCATACACTCGGTGGAATCGGCGATCAGGTCACGGGTAACGAGGGAATATTTCATTCCGATGTGGCCCATGGCGATACCGTCACAGACTGCGATGGCCGGGAACACGATCGGTGTTCCGCCTGCCATGGCAACGCCCATTTTTACAGCCTCTGTAATTTTATCCAGGTTCATGTGGCCCGGTACAATCTCATTGTAGGAGCTTACGATTCCTACGAGCGGTTTTTTCATCTCTTCTTCGGTCAGACCCAGCGCACGCATCAGAGAACGCTGCGGTGCCTGTGCGATTCCTTTTTTTACAGCATCACTTCTCATGATCTTTTCCTCTTTTCTTATCTTACAGTTTTATACTAGAGTGTGTCTGAAAAACCATTTCCGCAATCTGCAAGCCCCACTTTGCGGTATATTTTCCCCTCATTCAGTTGACGTAGCCCGCTACGTCGCCCTCATTCGGACAAAATCTCCCACAAACTGGGACTCGCAACTTACGAAAAGCCTTTTTCAGCCTCACTCCAGTGCTTTTACCAGCAGATCTCCCATTTCGGAGGTGGATACTTTTTTGCATCCCTCGGACATGATGTCTACGGTGCGGTATCCGTCTTTTAAGATTTTCTGTACAGCATTTTCTACTGCCTCTGCCTCTTTATCGAGATCCAGAGAGTAGCGGAGCATCATGGCCGCGGACAGAACCGTTGCAATCGGGTTTGCAATGTTTTTTCCTGCGATATCCGGTGCGGAGCCGTGGCTTGGCTCGTACAGACCGAATTTTGTCTCATTCAGGCTGGCGGAAGAAAGCATTCCGATGGAACCTGCCACCATACTTGCCTCATCGGAAAGGATATCTCCGAACATGTTTTCCGTCAGAACCACGTCAAACTGGCACGGATTGTGAACAATCTGCATTGCACAGTTATCAACCAGCATATGCTCTAACGTAACGTCCGGATAATCTTTTGCAACATCCTCCACAACAGCTCTCCACAGACGGGAGGAGTCGAGAACATTTGCTTTATCTACACTTGTTACTTTTTTCTTTCTCTTTCTGGCGATGTCGAAGGCACGGATTGCAATACGGCGGATTTCAGGCTCGCTGTAAGTCAGGGTATCCGTTGCTTTTTTGATGCCGTTCTCTTCTACGGTGCTGCGCTCTCCGAAATACAGGCCGCCGGTCAGCTCACGCATGATCAGCATGTCAAAGCCCTCACCGATAATTTCTTCTTTTAACGGGCAGGCATCCTTTAATTCCTGATACAGGTACGCCGGGCGCAGGTTTGCAAACAGGCCTAACGATTTCCGGATTTTTAAAAGTCCGGCCTCCGGGCGCTTATCCGGGCTTAATTTGTACCATGGGGAGGTCTTGGCATCTCCTCCGATGGAGCCCATCAGAACAGCGTCACATTTTTTTTGCTTCTTCTATGGTTTCATCTGTCAGCGGCACGCCGTGCACATCGATGGAGGCTCCGCCCAGCAGAAGGTTGGTATATTCAAACTTATGTCCATATTTCTCGCAGACGGCGTCCAGAACCTTTTTTGCCTCATCTACAATTTCCGGTCCGATTCCGTCACCGTGAATTAATCCAATACGGTATTCCATATCTTTCTCCCTCTTTTCTTCCGGCTGAAAAACCGTTCTATTTTCTCTGTGTCTATAGCATTTCTAAATTATACGCTATTATCGCCGTAATTTCAACACGAAATTTCTTTATCCCTAACGAAACGCAATAATCTTTTTGCTTTTTTGCTGTTTAAAAGAAAATTACGCGGCATTTTTCCCTCTTTTCCCCCGGTCTCGCCGCAGGGGCAATCCGGTCCGGAAGGCTTTTTACTCTACAGGAAAATTCCATAAAATCTCTAATGGGCAAAAAAGACGCAGGTACTCATCCTTTTTTTGAATACCTGCGCTTTTTACATACCTAGATCATGTTTATTTTTTCTTCTCTGTTTTCTCTTCAACGACTGCTGTTTCCGGTTTTTCAACCTCTGTGATCGCTGTTTTGCGCATCGGGATACGGCAGTTTTTGTTGTTTCCGAACTCTACGATGACATCGTCATCTGTGATATCGATGACTACGCCGTAGAAACCGCTTGTCGTTACGACTGCATCTCCGACTGCAAGGTCATTCAGCATTGCCTGCAGTTTTTTCTGTTCTTTCTTCTGCGGACGGATCATTAAGAAATACATCATACCAAACATGATGACCAGCCACATAATTAACATACCAGTGCTCATCACACCGCTGTTTGCTGCTGTTGTTGTTGCTAAAAACATTTTCTTTCCTCCTGTTATTCGAGAGTACATCCCGTTCTTTAGACACACCTATCATAATACACAATCTGGAACCGATGGGCAAGTCTTTTTTGGATATTTTCCCTATTTTCCAAAGATTTCATATATTACAATTCCGACCCCCGTCTCGATTGCACTGCGCCACATCTCAATATGGCTTCTCGCATTTCGCATGGCCTTGAACAGAGCTTACTTTTTGTCGTATTCCTCAAATCCGGCAAGCTTCGCACGTTTGTAGGAGGCAAAATTGCCCTCATCGAGTGCGTTTCGGATTTCTGTCATCATATTGTTGTAGAAATACAGATTGTGCAGAACACAGAGACGCATGCCGAGCATCTCTTTCGCTTTCAGCAGATGACGGATATAAGCTCTGCTGTAATGGCGGCATGCCGGACACTGGCAGCCTTCCTCGATCGGGCGCGGATCCAATTCGTATTTCTGGTTGAACAAATTCAGTTTTTCCATGATTTGTATAAACGTGACCATGACGTCCGTTCCGGCTCGGATATACACAGTCGAAGAAATCAACGCCGCGCTCTACACCCTCGAGAATATTGGCCGGTGTTCCGACACCCATCAGATATGTCGGTTTTTCTTTTGGCAGATACGGGACCACTTCATCGAGAATATGATACATCTCCTCGTGTGTCTCTCCTACCGCAAGACCGCCGACGGCATATCCGTCAAGATCCATCTCGGAAATCCGTTTTGCATGATCGATACGGATATCTTCATAGATTGCTCCCTGATTGATACCAAACAGCAGCTGGTGCTTGTTGATGGTATCCTCTCTCTGGTTCAGTTCCTGCATTTTATCCTTGCATCGCTGCAGCCATCTTGCCGTACGGTCCACGGAATTCTGCACATAACGGCGGTCTGCCACACTCGATGGGCACTCGTCGAAGGCCATCGCAATCGTGGATGCCAGATTGGACTGGATCTGCATACTCTCCTCCGGTCCCATGAAGATCTTTCTTCCGTCTACGTGGGAGTGGAAATAGACACCCTCCTCCTTGATTTTCCGAAGGCCTGCAAGAGAGAATACCTGGAATCCGCCGGAGTCGGTCAGGATCGGTTTATCCCAGACCATAAACTTGTGGAGTCCGCCCATCTTCTTTACAACCTCGTCGCCCGGACGCACGTGGAGGTGGTACGTGTTGGAGAGCTCTACCTGCGTGCCGATCTGCTGGAGATCCTCAGTGGAAACAGCTCCCTTGATCGCTGCCGCGGTTCCGACATTCATGAATACCGGCGTCTCGATATTGCCGTGCACGGTTTCCATGTGGGCGCGCTTCGCTCTTCCTTCCATTTTCAGAATTTTATACATAACGCTTTTCATCCTTTCTCATGATCCCTGCCGCCTGTTTTTCATGCAGGGCATACTATTTTTAGTATACAGGCAAAACCCGTTTTTGACAATGCCTGAATTTTCGTTTTTCTGCCTTTTTCCCTCCTGGTTTCTCCATTTTTCACAAGGACTTTATACGTTTTTTCGTAAGACATCGCCCTTTTTCCAATTGTATTTCCTTAGTTTTTTGTCGTATAATGTGTTGAGATTGTTTCTTATTATAAAAGGAGTTTGATTCATGACTGATAAAAAATATACTCTCGGAATCGACATCGGTTCCACCACTGTTAAAATTGCGATCCTCGACGAAGAGAACCAGCTTCTCTTTGCCGATTACGAGCGCCATTTTGCAAACATTCAGGAAACCCTTGCCCACCTGCTCGGGGAAGCACACGAAAAGCTGGGCGAACTGACCCTGCAGCCGGTCATCACCGGTTCCGGCGGACTTGCGCTTGCCAACCACCTCGGCATCCCGTTCACGCAGGAAGTTATCGCGGTTTCCACTTCGTTAAAAGCACTCGCTCCGCAGACCGACGTTGCCATCGAGCTCGGCGGTGAGGATGCCAAGATCATCTATTTTGAGGGCGGCAATGTGGAGCAGCGTATGAACGGTATCTGCGCCGGCGGCACCGGTTCTTTCATCGACCAGATGGCTTCTCTTCTGCAGACCGATGCAACCGGACTCAACGAATACGCGAAGCATTACCAGGCGATTTATCCGATCGCAGCACGCTGCGGTGTATTCGCAAAAACCGATATCCAGCCGCTCATCAACGACGGTGCAACAAAAGAGGATCTTTCCGCTTCCATTTTCCAGGCAGTTGTCAACCAGACCATTTCTGGTCTTGCCTGCGGTAAACCGATCCGCGGCCACGTTGCCTTTCTCGGCGGCCCGCTGCACTTCCTCTCGGAATTAAAGACAGCATTCGTCCGTACCTTAAAACTGGATGACGAGCATACAATCGTACCGGACAACTCCCACCTGTTTGCAGCCATCGGTTCTGCGATGAATGCAGACGGAAAAACCGAGATTTCCCTTCTCGCACTGAAAAAACGGCTCGAAGAGAAAGTTGCTATCGATTTTGAGGTTGCCCGTCTTGAGCCGCTGTTTAAAGATCAGGCCGAGTATGACGAATTTCTGGCGCGCCAGAGTGTCAACAACGTCGTGACCGCCGATCTTTCCACCTACGAAGGAAACTGCTATCTCGGTATTGATGCCGGTTCCACGACGACCAAAGCTGCACTCGTCGGCGAAGACGGTGCTCTTCTCTATTCCTTCTACAGCAACAACCACGGAAATCCGCTCGGCACATCGATCCGCGCGATCCAGGAGATCTACTCCAAACTGCCGGATTCCGCACAGATCGCCTGGTCCTGTTCGACCGGTTACGGCGAGGCGCTCATCAAAGCTGCACTGATGCTGGACGAGGGTGAGGTAGAGACGATTTCCCATTATTACGCTGCCGCATTCTTCGATCCGGAAGTCGACTGTATTCTCGACATCGGCGGCCAGGATATGAAGTGCATCAAGATCAAAAACGGCACCGTAGACAGCGTACAGCTGAACGAGGCATGTTCCTCCGGCTGCGGTTCCTTCATCGAGACGTTCGCGCAGTCCCTGAACTACAGCGTGCAGGATTTCGCGCATGAGGCGCTGTTTGCAAAACACCCGATCGATCTTGGTACCCGCTGTACCGTATTTATGAATTCCAAGGTAAAACAGGCGCAGAAAGAGGGCGCATCCGTCGCCGATATTTCTGCCGGACTTGCCTGCTCCGTTATTAAAAACGCATTATATAAGGTAATTAAAGTTTCGGATGCCACCGAGCTGGGACGCCACATCGTCGTACAGGGCGGTACGTTCTACAACGACGCTGTTCTCCGAAGCTTTGAGCGGATCGCCAACTGCGAAGCCATCCGCCCGGACATCGCCGGCATCATGGGTGCGTTCGGTGCGGCACTGATCGCAAGAGAGCGCTACTCCGCCGATCAGGAGACCACGATGCTCTCCATTGAAAAGATCAACGAGCTGAAATATTCGACCACGATGGCAAACTGTAAGGGATGTACGAACAGCTGCCGTCTGACCATCAACAAATTCTCCGGCGGCCGTCAGTACATCAGCGGAAACCGCTGCGAGCGCGGTATCGGAAAAGAGAAAAACAAAGATCATATTCCGAACCTGTTCGAATACAAATACAAACGGATCTTCGGCTACCAGCCGCTGCCGCAGGATGAAGCGATCCGCGGAGAGGTCGGCATTCCGAGAGTCCTCAATATGTTTGAGAATTATCCGTTCTGGTACACCTTCTTTACGCAGCTGAAATACCGCGTGGTACTCTCTCCGACCTCGAGCCGCAAGATCTACGAGCTCGGTATTGAGTCGATTCCAAGTGAATCCGAGTGCTATCCGGCCAAACTGGCGCACGGCCATGTGACCTGGCTCTTACGCCACGGTGTGAAGTTCATCTTCTACCCGTGTATCCCGTACGAGCGCACCGAGTTCCCGGAAGCCATCAACCACTACAACTGCCCGATCGTTACCTCGTATGCGGAAAATATCAAAAACAACGTGGACGAGCTGCAGGACGATTCCATTACGTTCCGCAATCCGTTCCTTGCGTTTACGAGTGAAAAGGTGCTTGCCGATGGTCTTGTCAAAGAGTTCTCCGGTCTGCCGGAGGATGAAGTCCGTGCTGCTGTTCATGCCGGATGGGAAGAGCTTGGTGCTGCAAGACGCGATATGCAGAAAAAAGGCGAGGAAACGCTTCAGTATATGAAAGAAACCGGACGCAGAGGCATCGTGCTTGCCGGCCGTCCATACCACATCGATCCGGAAATCCATCACGGTATCCCGGATATGATCAACTCCTACGGACTGTGCGTGCTGACGGAGGACTCTGTTTCCCATCTGGCACCGCTCGAGCGTCCGCTCCGTGTCAATGACCAGTGGATGTACCACACCCGTCTGTATGCAGCTGCAAACTATGTAAAGACACGCGACGATCTTGACCTGATTCAGCTGAACTCGTTCGGCTGCGGTCTCGACGCCGTTACCACCGATGAGGTTTATGAGATTCTGACCAGAAGCGGCAAGATTTATACCTGCCTGAAGATCGATGAGGTCAACAACCTCGGCGCTGCCAGAATCCGTGTCCGCTCTCTGCTCGCTGCCCTCCGTGCACATGACCGGAAACAGGCGGTACGCGAGATTCTTCCGTCCTCGATCCAGAAACCGGTCTTCACGAAAGAAATGCGGAAAGACTACACCATCCTCTGCCCGCAGATGTCACCGTTCCATTTCAGCCTCCTGCAGGCAGCATTCAATTCCTGCGGATACAACCTGGAGGTGCTTCCGAATGACAATAAGCATACAGTGGATGTTGGTCTGAAGTATGTAAACAATGACGCCTGCTATCCGTCTCTGATCGTTGTGGGACAGATCATGGATGCTCTGCTTTCCGGTAAATATGACCTGAACTAAAACGGCCGTTGTCATGTCACAGACAGGTGGCGGATGTCGTGCTTCCAACTATATCGCATTTATACGACGCGCATTAAAGAAAGCCGGTATGGAACAGATTCCGGTTATCTCTGTTAACTTAAGCGGTCTGGAAAGCAATCCCGGATTCAAACTTACGCTTCCATTAGTGAAGAAAGTTGCTTACGGTGCCGTATTCGGAGATATCCTGATGAAATGCGTATATCGTATGCGTCCTTATGAACTGGAAGAGGGAATCGTAAACAGAAAACATAAAATCTGGGAACAGCGTGTAATCTCTTTCTTAAGCGGAAGCAGTGTCAGCCACAGCCAGTTTAAGAAAATGTGCCGCGAAATGGTTCACGAATTTGATACCATTCCGATCAGTGATGTGAAGAAGCCGCGTGTCGGCATCGTAGGTGAGATCCTTGTCAAGTTCCTGCCTGCTGCAAATAATCATCTGGCAGAGCTTCTGGAATCTGAAGGCGCTGAGGCAGTTGTACCGGATCTGATCGATTTCATGTGCTACTGTTTCTATAATCAGAACTTCAAGGTAGAAAATCTTGGCTTCAAGAGGTCCAAGGCAACCATGGCAAACTGGGGAATCAAAGCAATCGAATGGGTGAGAAAGCCTGCAAGCGAAGCCCTTGCGCAGAGCCGTCATTTCGCACCGCCTGCTGATATCAGAGATCTGGCAAAAATGGCATCTCCGATCGTTTCCACCGGAAACCAGACAGGTGAAGGATGGTTCCTGACAGGTGAGATGATGGAACTGATCCATGGAGATGTTCCGAATATTGTTTGTATCCAGCCTTTCGGATGTCTGCCGAACCACATTGTAGGTAAGGTGTTATCAAAGAGATCCGCAGAGAATATCCGACAGCCAATATTGTAGCCATCGACTATGATCCGGGTGCAAGTGAAGT
>ENA-OQNJ01000039-OQNJ01000039.1-human-gut-metagenome-genome-assembly--contig:-NODE-39-length-27522-cov-3.639715_pt1 | contig 27522 bp, 26 predicted proteins | sample MGYA00242630_ERZ504882 | MGnify/ENA primary metagenome ERZ504882 (study PRJEB26092, sample SAMD00036408) | human gut metagenome | host: Homo sapiens | study: EMG produced TPA metagenomics assembly of... | reverse complement strand
TCATCCTTCTGCACTATATAGCCAACCAGAGCTGCTTCCTCTTCAGTATCAGACGCTGTTTTTTCCTGCTCCACCGATATTATGACTGACACTTCATCCTGCTGCAGGGCAATAGCGTTTATGCTGACAACACCCTTAATTTCATATTCGCTGTTGTCGAGCAGATTGACCTGCACCTGGTCTACCTGCAGATTTACCTCGCAGCAGGTGTTGGCATCCATGCCGGGTATCTCAACAAACTGTTCAAACGGCACAGAGTCTGTATGCATCTCTATCGGACAGCCATCATCCTCCACAATATTCACACAGTTCACCTGCAATACACCTGACACAATAATTCCTGTGTCTGCATTTTTTATCTGTGCAATAGCGGCCTGCGTCTTTGTACCGCATATTCTTAAAATTCTCTTTTTGCTGTTTTCTCTGTACAACTGCTCCAAAATACGGCATTTTGTGTCATTTTTCATAAGAAGGCTGCATACCTTCATATTTTCAAATACAGGTTTTACCGGACATGATACGCTGTACATGTCATTGAGCACCTCTACTGTTTCCTCACTCCAGACCTTTCCATCCACCGCAAGCGCTGCCTCAATCGAAAGCTGCCTGAGCTCTCCGTCGTAATCATTTTCCGCCTCAACCTGATGCATGGCAGGCTGTGTGCGAAGCCAGGCAATATTTCCGGCATTATCACCCTCGCAGCGTATTTCATTTGAAAATCCCTCCTGCACCTCAAAGCAGCAAATTTCCTGTTCTTCGCTCAGATACACTATACACGCATGGCACTCGCCTGTCAGTGTAATATGGTCACGCTCGTATGTATACTCCAGATTTCTCATATCAACAAGACTTGATATGAGCTTGCATATATTCGGCTTGGTCTTTGGCAAGGTGACCACATTTTTAATCTGACAATATCCCTTACAACACTGTCAAGCTTAAGCACCTTCATCTGCCCCATAAGCTGCTCCACGTCCTTGTCATCAATCCTTTGTGCAACCTCAAGATTTTCTTCCCTCTCTCCATAAAGCTCCGCGCTTATAATGCCTCTGACCGAGAGCTTTCGCGAATTAATAACCCCAACCGTAAGCTCATCAAGCCCGGTATACACACGAACCGTATCCTTCTCGCAGACTCCTTGAAGAACAAGCTTCTCCTGAAACGGTATTGCATCCTTTATATGCTCCACTCTGTTTCCGCCGATATTTTCATCCGGCTCATCGCCTTCAAAAACTTCCTCTCTCGTATACAGCACTTCAAATTCAATGCTTCCACTTATCCAGATATTCTCGCCTGACGCTTTTATCTCGTCAATCTTTACCTGCCCGTTCTGACAAACCACTTTGGAAACATCAGGCTTGTTGTCCTTTATGACATAATCCCTGTCGAAGCCAACCTGCGACATATCCTTTACCTTTTCTATGCATTGTCTGATTTTTGTGTAATTAATTCCATAAAAATACCCCACTTCAAATATGTATATAAAATACATATTCAAGATGGAGTAACTTTATGCAGATGCAAATATTTAAATTCATGATCATTATAAAAGATGTAACATCTTTACATCATGATACTAGCAAAGCTGCATCCTTATATCTTTTGTAATCACATCAGTGTAGGAGAAAGATAAGAGCTGTGGCGGATTCTGCTCAAACTCATCATCTATCAGAACCGTAAACACACTTGGGTATGCCTGCTGAATAACACCCTCCTGAATGTCAACCTTGTTGCGGCCGAGATCCTGCTGGATTTTTACCCTGTTGCCACACTGCTGGTGAATCGATGCTCTGACTTTTCTAATTTCTGTCTGTTCCATTTTAAGCCTCCTTATTGTGGATATGCCCACTGGCACATAACTATAGTCCTCATGGTAACCAGTATTGTAACGACGGTGTCATATATATGAAATCAATCTCTGTATAAATATAAAACAGGTCAAATTAATCAACAATTATATCAATCAATATATTTGAATATATAAATATGTCACCACAATATCTAGTAACTTTACTATAGCAAAGTATCGCAGTGATAGCAATAGGGCATTAGTACTGATTGTCAGTTTTTTCGCAACTTTTAACACAATTTACGAAATTTTCACTCAAACACAACAGGCATTTCACTCAATTCCGTCTTTATTACTATATACGGATAACTCGCCTGATTGCTGACCTTCTCGCCCTTATCCGGGGCTATCAGACGCGTATCAAAATACATTGCCTTATCCTTAACATAAAACTGGTTAACCGTAATACTGTAGCCACCTGTCTCCTTTGTGCCAAAGCCTTCCGCTATGTATAAATATTCATCATCCTTGTACGTCAGCTTCATCGCCTTTGCCTTGTTTTCATTTATCTGCTTTTTAAACTCCTCCGGGTATTTCATCCCCGCAGATCACCGTGTACTCAACCATCCTGTCACTCTCCGTGCCTGAAATATTTGCGCGACAGCCCGAAATCACTGTCGTTTCCAATATAACAAGCACACCTGCAGCCACCACCAGAATTTTTCTCAATTTTTCTGACATTTTTTCCTCTCTTTCTTATCATATCGCTTATGATATGATATAATATCAAATATTGAACTACAATTTATATAGAGTATGAAAAAGAGAGGTCAAATATGCGTTCAGTTTTAATCGTAATATTCGTATTTTTCTATCTGCTGCTCGGTCTTCCGGTGCTCGGAGCCATGTGGATAATACACAAATTTGCCCCGGCATGGGCCGATATGACACAGCTTCGCCTGGTACAGTGGGCTTTCCGTGTCATCATATTCCTAAGCGGAGCAGACATTGAATTTATAGGGGAGGAAAATGTGCCAAAGGACGAGGCTGTACTATATATGGAAATCACCGTAGTTTCTTTGACATCATAATCACCTACTCCAGATGTCCACGCCTGACCGGCTACATCTCAAAGCAGAGCATCACAAAAATACCGGTGCTGGGTCTTTGGATGAAGCGCCTGCACTGCCTGTTTTTGGACCGCGATGACATCAAGCAGGGACTAAAGGTTGTGCTTGCAGCCATAGATCAGGTCAAATCCGGCATCAGCATATGTGTATTTCCTGAGGGCACACGCTGCAAAAACAAAGATGACCTGACAGATGTACAGTCTTTCAAAGAAGGTACTTTCAAGATTGCCACAAAGAGCAAATGCAAGATAGTGCCAATGGCAATCATGGGAACAAATGAAATATTCGAGGATCACCTTCCATGGGTCAAAAAGAGGCATGTGGTTATCCGATACGGCACTCCTATTGATCCGGCATCACTCAGTAAAGAGGAACAAAAGCATCTCGGAGCTCATTGCAGAGAAGTGATCGTGGATATGCTTAAAGAAATGGTATAGCTGAAAAACCGCCCAGTCGGGCGGTTTTTCATATTTCTTCTTCAAATTCCTTTAAACTATTAAATTTTATTCTCATCAAATATAGTTTACTTCAAAACAAGCACCGAATACGCCGGCAGCTTTGCCGTTCCATCCTTATATGATGGTGCTTTCTTCGTAGTCTGAAGCATTGCAACAGCATCATTTACTCCAAGCGATGACACATCCACACTTGCTTCATCCTTTGATGGATTAAATATAAGCACTGCTTTCTCACCATTGTACTCTCTTGTGAATATACACACATTATCATTTGACAGATCCTTTTCAAAGGTATTTGTACCTCGTGCTATCTCCGGGAAAGCATTTCTTATTGATATTGTCTGCTTCACAAAGTTGTAAATAGAGTATGGATCCTCCATCTGCTTATCCAGGGTATCATATGTCTGCTCGGTTTCTTCTGCATTCTGAGGTCCCACACACATTCCCTTAGCTTTTGAATCCCCGCTCCATCTCATGGCAAGACGCTTCGTCTCATCATTGGCTGTGCCTCTCATGCCGATTTCCTCTCCATAATACAAAAAACGCATTTCCGGGCATAAGAAGATTCATAGCCTGCGCCATCTTGGTTTTCTCCTCGGCATTATCTCCGTTGTAGTATCCTGCGCTGCGTCCCATATCATGATTTGTATAAAAACGGTGCATCAATGTATGAGTCTGTATACTTCTTTATCTCATTTTCCACATCAACCAAAGCATTGCCGTATGTGCTGGCACCATGATTTGCTGCACCATTTAACACCTTTCCAATATATCCATCCTGCTGTGAAAAATCAAAGTTGAACATACTGTCAATTCCACTCTTATAGTACTTCGCATACTCTCTGTATGTAGTCCAGCCCTCACCAACCATATAAGCATCGGCCGTTTTTGCTCTTCACACTTGTTCACAAGCCATGTGAGGTCATCTATAGTCTCAGTCTGGTTATTATTATTGTAATAAATCACAGCATCCAGTCTAAAGCCATCTACGCCGCGGTCAAGCCAGAAGGATGTAACCTTGTCAATCTCCCCTCTTACAGCTTCGCTCTGCAGGTTAAGGTCAGGCATGCTGTCTACAAACTGTGACTCGTAATACCAATTCGTGCCCGGCAGCTGGTTGTAGCCTCCGGTATTGGTTTTGCTAAAATTATAGTAATCAACATAAGGACATTCCGAAGAATCCGGCTCTGCCCCATCAGGAAGCGACTTGATATAATCAGCAGCCGCCTTAAACCACGGATGCTCGTTAGATGTGTGATTTATTACAAAGTCAATAATCACATTGATGTTTCGCTTGTGACACTCCGTAATGAGCGCATCAAAATCATCCAAAGTACCATACTGTTTGTCAATATTCATATAATCCGTAATATCATACTTGTGGTATGAAGGTGAAGGCATAATAGGCATCATCCAGATTTCATTGCAGCCAAGTCCCTCGATATAGTCAAGCTTCTCTGTAAGTCCCTTTAAATCCCCAATGCCGTCACCGTCACTGTCAAAAAAGCTGTATACGAACACCTCATAGCAGGTCCTGTAATTGTCCTGAATCACATTAGGATCATTTTTCGCATTCATCTGCTCCATAGCAGAAGGCTTGTACTCCTTCTTTGCTGCCGTCTCGGTATTCTTTCCACCCGCAGCACACCCCGCAAGCATCGACACCGCCATAGCTGCCGTCAATGCCACAGCAGTCAACCTGCCCGCCAATCTATTCACAGCCCTGCCGACCATATTGCGGCCGCCTATTTTATTATTAATCATACGCACTCCTTTTCTTAACTAAATTCTGAGCAAATTTGTAACTGCAAGAACCACTACATATATTCGCAAAACTGCACAATACTCGTACTTTATCTACACTCCGTTTCAGTACACGCTAAACAATCGTCCATTGGATGTTTTGCGCCGCTGCAACGCAGCCAGCATTACTCATAAGTGTGTAGTTGACTCCATTCTCACATCTTCCACAAAGTCGCAACAAACTTAGCACACGGTACCCTCCGGCCGGAGGGTACACAGTGTGTTCCGAAGAAAAATATGAACTGCCACTGTGTGCCACACCGGCACCACACAACCTGAAAGTGCTAAGTTTGCCACACACCCCCAAAGTTTGCCACAACCCAATATAAACCAAAAGCCGCCGCACAAAAGTGCAGCGGCCTAAATAAAACCAAATTAGCCTTTGACAGCTCCTGTAAGTCCATCCACGTAGAATCTCTGCATGATGACGAAAAGTATTGAGATAGGTATTGATACAATAACTGCAGCAGCAGCCCATCTTGTGAACCATCCGTTTATAAACTCTTTCTCAAGCATGTTGTAAAGGAGAAGAGATACTGTCCAATACTTGTCGTTTGGACCAACGATAACCTTTACAAATACGAAATCGAGCCATGGAGCAAGGAATGCTGTAAGCACTGTATATACTACGATTGGCTTACTGAGTGGCAGGATAACCTTGTAAAATACCTGGAACTGTGTACATCCGTCAAGGATGGCAGCCTCTGTAAGAGACTTAGGCACAGTATCAAAGAATCCCTTTGCGATATAGAAGCCTACTCCCGATCCTGCTGAGTATATGAGGATCAGTGAAAGACGAAGTACGCTACCCTCTGTAAGTCCGATAGCTTTTAAGATAAAGTATACGGCAACCATTGACATGAAAGCCGGGAACAATCCAAGAATCATAGCCAGATTCATGAAAGGCTTACGCAGCTTAAATCTCAGTCGTGACATACAATACGCAACAGAAAGTACAAATACTGTTGAAATGATGCATGAGAACACTGATATAAACAGTGTATTAAAAAATGCTCTCGGGAAGTTCAACAGTGTAGTCTCTGTGAACAGTCTCGTATAGTTGCTAAATGTAAGGCTATGTGGGAAGAAGTACTTTGTATAAGCACCACTCTCAGCTCTAAAGCTTGTCATAATAATCCAGAAAATCGGGAACAGCCATACTACAGCAAGTATTCCAAGAATGATATGAACAAGGGAATTCTTTGCTACTTTCTTAGCACGTCCGGCAGACATAGGTCTTTTTGCTTTTGCTACACTACTCATTACATGAATCCCTCCTCATCCTTGTATGATTTTGTATTTCTGTATGTAACAAGCGCTACGATAGAAAGTACAATGAATGTGAGGATACCGATAACGGCACCGATATTGTACTCCTGATTATCAATAGTCAGCTTGTACAACCACGTAACCAGAAGGTCCGTCTTTCCTGCACTGTCTCCGACAGGTGTAGGCTTTCCTGCTGATAACAGGTAGATAACGTTGAAGTTGTTGATATTTCCGGTAAACTGTGTGATGATATATGGTCCCATGATAAACATGATATATGGGAGTGTGATCTTAAAGAAGATCTGTGCTGCGTTTGCACCATCAATCTTTGCAGCCTCATAAAGCTCTGAAGGCACATTCTGTAATACACCTGTAACCTGAAGCATAGTATACGGAATACCTACCCAGCAGTTGATGAGAATAACAGAAACTCTCGCCCACATCGTATTGGTCCAGAATGGAAGTGGGTTATCTATCCAGCCCCACTCCAAAAGCAGGTTATTAACAGCACCCTGTGGCTGGAACATCTGTCTCATTACAAGGAGTGATACGAACTGCGGTACCGCAATTGAGATAACAAAGCATGTACGCCAAAAAGCCTTGCAATGTGTCTCTTTACGATTGATAACGATAGCAAGAATGAGTCCAAGGAAGTTACAAAGGAAGGTTGCAAATACAGCCCAGCAGATTGTCCATCCAAGTACTCTCCAGAATATCTTACCAAGCTTACCACCAAGTCCAAGCACCTGTCCGAATGAGGCGAAGCCTGTCCAGTCGAACAATACCAGATGATCACCCTTTACCGAATAATTTGTAAAGGCCATTGGAATCATGAACAGCAATGGTAAAACTGTAAAAATAAATATTCCCATAAGTGGGAGAAACATAAGTGTCTTATGTAGGGTTTTTATCAAATAAATCCTTGACATCTTTGCCAAAAGAATTGATTTCTTTTCCAGCTTTTGAAAGGCATTCTGCCTTATATCCGCTCTTTAAATTCTCGCACCACATGTAAATAAATAATACTGTGATGGCAATTGTTATGACGCCATATAACAGTAATAATACTGACTGGTCGCCCGCAACATATTCATAAATCTGCTTCTGCTCATTAAATACCTCTTCCTGCTTTCTCCAGCCAAGTGAAGGCAGCATGGAAATGTAATAAGCACCAGCGTTAACCATATATGCTATATATGCAATCTCTATAGCAAGAAAAATCAGACCCTTTATGATCTGCTTATGAGCCATATTGGCAAGACCCATTACGAGTGCCGATAGCTTAACTGTAGCTCCGCCTTTTGTGAGGGCATTGCCAACAGTATACGGAGTAGCAAATTCCGAAACTTTTTTCTTTTTGTTTGCTCCTATCATACTTTTCCTCCTGGCATGCATTATATATGCCAATCCTTTAAACTAATTTATTCCAAGATTCCGGTCGCCCGGAACCTTGGAATCATATTCTGATCTACTTAATTATTTAAGAGAATCATTAAGCTGAGTATTGAAGTCCTCTGTCTTCTGAGCTGCATTGTCCTTTGTAATCTGGCCTTCTGCACCGTTCTGGAAAGCATCACCGAATGGTGTAGCTGCATCCCAGTAACCTGACATATCAATGATAGGCTGTGCTACTGAACAATCAGTTGAAACCTTAGCCATAGCTGCTGCTACAGGATCTGCTGCGATTTCCTCGTTTGTTGCAAGATCTTTGTTTACAGGAGCCTGTGCTCTTAACTTGAAGTGAGCAAGCTGTGCGTCCTCGCTGCCAAGGAATGCTGCAAGCTTAACTGCTACTTCCTGGTTCTTGCAGTTAGGGTTAACACCGATAGCCTTAGATCCTAAGAATGCCTTTAACTGGCAGTCTTTTCCACCAATATTGATTGTAGGAAGAGCTGCAACACCAACGTTCTCCTCACCAAGTGCCTCTTTAACTTTGTCATAGTTCCAGTTACCATTGAAGTAAGCATTGATAGAACCATCTTTAAGTCCAGCAAGACCAAGTGATCCCTCATTGTTATCCATTACAAAGTTTGGATTTGCAAATAAATCTACGATGTAGTTTGTAACTGCTGTACCCTTATCTCCGCCAAAGTCATATCCGGCAGCCTTGTCTGTTCCATCTCCAAAGATTGTACATCCGTTTGCTGCATAGAATGCATTGAGATACCAGCCATTATCAAATGGGAATGAAACCTTACCCTTTGTAAGCATTGTATCAAGGCTCTTTACATCATCCTCAGAGAAGACTCTCTTGTCATAGTACATGAACCATGTGTTTGATGTATAAGGAACTGCGTAGATGTCTCCATCATATGTAACTGTTGCAGCCATAGCCTCTGAGTTAGATGACTTAACATAATCTGCTGCCTCTCCACCTAACTTGGCAATAGCATCTGCCTTAATTAATGGCTCAAGCTGATCGTTTGCAAACATGTAAACATCAGCTGCTGCCTTAGGATCCTTTGTAACAACATCCTTTGCGTCTGACTCAGATGATGTAACATACTTGAACTCGATGTTGAAATCAGGATTTGCCTTAGCGAATGCCTCGCACTCTGTCTTAAGCCAAGCGCCCTGTGCATCGTCTAAATCCTCTGCAGGTCCCATTACTGTAATGGTCTCCTTGCCGCCGGCCTTCTTGTCGGCTTTCTCTGTTCCATTTCCATTGCTGCTTCCGCATCCTGCAAACATTGTTGCTACCATAGATGCGCAAAGTAAAGATGCTAATACTTTCTTCTTCATATCTTCCTCTCCTTTTTGAATATAAAATGTAAAAAAGTATATATATAAATTGCCGTGCAACTTATATCAAATTAATTATCTGCGGTAAACCACCGCAATGTTTCTAATCCAGGCTATCTTTTCGTTGTCCAATCTGTGCGGCTTACTTGTCATGCGCCATCTCCAGTTATGTCCGACTGTCGAAGGATAATTCATCCTTGCCTCATTTCCAAGCTCTAATATATCCTGCATCTGGACTATCGCCAGCTCTGCGGTGCTGTGATACAGCTCCCTGATAAGAGCATTTGGAACCTGTGATTTATTTTCAATATTCAGATACTCATACAGATAAGCAAGCTCATAATCTGTCTTGTCACTGAATGAACCAACTATCGTCTCATTGTCATGTGTGCCAATATATGCAACTACATGTGAATCGGTATAATTGTGTGGCAGATATTCGTTTGTCGGATCACCATCAAAAGCGAACATCATGACCTTAGTTCCCATCCAGCCCGATTTTGCAAGGAGCTTTTTCACTCCCGGTAAAAGGCTTGCTGATGTATAATCATCAGCCACTACATTAACCCCTTCAAGCTCTTCGTTAATTGCATTGACAAGCCTGCGTCCCGGTCCCTTGAACCATTTCCCGGATAGGCTCTTATCCTGTCCGTACGGTACCGCATATGCTTTCACAATTCCCTGCGAAATGAATCAATCCTGACAATATCAAAAAGCTCTCTGCATACACGCATTCGCTTTCTCCACCATGAGTAAGTTGTCCTCCTTCATGGCATCCCAGTCATACATCGGATTGCCCCACACCTGTCCGCTCTCTGAATACTTATCAGGGCCGGCAGCTGCAACATACTCTGGTGTATCGTTTGCGCTCATCATAAAGAGTTGTCTCTCTGCCCACACATCCACACTGTCATATCCTACATAGAATGAGATATCACCTATTATGTAGACACCTTTTGAGTTAGCATAATTTTTTAAATCCTCCCATTGCTCGAAGAATTTATATTGACAGAACTTCCAAAAAGTAATTGTATTATAATTCTTTTTTTGGTACTTTTCAAGCGCAACCGTTTGCGGGTTTCTATACTCGCTTGGCCACTCGCTCCAATTTTTGTATAAATTGTCGGCTTTCAGTGTCATAAATAGTGCATATTGTTCAAGCCACTCCGACTGTTTTTTTACAAAATCCTGAAACTCTTGTGCATTTGTATCAAATCTTTCAAACGCTTTTTGTAAAATCTTGCATCTGTTCTGATGCAATGCTGCATAATCAATTTCTGATTCGTCTGTGCCCCAGTTATACCCCAGGATCTCTTCCTTCTCTAACAACCCCTCATCTACCAGCTTATCTAAATCTATGAAATAGATATTGCCCGCACAGCCTGATGATGGCTGATATGGACTATCGCCAAATATGGTGGGGCCTACCGGAAGAACCTGCCAGTACTTCTGTTTCAAATCACCAAGGAGATCAACAAAATTGTAAGCCTCTCTCCCAAGAGTACCTATACCATATGGTGACGGCAGACTCGAGATTGAAAGAAGTATTCCGGAGCCTCTGAGATTTTCTTTGGCCTCCAAATTACCATTCCTCTTTCCTAAAATTTTCCGTTTTTTTCGTATCTGAGATTATTTTATTTCCTATTGTCGGATTTGTCAATCTTTTTAGTGGTTTCAAACTCATTTTTGCCATTTTTCACGTAATTTACATTCATTTTTTGGTAGTTATTACCACAGTTTCAAAGATTTTTTTCGAAAAATTTATTACAGAAAATATTGCCTATTTCTGATAGTAAATGTATAATTTAATTATCACATAAGAAAGGACAAATACTATGGCTACGATTAAGGATATTGCCGCCCGGCTGGGCGTGTCAATCAGCACTGTTTCAAAGGGATTAAATGGTGCCAGCGATATAAGTGAGGAGCTTCGTCAGACAGTTTTAGACACTGCTGTCGAAATGGGCTACAGCACAAAGCGCTCCAGAAAGGTAGAAAACCGCAAGCTGGCTCTGTTTATTGAAAATATGAACTACGAGTCTATCGATGAGTTCGGATATGATGTAGTGCTTGGTTTCAAACAGAATGCTTTTAAGCACAAATGGGACGTGGACATCATCCCTGTCACACCTCAGCTTCAGGCAGAAGAAAAATATGATACATATATATTAAAGAATGGCTATTGTGGCGCATTTCTGGTAGGTTTTGCTCTTCACGATGAATGGATGCAGCAGCTCAAAAATACTACAATGCCTACCGTTTTGTTTGATAACTATATAGAAAACAATCCCAATGTAGCCTATGTAGGCACCGACAGCTACGAGGGCATTGACATGGCTGTAAAGCATCTGCACAATCTGGGCCATAAAAAGATTGCCTTTATCAATGGTTCTCTTTTTTCCCTGGTTTCGGATCAGCGTCAGGAAGCCTTTGAAAACTCTATGCGCAATGCCGGTCTTGAAATCTACCCGGAGCTCATGGGACACGGCTACTATATTCCTGAAACCGCACAGTATTACGTTTCAAATTTTATTGCAGCAGGTGCCACCGCTATCCTCTGCGGAAGCGACACTATAGCAAAGGGTGTTATCTCCGAGTGCCAGCTGCACGGCTTCAATGTGCCAAATGATATAAGTGTGGTCGGATTTGACGATGTCAAGTTTGCCGCAGCCCTTACCCCTCCTCTTACCACTGTCAGACAGGAGTGTAATGATCTGGGCCGCTGTGCATATATTATATTGAATTCGCTCATTCACCATATTCCAATCAGCCGCACACAGCTACGTCCAAGGCTGATTGAAAGAGAATCTACTGCACGAGTTTCCACCGCACATGCTGCTGAGGAATAGCCTGCATATATACCACCTTCCAAAGGAGGCAAAATTGTTCAAACGCAAACATGTAACCACTTTAATTACATATTCGCTGGTATTTTTCAGTGCAATCTCCATGACAGCCTGCTCTTTTTCGGATGTCTCTTATCTATTCAAGAGTCCCGCACAAAAGCAGGCTATTCTGCACAAATCACCTGCGTTTTGGGAGGATACCACAAGTGTTAAAGGAAGCAGCAACCTGTCTATCCTGCACAATGTCGCCTTTGAGGGGCAGCCATACAATGATACAAGACAGTTTGGTGATAACATCCTTATGGTAGGACAGGGCAGCTACAATAATTCCATCATAGAGACCGATGATCAATCCGTTAAGTATTCATTTGATGTATATAATCCCTGGTCCAATGAAATCACGGCAAGCCTCACTCACGACAAAACCGACTGTGATGACTACATGATAAAAGGTGACCGACTCTGGCTCATCAATTCCGATGCCGGCAGGGCAACAATCTATGATAAAGATTTAAAGGAGATAAAAACCTGCAAATATAATCCTGATGACTATGATGGCAATTACGATACATCAGATTCTGCTGGTGGCGATGTGCCGAATCCCGGCAATTATTATGATGTCTCACAGATTGCCACCTCCGCTGACGGAAAATACGCTCTCGTGTCAGGTGTCACACCCGATACCTACAAATATGCAGTCTCTGATATAAGGCTTGACGATAACACAGTGCTTTCAACCTACGAAGGACAAAGTTTTTCCATGTCATGTGTCGACTCAAATGGCTTTGTAATCGAGGCAGATACGGCCAACAATATTTGGAACTATCATTCATCCGATGGAGAAAACAGCTTTTTTTCACTGCCGGATGTGGTGGATGTGACTTTGGCAGAGGATGGTGACATGCTCATACGATGCCAGGATTTATCCTCGGACAACATCATCAGTTACTATAAATATTCACCCGCCACCGGTGTCAGTTCATCCTTTTCATACAACCTGGCGACTCGAAACACAGGCAAAATGTCCGACAGCTCATCCGACTCTGCGGCAGCCGATACCAAGACCTACTGTTCTGCCAACTCGGTATATCTGCCTGATGCAAACTGTGTGATGATGCTTTTGTACACAGCGCAGTGCAACCCGGAAATTCTCATCTGGTCACTCGACAAGGGCAAGAATGACAGCAAAGCCGAAATCACGTCATACAATGACTGTGATACACTGCTACAGGCCTTACGCGATGATGGCTCATATGTATCCCCATATTCTGCCATAGACTCCTCTGACAGTACCGATGAAAATCAGGAGGCTACGGAGGAGGCCGGGAAGGATTCTGACTACAATACATACGGCGACGAGGTCACTCTGATACCTGACACCGCGTCATATGACTGGGGTGATTTATCCGACATAAATGCACGTATCACAGCCCTTGAACAGAAATACGGTTTTTCCATATATTTCGGGCCTGAGGTGCCAAAGAGAATTGATTACTACGATATCCATCAATTCAAGAATAAGGATAAGCTGTCGGTCGCTCTGGATTCGCTTGAGGAAATACTTGGCTGTTTCCCTGATGACTTTTTCACACAGCTGTGTTATGGCGATGTAAGAGGCATGCGAATCTATCTGTGCGGTGATATTTCATCAGGCCACTCAGATATGATAAATGAGCCAAGTGGCTTCGTAAATATAATAAACAACCACAATGTGATGGTTCTAAACTGCAACTACAGCTGGGATTTCAGCTACACTGTAGGCCATGAGATTTCCCATCTGATTGACCAGAGGCTTACATTCATACACACCTATGATGACAAGAGCGAGTTTTCCGAGGAGAAATGGAACAGCTTTAACCCTGACAGCTTCTCTTATGATGATAGCTACGCAAACTACAATCCGGATGATCCATCGAGCCACATATCCGGGTATTTCATTGATTCCTACGGCATGACCTTTGCAACAGAGGACCGCTCTGAAATATTCGGAACCGCGATAGACGATTATATTAACGGCATTTATGATGATGCAAGATTCACAGATGATTCGCCGATACGAAACAAGCTGGACTACTACAGCAGATGTATCCGTGATGGCTTTGATACAAAGGACTGGCCTGATACGATGGCATGGGAGTCTGTGCTTACCGCACCGGGCACAGCCGATTAAATGATAATTTCAGAATAACACAAAAACCTCAAGTCATACGACTTGAGGTTTTTTAATGGGCAGAGATGGATTCGAACCATCGAAGCAAGTTGCAGCAGATTTACAGTCTGTCCCCTTTGGCCACTCGGGAATCTGCCCATGTATTCAATTACGATACTTGCATAGTTTATCACAATAGATGTGATTATGCAAGCATATTTTATCGTAACCAAATTATTTTCTTTAATACGTGGATTGCGCGCCTGGGACGATACTTTGGTGGGGGATTGATGCCCTCGCTTTCGCTACGCTACGCTGCTAAGAGTCTGTAGGAATTATGCTTTTAATCTTTCTATGACAGACGAAACCGGCTTTTATGCGCCGTCCATGGCGCATAACGCCTTGCCCAGCCGTCCATGGCCGGGCATTTCTGCTCCTCTAAGCATAATTCTGACAGACTCTAAGCAACTTCTCTATGCGCTCCAGTAAGGGCATCAATCCCCCACCAAAGCACCATCCCGGGCACACAATCCCTTACTTTGTAGCTATAATATAGAAATTAAAAAAGACAGCCTGCGATCGGCTGCCTTTTAGGAGAAGGTAGTTTTTACTATGGGGTATAGCAAAAACTATATAATGTATTGGGGGGTTTTTACGGTTATTATAATATCACGGTTATAACGATAAGTGTTCACAAATTGCATAAAAATCGTAGTTTGTTTTTATGCAATTTGTATAGTACTTTAGTTATATTTAATATTTTTCATATAGTGATTCTGCACAAAAGTATAGTTATTTTTTAAATATTATGTCCAACTGTTGTTTTGCTGTCCTCGTCAAACAGTGCTTCAAACTCATCTCTTGTGATTTTCTCCTTCTCAAGAAGAAGTGCTGCACATCTGTCAAGCACATCGCGGTACTCTGCTATCATGCTCTTTGCCTTGTCGTACGACTCGTCGATGATACGCTTTACCTCGACATCGATTGCCGATGCTATGCCCTCGCTGTAGTTCTTTGCATGGGCGAGGTCTCGTCCGATGAAGACCTCCTCCTCATCATCGGCATAGCAGATAAGACCGATATTGTCTGACATACCGTATTTGGTAACCATCTCGCGCGCAAGCTTTGTAGCCTGCTTGATGTCCTGTGATGCACCTGTAGTGATATCGTCAAACACAAGTTCCTCTGCGACACGACCGCCTAAGTCTACTACGATTTCCTGAAGCATACGTCCCTTTGTGTTGAACATCTCATCCTTCTCTGGCAGAGGCATGGTGTAGCCTGCTGCGCCTGCTCCTGTAGGGATGATTGAAACCGTGTATACAGGTCCCACATCCGGAAGCAGATGGAAAAGGATTGCATGTCCTGCCTCGTGGTAGGCTGTGATGCGCTTTTCCTTGTCAGAGATGATACGGCTCTTCTTCTCAGCTCCGATACCAACCTTGACGAAGGATTTTCTGATATCATCCTGTGTGATATATTCTCTGTTTTCGCCCGCTGCACGGATTGCTGCCTCATTCATCAGATTCTCAAGGTCTGCACCTGTGAAGCCTGCTGTAGTCTGTGCAATCTGCTTTAAGTCTACATCCTCTGCAAGAGGTTTTTTCTTGGCATGGACACCTAAAATTTCTTCTCTGCCGCCCACATCCGGTCTGCCTACTACAACCTTTCTGTCGAAACGTCCCGGACGCATGATAGCAGGGTCAAGTATATCCACACGGTTTGTGGCTGCCATGACGATAATGCCCTCATTGACACCAAAGCCATCCATCTCGACAAGCATCTGGTTCAATGTCTGCTCACGCTCGTCGTGTCCGCCGCCCATTCCTGTGCCACGGCGTCTGGCTACTGCATCAATCTCATCGATAAATACGATACAAGGCGCATTTTTCTTGGCATCCTCAAACAAATCTCTCACTCGTGAGGCTCCGACTCCGACGAACATCTCCACGAAATCAGATCCTGAAATGGTGAAAAACGGTACCCCTGCCTCTCCGGCTACTGCCTTGGCAAGGAGAGTCTTACCTGTTCCCGGAGGTCCTACAAGAAGGACACCCTTTGGGATTCTTGCTCCAAGTCTGGTGTATTTTCCCGGATCACGAAGGAAATCAACTATCTCTGCAATCTCCTCCTTTTCCTCCTTTAGGCCTGCTACATCAGAAAACTTGATATGGTTCTCCTCCTGTGTAGTGAGCTTCGCACGGTTCTTGCCGAAGTTCATCATCTTGCCACCGCCGCCCTGTGCTGCTGCGTTGTTGTTCATCACTGCAAAGAGTATGAACATGGCTCCGAATACCAAAAGATACGGAAGCAGTGTCATAATCCAGCTCTCAGCCGGAACATCCGCAACTGTATAGTCGGTGTACCCTGCTTTTGTCATGGTCTTTTCGATATTGTTTACATCTGATACATAAAGCACCTTTGATGTGCCATCCTTGAACTTCACCTCAAGACTTCCTGTCGGTATCTCCCTGTTTTGCACTACCTTTACACTCTTCACCTGATTCTTGTCAAGATCCTTCTCGAACTGACTCTGTGTGTAAGAGTTTGATGTAGCCCCGGCGCTCAGCCAGTACCAGATGCAGATTACTGCAAATACAATGATAATGTATACGCCTATTCCGCGCATACCGCTTTTTTGTTTATTCAATTTACTTCTCCTTTTTATTTTATTTCGCCCTCGACGAAGCCGATGTAAGGCAGATTTCTGAACCTCTGATCATAGTCAAGGCCATAGCCTACCACAAACTTATCAGGAATCACAAAGCCCACGTAGTCTACATTTACATCATCAACCACACGGCGCTCAGGCTTGTCCAAAAGTGTACAGATTGTGAGACTCTTCGGGTTTCTTTTGGCAAGGAGCTTTGAAAGCCTGCTAAGAGTATTTCCCGAATCAATGATGTCTTCTATGATGATGACATTCTCTCCCTCGATAGAATGCTCAAGGCCGTTTTTTAATCTTTGACATCGCCTGATGACTCTGTGCCTGAGCCATAGCTGGATACCGACATGAAATCCATAGTCATAGGCAAATCAATTCTCTTTGCAAGCTCAGTGGTAAAGAATATTGAGCCCTTGAGTATGCAAATGAGATATACTGACTGTCCCCTGTATTTTTCTGTGATCTGCGCTCCAATCTCTGCAATACGCTTATTGAGCTGCTCCTCTGTCAGATAAACCGAAATATCATATTTCTTTGAAAAATCCATTTTGTTTTCCTCCGTAAAATGTGATCTTAAGTACTTTTCCTGTCTGTGGTGTGACAAGTGCGCTACAGCCGGATCTGTATCCGATAATGGCATGCACCAGTGATTCATGGGCTATGAGCCACAGCCCCGCTCTCTGCTGTGCAGGAATTTTATCACCTGTAAATACCTGCTTCAGCTTCTTATGATGGCCCTCGTCATCCACAATTATATAGTCACCGGCTTTTCTTGTTCTTATTTCAAAGCCTTTCTTCATCTTATCATAATCAAACCATTTCGTATATGGTTTTTTGGGAATTTCGTCCATTTTACCATTAAAATCTTGTATACAAAGTGTGACATATGAGCCATCTGCCGAAAGCTTTATGTTTTTTTGCGCTCCCGTGGCACTCAGTGCCTCAAGCTCTTTTTGCGTAATATGAATTTCTTCTTTTTCATCGTCACACATTCCGGCGAAGAGTGTCACCTCGCCAAATGATTTTTCCGCAATAATTCCATATGGCAGATTGATTTTTCTGCCCGACTGCTGCCCTGCAAGCTTCACAAGTGCACCGATATGTGCGCTCGTGATGTCCTTGAGCCGCCCTGACGCCAGATGTATGCACTCGCGCGCCACTCCGCTTTTTAATGCCGGATGCAGACTCTCAAAGCGACTGATTTCAAGTATCACCCTGCCTTCTTTTTTTGAAACCATGCTGTCACACGCCTCTTTTAGCTGCTGCTCGTAAAAATCATTCATCACCGCAAGCTGTCCTGCGCTCTCATTGATATGCTCAATCGCCCTGTCATTAATCTGCAAAAGCAGTGGAAACACATCATGGCGCAGCTTGTTTCTGGAATAGGCTGTGTCAGTGTTTGTGGCATCGGTGACAAAAGCCTGTCCGTTTTCCATTAGATATTCCTCTATCTGTGCGCGTGTCGCTGATAAAAGCGGCCTGATATAGGTGACACCATTCTTCACAGAAACCGGATGCATGCCGGATAGACCCTTTGCTCCGCTTCCGCGAAGCATCTGAAAAAGAACTGTCTCTGCGTTGTCCTCCATATGGTGCGCAACTGCAACGACTACCTGCCTCCTGTTATCCTGATTTGGGTCTGATGCATTGGCCGGTTCACAGGGATATCTGCCTGCCTCCTCTTCAAACGCTTCATAGCGCAATATCCTGGCGGCCTCCTCCAGTCCGAGTCCATGACTTGCTGCATATTGCGGTACATCCACGAAATGCACATGGCACGGTATGTTAAGCCTCTCGCAGAGATCTGACGCAAACCTCGCATCCTCCCTGCTCTCGGCTCCTCTGATACCATGCTCCACATGCACTGCCTCCAACGCAAAATCAAGCTCATCTGCGCACTGTCTTTTTATCTCATTTAAAAGCAGCAGAAGGCAGACCGAATCCGCACCGCCCGACAGCGCAACAAGCACCGTGCTGTGATTGTTTATCATCTTGTTTTCCAGAATATAATCTTTCGTCCGTCTAATCATTATTTTTCCCAGATTCCTATTGCAACTACAGTCATATCATCCATGGCGTATCCGCCTGTGTCAAGCAGCACCCTGTCCAGAATTTCCTGCGCCATCACGCCTGCATTGTCACTTTTGACGCCTGCGATGATATCCATAAGCTTCCCCTGTCTGTCCTTTACATGCAGATATTCTAGCACACCATCCGTCACCATGACAAGGAAATCGCCACTTTGAAGTGTATTTTTTGATTGTTTGCTCTCCTGCCAGACATCGACTCCCGCCGGGAGTGATTCAATTTCTATAACACTTACTTGTTTCCCTGATTTGATAAATGACGGTGCAGCGCCTGTTTTTGTCAGCTCAAGCTCACCTGTGTACATGTCTATTGTGGCAAAATCAACCGTGGAATAGGACTCCTCGCCCGCCGATATGACCATGGCAGAGTTCATCAGCTTTAGGGCACTTTCCCTGCTAAAACCGGCCTCCAAAAGCTTTTCAAGCAAATCCACCACCAGTGTGCTCTCGGCCTGCGCCTGCTTGCCCGAGCCCATGCCATCGGATACACATACATGATACATGCCATCATCCAGCTGAAACATGCTGCAGCTGTCGCCATTTGCCTGAGAGCCGGTCTTCTTTTTGGTCGCCACCCCCGAAAGTGCATATAACTGATTCTCCTCGTAAAGCACAATAGATGTCCTCTCATCGGATATTATTGAAACTGTCCCATGTGCCTGCCTGAGTTTCACTCCCATGGCGCGTGAAACCGCCTGCACATATTTTGAAATTTCAATCCCACCATCTATCTTGGTGCAGACATCTGCCTTTATACATACCTGCTGCCTTGCGTTCTCATAAATATGAGCATTTTCCACCTGTATACCAGCCTCTTTTGTATATACATAAACTCTTGAAAGACGCAGCCTTCTTTTTTTATCAATACATTTTTCAGCCCTGCACCAGCTCTCCATGAGCTCTGCCATAGCGTCAAGCTGTGCGGCTATGACGCGTCTGTTTTCCGTGAGACGCCTGTACCAGGCTTCATTTAACTCAATACGGGCAAATGCCTCTGTGGCGGCTTCCACCATGCGCGTATAGTGCGGGCAGCCACCCACATATCTGTTTTGCACAATGTCCTCTGTTTTCATACGTTTGCGCACTGCATCAGCAAGCATTTTTATACTGTCGGAAATCGAAGCCCCGCTTGTCCAGCACACACTGCAGCCCTCACAGCATGCACAAAGTCTCCCTGTCACCTCAAGCTGTATTTTCTCACTCTCATCAGGGATTTTATCTGCCGTACATTTTACAGCCATGACATTTGCAGTCGAAATAATGCCTGAAAGTCCTGAAACTGCTGTGGCAAATGCCTCCTCCCTGTCGGGCAGAAGTCCTGCTATGACCGGGTTTTCATTGTGCTCAAGAGCCCTTAAATATTCGCATGCTCTGCAAAGCACAAAGGCCATCGAAAACACAACAAGGCTCTCTGCTACCGACAACACTATCTCATCCGTATCCGGCCTTCCCAGAAATGTTACCGACAGATTCATCACCGCCGTGGCACAAGCTGCTACAACGGCTGTTGTCAGACATCCGTTTTTACTGCTTTTTCTCACAAATAGCCTTTCCCCAAAGTAAATCACCGCAATAATAAAGAGATACTTACATATCGACGGTATCGATATAAAGTATCCCATTCCAATAATTAATCCTATGTAAAAAATAATCGTATGCCCATTGCTCAGACAATAAACTCCATATACTGCAGGTATCAGCGGATAACAATCCATCACACACACCAGTGTGGATGCAAATGCCATAAGCCCCCACACGGCCTTTTTTAAATTTGCACTCCTCATCTTTTTGCCTCCATCTTTTTTCAACGATTATATGTGGTCAAAAATGAAGGTTTTGACGAAAAAGCGCAACTATATCTTCAAAAATTATTTGTCCTTTTCCTTGAAGATTATTTCATTGTCATACGCAAGCCCCAGCTTGCTCTTTGCTATATCCTCTATGTACTGGTCACTCTGCATATACTGCTGCATGCTTTCTATCTCATCAGCACGCTCCGATTCTTTAGTGTACTGCTTTTCAAGCTCCGCTTTTTGTGCGGCATATGTAGATTCCTTCTGCTTTAGCTGCACAACCTGGACTACCATAACCACAAGAAATGCTATAACTATGATAGAAACACTTAAAGTTCCGCCCCTTCTCTTTGCACGACGTTTACTCATTATTCCTCCTTAGGTGCTTATCTGAATATCCTGCCAAACATTTTATCTTTTTTTCCGGTCACCTCCGGTACCTTCGAATACGTAATCATGTCTATCTCACCTTCTATATCGGCTTCTCCCTTCTCAAGGTTTAGCCTGTTTACGTGAAGATCCTTGCCCTTTAGGTCAAGCATGCCTAGCTCCGTCTCCAAAAGTATCTCTCCCACATCAAAGGAGAGCACATCCAAAATGCCTGTAAAGCTGCCTGTTCTGCGATTATTCAAGATAAGCTTATGACTCTTTGTGCCTGATATTTCTTCCATTTCCTGTCCCTCACATATTTTTTATATGTCCCAAAAACAGCCTCACATATGGCTGCCATCTGTGGAATCACATATGTAAATATATGCCGGGATTCATGAAAATATAACCTATATATACTCAAAAAGATCTTTTGCTTCTTCCTTCTTTGTTGTGTCAAGGAGATTTAACACCTTAACCTTGACTGTCTTTTGTCCAAATGCTATCTCTATTATGTCTCCGACCTTGACATTTACAGATGCCTTTGCCGGTCTGCCGTTTACTATGACACGGCCTGCGTCACATGCCTCATTTGCCACTGTACGTCTCTTTATCAGACGTGATACCTTCAAAAATTTGTCTAATCTCATTGTTACCTCTGTGTCTTGCCTATAATAAATCAATTCATAACTATTACCCTGATTTCAGTGGATATAGCCAAAAATGGGCGGAGCCTTAAAGGCTTCACCCATTCTTCTACTCCGGATAGTCTGACTTATTAGTTAAGAGAATCTTTTAAAGCCTTTCCAGCCTTGAACTTAGGAGCCTTAGATGCTGCAATTGTCATCTCAGCGCCAGTCTGTGGATTTCTTCCTGTTCTTGCTGCTCTCTCAGATACCTCGAAAGTACCGAATCCAACTAACTGGATCTTCTCACCTTTCTTTAACTCCTCAGCAACAACATCTGTGAATGCCTTTAAAGATGCCTCTGCGTCCTTCTTTGATACTCCGGCCTTCTCTGCCATAGCTGCAACTAAATCTGCTTTGTTCATGATAAAATTCCTCCTCTGGATTTTCATAATTTATATAATTCGAGCTATATTCCCAAATTACCTACAAGAATATATATACTTGTTTTTATGGGGTTTGTCAAGGAAAATGCGCTATTTCCTAGGCTTTTATGTACTTTTACCATTCTTAAAACCTTACTTTGAACTTAATAAAGAGGTTAATGTTGAAAGATAATCGGATATGTCCTTATTTGTCAGACTATTTTTGGAACTGTCAGAGGATTTATTGTTGGTTCCCCGTGATGAATTTGTACTCTGCGAGCTGCCGGTGGTGCTGCCCTGAGATGTACTTTGATTGTCCTTCTCATCAGCCCTCTCTGAGGCTGTCTCGGAAGGTGTCTGTGCGGTGGCTTGTGAACTGCCGGTGCTGTTAGTTTTGGTACCTGATGAATCGTTTGCAGAGCTGTCCGTATCGTCATTTATCGTAATCTGTATGGTGGCCTCCTTTGAGTTCACGTAAAGCGTCCTCGTCCAGGTGTCATAGCCATCGGCTGTTACCTTAAGCGTGTGTTTTCCGTATGTTATCTCAACCGGGCTCGTATAGTCGATTTCAATGCCATCGACATATATTTTTGCTCCCTGCACGTCAACCTCGAAAAGGATGCTGCTCTTTTTAGGGCCCTCACCCTTTAAATCATTTAAATTTACCTTTGTAGTCTCTCCTCTTTTTATCTCAATATCCGTGCTGCCTCCCCAGCCATTGTTGGCCACAGCGAGTGTATAGCTGCCCTCCGGCACATCAAGCGACATATCCTTAGTGATTTCTGCAAATATCCTGTCTCCGAGCTGCAAAAAACTGCCCTCAAACAGCGATGTATTGCTAAGCTGCAGTGTGCCGTGCCCTGTCGTGACAGAAATTGACACTATATCCTTGTCAATCCCGACAACAGCCAGCTTATCCTGCGCCGTGAGGCTGTCAGTATCTACGACATCCGAGCCTGAAAATATCATGGTGCGCTCACCCAGCCTGTAGCTGCTATTTCCGATTTCAAGCACGCTCTTATTCTTATCCACAGAAAAATTGGTCACTGCGTCGTTTGTCCACACCTTATCGGATTTTTGTATCCGCTTTGCCTTGCCGTCTGAATCTGCCCCTGATATTTCAACCACATCACCCTGATGTATGTCTGAAACTGACATGTGATTGCCATATTTGTCAAAAAAGCCGGTGGTCAGCCCATAGTAATACTGATACTGCACTCCTGTCGAGTAATTGTATACCCTGATCGTCTCGTTGGCACTGTTTATGTCCGATACTATGAGAATATCTGAACTTTTCTTAACGGACTTTCCGTTTTCCTCCGCAGCAGCTTTCAAACCGGACTGCGTGCTTTCTCCCACGGCCTCCGTCGTATCATTCATGCTGTTATAGAATTTTTTTACACCATCATCCGTGTCCTGTTTTCCACATGCTGCAAGTGACAGCGCAAGCATGCATACTGTGCAAAATAATCTTTTGAATTTCTTCATCTGTATTTCCTTTAATAGCTGGCTTTAAACGTTTTTCTACAATAATAATATATCGTATAGTCATTTACTTTTCAATTAAATTCACTATATATATGCATTACTGCTTACACTATGGCATGCAGGGCATGCAAATACTCCTCGCGCTCCCCGCTTAGCTGTATGAGCTGTGCAAGCTTATCCACATCACGGTCGCATACCCATGACTTGCGCGAGTTGCTATAGTGATTGCAGAGCTTACAAAATTTTTCAGGAAACAAAAGCAGTGCTTGAAGCAGTCTCATTGATGTATCATCAAGACTTCTTACGCTGCAATAGCTGTCAAGAATTGCATCTGCAACCGCTGTATCCCAGTGATTTTTTTCGAGCATCTTGCGCATGTACTCCGCAAGATCAGTTTCCGGATATCCCGGATGCATGGTCTCGAAATTGACAGGGAGCCATCTTCCGGACTGTGTATACACGACATTGTGCTGATTGAAGGCTCCGTGGCAGTATATCGGAACCGACGTTTTACTATTTTCCAGCTCACACAATATTTCCGCCGATTTCTGCCCCTGCTCTAAGAATCTCTCATAGCATTCATAAAACAGATGTTCAAAGGCATTTGTCTTGCTGCGACGCAGTATGTAGTTTTTTAGCTTTACTATCTGCGCACATTTTCGCTGAGCTTTTTCATGCAGGCTTTCTACCTCGATATCCGAAGGCAGAGGATACTTTTCCAATATATTGTGCAGCTGCGCTAATGCCCTGCTGCCGCCACGCATATCATCTATGCTGTCCGTGCTGCACTCTCTGCCTGCTCTGTAATCCTTCAATATGTATGCGTCCTCACAGTTATCTCGCGATATGATACACTGCTCCTTTGTCTGTGATATCTGCTCCACATCCATACCGTTTCTCTGGATAAATGCCAGCGTATCCCGCAGGGTACATGCCCTTTGCTCATGCCCTCTGTACGGCACGAGCAGCTTCTGCCCGATGCCTGTATCACATATATATGCTCCTCTGCCCTTTATTATCCTGCTTACTGTAAGCTCATATTTTTCCAAAGCCACTTCCGGCTGATTATACTAAAAAAATACCCCCCTCATATGATTAATGCATCATAACTATTCAGATGCTTTTTAATCATATGAGAGAGGTTATTATTTTATTCGCAAGCTCCTTAAGTTTTTGTGCTTCATTGAGCGATGGGTCATCAAGCACCTGCTCATAAAGTCTGTCCAGGATATCGCCAAGCTTCGGTCCCGGCTCTACTCCCATTTTAATCAGGTCGCTGCCATTTATTTTCATTTCCTTTTTGGATACACACTGGTGGTCTGCAAGGATTTTCCTGTATACACGCTCATATTCTGCGATGTATTCAAGCTTTTCTGCGCGCTTATACATGCTCTGTCCGAGTGTATCGGCTCTTTTCACCTCAAATAACAGCGGAAAAAGCTCTGTTCCTATGCGGCTCATGGCTCGCCTTACATTGCGCTCTGTGATGGCCGGACGGTCATCATGCTCTTTTACGAGCTTACAGCAACAGTCTGTAGTCCTGTTATCAAACTTAAGGCGCCTGAGTATCTTTCTTGTCATATCAGCTCCCACAACAGGATGCTTCTTGAAATGATTCTGGCCTTCCTCATCTGTCGTAATGCACACAGGCTTTGCCACATCATGAAGCAGCATGGTAAGCCTTAGGATTTTGTCCGCTCGCACATGCTCCAAGGTATGAAGCGTATGCTCGCCGACACTGTACATATGGTGCTTATTGTGCTGAGGTGTCTGCATCATCACATCAAACTCCGGCATGAATACCGCTGTGAGTCCAAGCTCATACAAATCTCTCATCATCTGCGGATGGTCTGATGTCAGAAGCTTCACAAGCTCCACCTGGATTCGCTCTGCGCTGACCTTTGACAATGCAGGGGCAAGCTCTTTTATGGCTGCTTTAGTCTGTGCCTCTATATCAAAGCCAAGCTGGGCTGCAAATCGCACCGCACGAAACATCCTGAGTGCATCCTCACTGAACCTGTCGTGTGCACAGCCCACACATCTGATCACATGTGCTTTTAAATCTGCTATGCCGTCAAATTCATCGACAAGTCCTGCCCTATGATTATACGCCATGGCATTGATTGTGAAGTCGCGCCTCTCCAGATCAAGCTTCAGATTGGAGGTAAAGGTAACCTCCTTTGGATGGCGTGCATCCTCGTACTCTCCGTCTATCCTGTAGGTGGTGACCTCATAGCCCACATGCTCCAGCATGACCGTGACTGTGCCATGCTGGATACCTGTGTCTATCGTATGGTCAAATATCGCTTTGACCTGCGCAGGCTTTGCAGATGTGGTGATATCCCAGTCCTGCGGTGTCCTGCCAAGGAGACTGTCACGCACGCATCCACCTACCGCATATGCCTCAAAGCCATGCTCGTAGAGCGTGTCTATTATGAAGTTGACATTCTGCGGTAAATCTATGCGCATCTGTATTTTCTCCTTTTAATATGCCTTACCCCAGTATACGAGCTTATGCGCCGGCTTTCCACAGCATACGCATACGTCGGAAATCTGCTCCTGGTCACCAAATGGCATACAACGGCTTGTAACTGTTGTGTCCTCTTTGATTTTGTTCTCGCAGGCCTCGTCTCCACACCACATAGCACGGATAAAGCCCGGCTTTGTCTCTGCGATTGCCTTGAACTCATTGTAGTCGTGTGCATCGTTTATATGGCTTGCAAGGAATGCCTTTGCCTTCTCGAGCATGTCATTCTGCATTGTCTCAAGTACCTCTGCGAGCTTCTCATTTACCTCATCGAGTGAGACAACGATTTTCTCTCTTGTGTCTCGGCGGACGATAACGCACTGGTTTTTCTCGATATCCTTTGGTCCAATCTCGATACGTGTTGAGATTCCCTGAACCTCCTGTGCTGCGAACTTCCAGCCAGGTGTCTTGTCGGTTGCATCGATTTTCACGCGGAAATCCTTTGAGAGCTTGTCCTTGAGGTCGTATGCCTTGTCAAGGACGCCGTCCTTCTGCTGCTGGATTGGAATGACCATAACCTGTGTTGGTGCAATCTTTGGTGGAAGCACGAGTCCTGAGTCATCTCCGTGAACCATGATGATAGCTCCGATAAGACGTGTTGAAACGCCCCATGATGTCTCATGACAGTACTGTAATTTATTGTCCTTGTCTGTGTACTGGATGCCGAATGCCTTAGGGAAGCCGTCACCAAAGTTGTGTGAGGTTCCTGACTGGAGTGCTTTTCCGTCATGCATGAGTGCCTCTATTGTGTATGTAGCCTCTGCTCCGGCGAACTTCTCCTTGTCTGTCTTTCTTCCCTTTACCATAGGGATTGCAAGATATTTCTCACAGAAATCCGCATAGATGTTTAACATCTGTACTGTACGTGCCTCTGCCTCCTCGGCTGTTGCATGAACAGTATGTCCCTCCTGCCATAAGAACTCTGATGAGCGGAGGAATGGACGTGTTGTCTTCTCCCAGCGCACTACTGAGCACCACTGGTTATATACCTTTGGAAGGTCTCTGTGTGACTGTACTGTTTTGCTGAAAAGCTCGCAGAAAAGTGTCTCTGATGTAGGTCTTACTGCAAGTCTCTCCTGAAGTGTCTCAAGTCCGCCCTGTGTGACCCATGCGACCTCCGGTGCAAAGCCCTCTACGTGATCCTTTTCCTTCTGGAGCAGGCTCTCCGGAATGAACATTGGCATGTATACATTCTCTACTCCTGTCTCTTTGAACATTGCATCGAGATTCTTCTGTATATTCTCCCAGATGGCATAACCATTGGGTTTAAAGATCATGCATCCCTTTACAGATGAATAATCCATCAACTCTGCTTTCTTCACAACGTCTGTATACCATTGTGTGAAATCTTCCTCC
>ENA-OQNJ01000038-OQNJ01000038.1-human-gut-metagenome-genome-assembly--contig:-NODE-38-length-28458-cov-3.289965_pt1 | contig 28458 bp, 23 predicted proteins | sample MGYA00242630_ERZ504882 | MGnify/ENA primary metagenome ERZ504882 (study PRJEB26092, sample SAMD00036408) | human gut metagenome | host: Homo sapiens | study: EMG produced TPA metagenomics assembly of... | reverse complement strand
TATCACCACCGTAGCACTTGGCAAGCACATCCTTGCGTAAGCGCCTTAACCGTCTCTCTTGCTATAATCTTGCCACCGACTGCTGCCTGAATAGGTATCTCAACAAATGACCTTGGTATCTCACCCTTAAGCTTCTCGCACATCTTACGGCCTCTTTCGTATGCACTCTCCTTGAATACGATAAATGAAAGTGCATCGACCATTTCCTTATTGATTAAGATGTCAAGCTTGACAAGCTCTGAGCGCTCATAATCCTTCATCTCATAGTCAAACGAAGCATATCCCCTCGAGCGTGACTTTAAAGCATCAAAGAAATCATAGATAATCTCATTTAATGGCAAGTCGTACTTTATGAGAGCTCGTGTTTTTTCGATATACTCCATGCTGATATAGACTCCTCGTCTCTCCTGGCACAGCTTCATAATCGCACCGACATAGTCACTTGTGACCATAATCTCTGCAGATACGTATGGCTCCTCCATATACTCAATCTCTGACGGATCCGGCATATTTGAAGGATTGGTCAAATCTATCACCTCACCGCTTGTCTTGTGAATCTTGTAAATAACACTAGGTGCAGTGGTAACGAGATCCAGATCAAACTCTCTCTCCAGTCTCTCCTGAATAATTTCCAGATGTAAAAGACCAAGGAATCCGCATCTGAAGCCAAAGCCAAGTGCCAGTGATGTCTCAGGTTCAAACTGTAATGAAGCGTCGTTGACCTGCAGCTTTTCAAGCGCATCCCTTAAATCAGGATACTTTGCACTGTCCGCAGGATAAAGACCACAGTAAACCATAGGGTTGACCTTCTTATAGCCCGGAAGCGCCTCATCGCACGGTCTGTCAACGAGTGTAACTGTATCACCCACGCGTGTATCCCTGACATTTTTGATGCTGGCCGCAATGTATCCAACCATACCGGCCGAAAGCTCATCGCATGGTATAAACTGGCCTGCGCCAAAATAACCCACCTCTGTAACCACATCAGATGCACCTGTAGCCATCATCTTTATTGTGTCTCCTACCTTTACAGAGCCTTCTCTCAGTCGGCAGAAAATAATGACTCCCTTATAAGAATCATATGTTGCATCAAATATAAGCGCCTTAAGCGGTGCATCTTTATCGCCTGTTGGTGCCGGAATCTTTTTTACAATCTGCTCCAGCACATCCTCTATATTGAGTCCTGTCTTTGCGGAAATACGCGGTGCATCCATAGCTTCAATACCGATAACGTCCTCAATCTCCTGTGCCACCTCATCCGGGCGCGCACTCGGCAGATCCACCTTATTTATAACAGGAAATACATCCAGGTCATGATCCAGTGCAAGGTAAACATTTGCAAGTGTCTGTGCCTCAACACCCTGGGCCGCATCCACTACAAGTATAGCTCCGTCACATGCCGCAAGACTCCTTGATACCTCATAGTTAAAATCCACGTGTCCCGGTGTATCTATCAGATTTAAAAATATACTCTTCGCCATCCTTTGCGGTATATATAATACGGACTGCCTGAGACTTGATTGTGATACCACGCTCTCTCTCTAAATCCATATTGTCGAGCACCTGAGCCTGCATCTCCCTGCTGGTAAGTGTGCCTGTTTTTTCTATAATTCTGTCCGCGAGTGTAGATTTACCGTGATCAATATGGGCAATAATACAAAAATTGCGGATTTTGCTCTGATCTATTGACATATGTCCTCCTAATGCTTTCAATAACTCATCAAAGTTTATCAGATTTGTGAAATAAAGTCTATATTATTTTAACACTTTATCAAGTATATCTGCAAGTGGTTCCATTGCATTGTACGCTTCCTCCTTGGTATTTGTCTGCGCTCCCACCTCCACGAGCAGCGATTTCGGACACAGATGCATATTATATCTGTAGCCCTTTAAGTATATGCGCCTTGCAAGCCCCGGATAATACTCATTTGCCATGAGCTGCAGCTGAAATGAAAACGCCAGATTATCCCCCAGATACTCATTGGGCAGACTATTAATCGGCCCCCTTGCAGCAGTACGGCACAGCCCGTTAAAAAACATAATCTGTGCCATAGGCTTTCCATCTATTGTGGCAGCAAGCCTTGTAGTCTCAGCCACTCCATCCCTGTGCAGGTCAATAACCACCTTTATAGACGGATTTTTCTCAATAATCTCTGTAATCTCAGGAAGTGAATTAGAATACGCATGGTCGCGGTCATTCACATCATACTGCCCCTTGTGATGCAGCACATTGTAGCCGTATTTTTCCCTCAAAAGTGATTCAAGCCTATCACCCACTCCAACTACGGTCTCTGTCTCTGACGTATCAAGGGAATCACTGTACCCCTCCTGCGAATGTGTATGGTATATGAGTATATCAGGACCGTCGCCTGACTTTTCTATAGACATATCGCGCCCAAGCAAAGCCTCCTCACACAGCTCATCGGCTCCTATATATGTAGTCTTGTCCACCTGATAATTAGTTTTTTAACCAGATTGTCAAAGCTCATATCTACCTGCGGCATTTTCACGTTCTGCTGCTCCTTGAGCTCTGCCAGCTCACCGTTTTTTTCAGCTTCATCAACAAATGCCAGCTGGTCGGTATCCGGCAGCATATTGTTCCTGACACTTGCATTTTCATTTTCCATCGCAGCAAGCTCCTCATATGAGAGAATACCTCCTGCTGTACCCTCATCCTCCACAATACGCAGCTCCTTCTTTTTTGAATCATCACACTCCTTGTCAGAATATGTAAGGTGCGGAAATTTTTCTTCCACGAACTTCTTTCCCACACCATCACCGCAAAACAGCATAGACGCAATATATATAAATGCTATAAGCACAATCATTTTCTTCTTCACAATATCATCTCCCATCTAAAGCATCAGGCAGCCCCTGCTACATAAAGCTTATGCGGCTGGCTCTAATGATATTCGAAGCAATAAAATTATTCACTATAGTCATCATATTCATCGTTTGAAAAAGCCATATTTATGCCCTCAGACAAGAGCCCTGCCAGTCTCTTAACCGTCTCGTCAATATCCTTCGGCGTCACAAACATGCCGTTTAACTTAGGCGACATGAGCTTTGCGGTGTTCTCCCGGCTGGCATTTACCGCATCTGAAACAATAGTCACCGCATCAATGACTGTCGGAATACCAATTGCGATAACAGGCACTCCGAGATTGCCATGGTTAATACCGTCCCTGTGGTTTCCTACCCCGCTTCCGGGCACTATTCCTGTATCCGTCAGCTGTATGGTACAGCCCAGCCTCTTTGTACTGCGTGCCGCAAGCGCATCAATTGTCACAACAAAATCAGGCTTCACCTCGCTCACCACACCCTTTATTATCTCAAGGCACTCCATGCCTGTCTGAGCCATTACGCCCGGCACCAGGCCGCACACACTGTTTACATTCTCGTTGCTAAACGCATACCTGCCATATTCCTTTACTATATGGCGAGTGATAAACAAGCTGTCAACGCATCTTGGTCCAAGCGCATCAGGAGTTACATTTCTGTTTCCAAGTCCGACAACAAGTGCCGCATATATACGCTTGTCACAGACAGCCTTTACAAAGCTCTTAAGCTCTCTTGAAAGCTCCCTCGTCACAGCCTGACAGCACTCCTCATCTCCCTCGGACAGCATAGCAGCCTCAATTGTCACATATTTTCCTTTAGGACGGCCTGTAGCCCTGACTGCATTTTCTGAGTCAATTGTCACTACACTGACTATGATTCCATTATCCAGCTTTTTTTCAGAGAAATTCACACCTCTCATATCTGTGTTTGCCTTTTTAAGGCTCTCCTGCGTCTCAAGCGCCAGATCAGTTCTTGCACACCATTTATCAGCCGACAAATCAATACACCTCCCTTGTATGATATTCCAAAATCACATATATGTTAATTTTTTGCAATTTTTTTACAAAATATGTATTGACAGAGCAGAAAGGTTGACATATTATATTCTAGTATGTTTGTGCCAAAGCGTCCGTGTCTGTTTTGGCATACATTAGATTAAATATTTGGAGGTGTACGAGTTGGCTAACATTAAATCAGCAAAAAGAGAATTTTAAGTAACAGAAACTAAGGCTGCAAGAAATAAAGCAATCAAATCAGGAGTTAAGACAGCAATCAAGAAGGTTGAGGCTGCTGTAGCTGCAAATGATAAGGCTGCTGCTGAGGCTGCATTAAAGGATGCAACTTCTGTTATCGCAAGCGCTGGTTCAAAGGGTATCTTCCACAAGAACAACGCAGCCAGAAAAGTATCTCGTTTAACAAAGCTTGTTAACGGATTAGCTTAATTACTATATAGCAATAAATAATAAACCCATCGGTGCCGTCATACCGATGGGTTTTTTTATTTGCTTTTTTGTATATTTGCGTTATATCATTTACTGCCTGTCGCATGAGTGCCTGTCATATCTGCAGAGTACTGCACTATAAAAAGCTCCACAGCCATCTGGTCATTCATCCTGCCGGTCTTCACAGCCTCCTCATACGCCACACCGTCTCTCACAGCCCTCTTTAAATCATCCAGCGAATATGCCCTGCACTGCGCCTGATATTTACGCACCGCCCACTCCGGACATCCGGCCTTTGATGCTATATCCTTGTTGCCAAAGCCCTTATTTGTCATGGCTTTCACATTCATCAGTATATTGAACTGGCGCGATATAAGATACATAATACGCATGGCCGGCTCTTTAAGTGCCAGCAGATCGTAATACAGCTCAAGCGCACGCTTTTGTCTGTGTGATGCAATCGCATCAACCATCTCAAACACCTTGTTTGTGATCTGCTCTGTCGTTACAGCCTCAACATCCGAAAGCTCAATCACATCCTTGTCCATGCAGTAGCACAGCAGCTTCTCAAGCTCCTTGTCGATATTTTCCATATCTGTTCCGGTTTTTTCTATAAAGCTGTTGTAGGCAGCCTGACTCATGCCCTTTCCATCTTTTCTAATCCTCATTCCTATCCATCTGGCAAGTGTCTCATCCGTCTGTTCCTTGAACTCCACAGGATTACCGCACTTGGCTGCCGCCTTATAAAGCTTTGAGCGCTTATCAACGCTCTACCTCAACAAATATAAAGTGCGTGCTCTCAGGTGAATCCTTTAAATACTCTCCAAGCTCATCGCCTGCCTTTGAAAAAATGCCTGCATCCTCTATAAGAATCACTCTTTTATCCGCTAAAAAACGGAAGTGTCTCCGCCAGGTCAATTATCTCCTTCTGGTTGATTCCATCGCCCTCAAACGATGAAAAGTTCATGCTGTCGCCCTCATTTACCATAGCCTTTATCAGCTTGTCCCTGTACTGTTTTATGAGGTATCTCTCCTGTCCATACAGCAGATAAACCTTTTTGAAATCTCCTGCTTTTATATCATTGTCTATTGTTTTCATATATAGTACTCTCTTTATACTTAATCTGACCGCTTTGCATTGTGTATAAAATACGGCACTTTGCATCCATAAGCCTATCCATGGCTTCATCAGCCGGATGTCCATAGCGGTTTTCTGCCGCGCATGATACTGCAGCCCACCTTGGGCTTAAAGCCTCAATCCAGTCTGCAGAGCTTGAATACTTGGAACCATGATGATTTGCCTTGTAAAAATCCACAGAAAGCTCATCCCCATACTCATTAACAAGCTTCTTTTCTACCTCAGATGATATATCTCCGCCGAAAATACCACTAAACCTGCCATCCGTGAGCTTCAGCACAAGACACATATCGTTTCTGTCTAAGGCAGTATCAGCTGGCCCCGGATACAGGCACATGATGCCATCAGCTTCTTCATTTGCAGTACTGCGCGAACCTGATGCATCATTTATTTCAATCGAATCCCCCTTTGACATAAGGCATATATCAATTCCTGCTTCCTTAGCTTTAAAAAGAAGCTCCTCCATAGCTTCCTCATTAGCCGCCGCTTCTGCCACAACTATATGCTCTATAGTATACCCACTGTCTATCACCTCAGACAATCCGCTTATATGATCACTGTCTGCATGTGAAACAAACCAGTATGATATACTCTGTATGCCGTTATACTTAAGAAACGGCATAATCACATTCTCGCCAAGCTGTTTTCGGTCAGAACTTCCTCCATCAATAAAGATGCATGTGCCTGACTCAAAGCGGTAAAATATGCCATCTCCCTGCCCCACATCAAGTATATCAAGCTGCGCAGCAGTTTTTGGCTTCACAAGCAAAATTGCAAGCAGGACTGCTGTACACACCACTCTTTGGACACTGTAAAGGATTTGGCTTTTTTCTTTTAAGCCACACTCTATTGCACGTTTTTTAAGCGAAAATACCACCAAAAAGCCACTCATAACAGCATAAAAAAGGAAAATCCTGTATCCATCAGGAGCTCCTGTGATAACCGTTGCCCCCGGAAGCTTCATAACAAGACCGCAAATCACCTCATAGAGCTTTAACACCGCAAATGCAGGAAACACCAGCAGTTTGCCGGGCATCACGCCAAAGCAGCCTGCGGCAGACGCAAGCAGACCCGAAATAAATACGACAGGCAAAGCCGGTATCACAATGAGATTTACAAACACTGCAAAAAGAGGCAGCTCATAATAGTTCATAGCCACAACCGGAAGCATCGGAAGCTGTATGGATACTGATGCCCAGAATTTCCCGCCCTTAGGAGCACTAATCACAGGCGTCACAATACCTATAGCAAGTATTGCCCCTACCGAGAACACAAATCCGGCATATTCCAAAACCATAGGATTGTCCCACAGCAGGTAAATGACCATGATGCCAAGAGAATTGAGCATATCTGTGCATCTGCCTAAAGCTGCCGCAAGCATTGTAAGTATGAACATCCCCACGGCACGCCTTGTGGACACGGCATTTCCTGTCATAACAGCATAGCTTAGTATAAGTGCCGCAGAACAGACAAATGCCGCTGTATAGCTCACCCTTCTTTTTCTGAGAAGCTTGTAAAAGGCCATGCCAACTATAGAAATATGAAGTCCGGAAATAGCCAGTATATGTGAAATACCGCTGACCTGATATAAATCCTTTATCTCATCATCCAGATACGACTTGTCTCCAAGCAGCATGGACGAAAGCACTCCTGCCGTTGTCTCATCAGTCACCTCAAGAAGTGAAGCTGACAGCGTATCACGAAGTTTTTCAAGTCTATGGTAATACCATGCATGTTTACCGGCGCTTGTCTTAATACTGTCTGCATTCACCGAGAAATCAATTCCCTGCGAGCGGTAAAAGCGCGCTCTGTCAAACTCTCCCTCATTGGTTGCAGACTTAAACAAGCCTATCTTGCCGCAAGCTTTCATATAATCGCCCAGATGTGCGCTTTTGCTGTCACAGTATACCACGACATCACCACAGGATATTTTTCTGCCCAAAGCCTTGCCGTACCCAGGCTGCACTACGCAGTCCGTCATATAATACCTGTATGAGAAATACTTGTATTCAGTTTTATAAATCTTCCCCCAGACGATGACAGATTTTTCATCTGTCATATACTGCATATAGCTGTCACGGTTTTCTTCTACCGAAGTGTATCTGAATTGTGCTGTGGCAAAAACAGCTGACGATGTCAGGATAAGCAAAACAACTATGCGCCTGATACCGGAAAAACTGCCCTTAGACACCACACACTCAGCTATTAAAGCCACAACCAGCATGGCAAAACCCAAAAAGCCAAAGCCCCTGCCATACATACCTGAAACAGTTCCTGCAGTATAGACCAACGCAAATAAAAACCATCGGTCTTTTACTAATACTCTTCTCCTCCTAATCCAATCTATTCTATTTTTCAGTTTTTTCCGTGGAATCATCAGAATCCACTATATCCTTATTAAACTCATACATGTCACTTAGCTTGTAATTATAAAGCAGCATGCCGTCATTCTCACCGTCAAGTGAGATCTGTACCTTGTCCACAGTAGGAAGTGAGGTGAGTGAATTAACTATCGAATACAGCACCACATCCTCTGTCAGCTTATTGTCAATAGTATTTCTGAACGATGAGTCAAAGTTCAGATAGCATATTCTATCTGCCACAGACACATTGATAAGCTTTGTTGTGCCCGGAAGAGTTGCCTTGAGCTTAGAGCCCTTCGGTCCCTCAATAAGCTGCTCAACAACAAGCTTTTCAAGCGCTATATTTGAGCTGTAATGTATCACTCTTGTCTGTTTTTCAAGCCCTGTACCATCCTTGTCAGCAAAATAAAGCGTGAGTGTCTCCTTCACACTTGTATTAATCTGCTCACCCGGATTCTCAACAAAGTCATCAGCAGCCATGCTGCCGACAATCTCATCATCCGAGTCCACAAGAGGAATACTGTTTACGGTAAATGTCACATATGAAATACTATCCAGCTGTGTGAGCGTGCGGACTACAGAAGCTCTCAAAAGCACCTCCTGCGCAGCCGTAAGGTCATAATACTCCTTGCTGAAATCCACAGTGCAGTTATAGTTATTCTCGTCATGACCTCTCACAGACACCTCATCCGGAATCGCCTTGCGTAGTCTTGAGTCTTCAGGCTTATCCTGCAGTCTTCCTAGAAGCTCATCCACCTGCTTGTCCACATCTGAGTTTTTGCTTCTAAGCACATATGACTCCGGCACACTGCTCGTAACATCCATATTCAGACAAAACACCTCAACCGTATTGTCTGCTTTTTTCTTTGTGCAGCCGCCCATGGAGAGCAGAATTACTGCAGTGAGCACGAATATAATTATTCTTTTCACGTCAAGCCTCCTATACAATATAGTTGAGCGGTATACGCACATCAAAGGTAGTGCCCTCTCCCATCACACTGTGAGCCTTTATAGCTCCCCTATGCATAAGAATAGAGCTTCTTGTAATGGCAAGTCCCAGACCTGTACCGCCAATCTCTCTCGAATGTGACTTGTCCACGCGATAAAATCTCTCATAGATGTGCTCTAAGGACTCCTCCGGTATACCGATACCGTTGTCCTCCACCTTCAGATAGAAATACTGATGATCCGCATTTAAGGATACATGAACATAGCCACCGGTCTCGTTGTCATTGTACTTGATGGCATTCTCAATGAGGTTTGTAAAAGCAAGCGTCAGCTTCACCTCATCTATCTCTGCAGTTACCGGTCTGAAGCTCTCGAGTACAAGCTCCACCTGCTGCTTGTCAGCAATCGGCTGAAGTCTCTTCATAATCTGCTCGAGCAGGTCATTGATATTAACACTCTCGATATTCAGCGTGGCAGCCGACTTATCCATCTTGACCAGTGATAACAGGTCATTTATTATCTTTGTCTCTCTGTCTATCTCGCTTGTGATATCTCCCATGAACTCCCTGTACATCTCAATCGGAGCCTCATCACCCATGCTGTTGATGGAATCTGCGAGTACCTTCATGGAAGTAAGAGGTGTCTTGAGCTCATGTGACACATTCGATACAAACTCCTGTCTGGACTCATCCATGACCTTCATTCCGCTCATCAGCTCATTAAAATTCCTGCTTATTATAGCAGTCTCCGCATAGTCATCTACATCCAGCTGCTCTTTTCCAAAGCCATCCTTAATATCTGATATCTCGTCAGAAAGCTTCTTAATCGGTACAAAAAGGTGCAAAAGCACAAGCACACCAAAAAAGAGCACCACCGCACCTGCGATAATGGCAACCGTCACCGCAATCTGTGTCAGATACGACATATTTAGCGATATATTGTCCGTCGACACACTTACAACAAGTGCTCCCTCTATCTTTGAATCCTTGTCGTTTGGATTGCTTATCGGAACAGAAAGCTCGATATAGTGGTTTTTAGAATCGTAGTTTGTAATCTCTGAAGCAGAGAAGGTCTTGATAACCTCCTCTGAGACAATAGTATTGCCATCATCTAAATTGTACGTATCCTTAATAATCTTAAAATGCTTGTCAACTATGAGCACACGGCCCTCATATATAGTAGTAAGAGTGTCAATCTGAGCATCAATATTGCTCAAGTCACTGCCATCCTTATCAAAGTATTTACTTGTGGATATCTTGTTTGCGAGAATCTTTGCCTGACTAAGCACTTCACTTTCGCGGATTGAAACCGCTCTGGACTCGTAGGTGTTAAGTATGCCGAAGCACAGCACCACCTCCGGTACCAGAACGAGAACAAAAATCATGAAAATCAGCCTGGATTTCAGACTCTTATAAAATGCAAAATGTACTTTACTCTTAAACATTTTAGAACCTTTCTGAAAGTATTACTTCTGGTTGTAGTAATATCCCACACCCCACTTGGTATGAACGTACTTCGGCTCGCTTGGATTTGCCTCAATCTTTTCACGAAGACGTCTGACATGCACATCAACCGTACGCACGTCACCCGGGTAATCCTCGCCCCATACAATCTTTAAAAGGCTCTCCCTACTGTACACTTTATTTTCATTTTTGATCAGAATCTCGAGCAGTTCAAACTCTCTTGCAGTCAAATTGATTTCATTATCGTTTATGAACAGACGTCTGCTGTCACAGTCGAGCTTGATATCACCCTTTTCAATTACAGATGACTGTACCTGTGGTGCGCGTTCCGGTGAAGTACGCCGCATGATCGCCTTGATTCTGGCCTTTACCTCAAGAATATTAAATGGCTTTGTGATATAGTCATCAGCGCCGTACTCAAGTCCTAAAATTTTGTCCATGTCATCGCCCTTTGCAGTGAGCATGACAATCGGGACATCAGAAAACTCCCTTATTGCCTGACACACCTCAAAGCCATCCATCTTTGGAAGCATGACATCTAAAAGAATCATATCATATGAATTGGCCTTCGCCATATTTAAGGCCTCCTCACCGTCATATGCGCAGTCTACCTCCATGCCATCCTGCAGCAGACTGAAACGTATTCCTTTTACAATTAACTTTTCGTCGTCAACGACCAGCACGTTTTTTTGCCATTTATACACTCCTAATTTACTGTTATATCATCTTTTATTTTATTGAACATCGCTTCACCGATACCGGACACCCTCGTGATATCCTCAATCGAAGAAAACAATCCATTTTTGGCGCGATCTTCAACAATACTCTTTGCCTTGCTCTCACCAATTCCGGAAAGAGCCATTAGCTGCTCGACAGTTGCGGTATTGATATTGAGCTTGCCATCCTTTACGCCTATATGCTCCTCAGCACCGCCCTTCATCAGCGAGCCATCTATGCCGGTGGTATATGTGCCCTCAGGTATGTGATCTGACTTAAGCTCCTCTACAGTCGGGAAATACAGCATCTGCCCATCATACAGCTCTGCTGCCAGATTCCAAAAGCTCTTGTCAGCTGTATCCAGCATGCCTCCTGCCATATCAACGAGCTCACAGACTCTCGCGCCCGGCTTTACTCTGTATACACCGGGATTGGCAACCTGACCACAGATATAGACGCACCACTCAGTAGATTCATCAGTGTCATCTCCTGTGTCTTTTGCCTTCTGCTCCTGTTCTCCATCGGATGAAGCTTTCTTCTCCTTGGAATCAGCAGTCTGTCTGTTTACATCACTTGAAACCACAGCAGTCTGCTCCGTTTCAGAAGCAAAATGAACTGTGGCATCATCCTTTTTACAGCCGCAAAGGCCAAACGCTATTGTTAAAATAAACGCACTTAATAATATTATTTTTTTCATATGGTCTCCTTTGATTAATATCATAATCTCAAAGGAGAAATCGATGTCCTCTTTATTTTACAGACTTTTTGACAGTATTACAAGTGTTGTTTCAAGTTTTTCTATCATTTCGTCAACATCACTCTTTTCGATAACAAGAGGAGGCACAAATCTAAGCACATTGCTGCCTGCCGTAATGACTATAAGGCCTTGATTTAAAGCCTCTGCTGAGACCTTTCCTACAGGAAGGCTACACTCCACGCCCTGCATGAGTCCCATACCCCTTCTGGCTGTGAGACAGTCGAATTTTGCAACAAGCTCATCAAGCTTCTTCTCCAGATAAGGTGCAACCTCCTTTACATGGCTTACTATGTCAAGACGCTTAAACTCATCAAACACTGCACTTACTGCGGCTCCTACGAACGGATTGCCGCCGTATGTAGTGCCATGGTCGCCCGGTGCAAGGGATTTATCTGCCACCCTCTGTGTCATGAGAAAACGCACCAACCGGCACACCACAGCCGAGTGCCTTCGCACAGGTCATGATATCAGGCTTCACATCATAGTTCTGCCATGCGAACATTTCGCCACTTCTGCCCATGCCGCACTGTATCTCGTCAAGGATAAGAAGAATATCCTTTTCATCGCAGAGAGCTCTCACTCCCTCGATAAACTCCTTCTTTGCCGGGTAAATACCGCCCTCACCCTGAATGGTTTCCATAATAATGGCGCAGGTTTTGTCTGTCACCTGAGCCTTAACGCTCTCTAAATCATTGAAATCCGCAAATTTAACGCCCGGCATAAGTGGCTCAAACGGCTCCTGATAATGCGCATTGCCTGTGACAGAAAGCGCTCCGATGCTTCTTCCGTGGAAGGAATGGTTCATGGCAATTATCTCATGACCTGCATGGCCATCTCTTGTGAAGGCATATTTCTTTGCTGCCTTGATAGCTCCCTCAATAGCCTCTGTACCACTGTTGGTAAAGAAAATACGGTCCATTTTGCTTGCATTAAGCACCTTGTCTGCCGCCTCGATGACAGGCGCATTGTAGTAAAGGTTTGATGTATGTAAAAGCTTATCAACCTGTGCCTTTAATGCCTCCTTGTGGTGCTCATTGCTGTATCCAAGTGCACATACGGCTATTCCTGCAGCGAAGTCCAGATATGCATTGCCGTCTGTATCATAAAGATGTACTCCCTCTCCGTGATCAAGCACAAGCGAAAATCTGTTGTAGGTGTGAAGAAGCTCCTTTTCTGCCTCATCAATGTATGACTGTTTATCCATATTATTGCTCATTGTTAAATTTCTCCTCCGAATCTCCAAGAATAGCTGTTCCGATTCCTCTGTTTGTGAATATCTCAAGCAGTAAGCAGTGCGCGATACGTCCATCAAGAATATGTACTCTTGAAACTCCGTTATCGATGGCATCTATGCAGTTGTTGAGCTTAGGAAGCATGCCTCCGCCGATAAAGCCATCACCTATAAGCTTCTTTGCATCTGAGACTGTAAGCTCTGAAATAAGTGTATTCTTATCTGAAGGGTCCTTGTATACACCCTCGATATCTGTGAGGAATGCAAGCTTTTCTGCTGAAACTGCTCTGGCGATAGCACATGCTGCATCATCTGCATTGATATTGTATGTATTGTATTCGTCATCAAGACCGATCGGACACACAATTGGAAGAAAATCCTTCTCGAGCAGGTCATAAAGAATTTTTGGATTAACATCAGTGATTTCACCTACAAAGCCTATATCCTCTCCGTTTGAATACTTTTTCTTAACCTTTAAGAGGCCACCGTCCTTGCCACTCACTCCGACAGCCTGCACACCAAGCTCCTCAACAAGTGTAACGAGAGATTTGTTTACCTTATTCAGTACCATCTCGGCAATCTCCATTGTATCAGCATCAGTCTTTCTGAGTCCGTTTACAAATACAGGCTCCATACCGACCTTTCCTACCCATTTGCTGATTTCCTTACCGCCACCGTGTACGATGATAGGCTTGAAGCCGACCAGCTTGAGAAGTGTGACATCCTGGATTACCTGCTTTTTAAGCTGTTCGTCAACCATTGCAGATCCGCCGTACTTTACAACGATAATCTTTCTGTTAAATCTCTGTATATACGGAAGTGCCTCTATGAGCACCTGTGCCTTTTCCATTACCTGTTCCATGTTCTTATCTGCCATTGTACTGCTCCTTATTTGTTAAATCTTGTTATATTTTCTTCGTTAAGTGTGAAATCATAGTAGTTTAAGTCTTCTCTGAATGTCCAGCCCTCTTCCTTCCAGAAGTGGTTTCCAAGCTCATTCACCTTGAAGGCTATGATTGACACCTTGTTGATATGCTCTTCCTGAAGTGCTCTCATGCAGGCAACCACCATGCTCTTTCCGATGCCGCACTTCCTGTAATGCTCATCCACGCATACATGATACAGGCAGCCTCTTCTGCCATCGTGACCGCAGAGTATGGCTCCAACAATCTTTCCATCTTCTACCGCTACAACACTCGTAGTCGGATTTCTCTTAAGAAATCTAAGGACTCCCTCTCTTGAGTCATCAATAGAACGGATTCCAAAGCCATGGATGGTCTGCCAGAGGCTGTACACCTCGTCATAGTCATCTATCGTCATAACCCTTATTTCATATTTATTCTCATTACTCATTTTATTAAATCATCCTTATATTTTTATATAACTATCAGCATTATAATGCATCTTTCTGATAATTACTTTCCTATTATTAATTATTACGGGAACATAGGAACCATATTAAGTCCCTCTGCCTCATCGAAGCCAAATAACAGATTCATATTCTGAACCGCCTGTCCTGCAGCACCCTTTACCAGATTGTCAAGAGCACCCATCATAATAATTCTGCCGGTCCTCTCATCAATCACAAAGTTTACATCCACATAGTTGCTGCCCTCAACCCACTTTGTCTCAGGGCAGACACCTTTTTTGAGCACTCTGACAAACTTCTCATTTGCATAATACTTATCGTAAACTGCCTTAATCTCATCATATGTAGGAAGTGTTCCATCAGGCTTTTTCTTAAGTGTCGCATACTCTGTAGCGAGGATTCCTCTGTTCATCGGAACAAGATGCGGAGTAAAGTTGATAAGAATTTCTTTTCCTGCCGCATATCCAAGCTGTTCCTCTATCTCAGGGGTATGTCTGTGTGAGGCAACGCCATATGCCTTCATGCTCTCATTTACTTCACAAAACAGATTAGGTGTCTTTGCACCACGTCCTGCGCCAGATGTGCCTGACTTTGCATCGACAATAAGTGTATCTGTATCAATAAGTCCCTCCTTCACAAGCGGATAAGCTGTAAGGATGGAGCATGTGGTATAGCAGCCCGGATTTGCAACAAGCCTTGTCTCCTTTGTGACCATGTCCCTGTTTATCTCACACAGACCATATACAGCCTCATCAATAAACTGTGGCGACTTGTGCTCAATCTTGTACCATTTCTCATATGTGGCTACATCCTTGATACGGAAGTCCGCTGACAGATCGACAATCTTTACCTTACTTAATATATCCTCAGTGAGCACGCCTGCCAAAAAGCCCTGTGGGGTCGCAGTGAAAATCACATCAACAGACTCTGCAAGCTCCTCCATATTGTCATCCATGCACTTTGCATCAACTATCTGAAACATATTTCCATAGATATCGGCATAATTCTCATCCACATAGCTTCGTGAGCCATACCATGCAATCTCTACCTCTTTATGATTCATCAAAATTCTCACGAGCTCTGCTCCGGCATATCCGGTGGCTCCAATAATACCAGCCTTTATCATAGTATTTCCTCTTTTCATATTGTATTTCTGCATAACCATATAAAATGGGTCTGACGCATCATACATAATAATATAGTACAGTAATTTCAATCCGTAAAGAGAAAAATTATACAAAATTATGTATATTTATACATGAATAATGTATATTTTTTCACTTGCAATATGTAAAGAACTGGTATATATTTATTCTAAAGTAATTATTCAAGGCTTTTAGACACAAAAGCAGTTAATGGTTACCATCATAAAGAATAAACGAAAAGAGGACACGCACTTATGAAAGACAAAGTTGTATTAGCTTATTCAGGCGGACTTGATACCACTGCTATCATTCCATGGCTTAAAGAGACTTATGACTATGACGTAATCTGCTGCTGCATCAACTGCGGACAGGGAGAGGAGCTTGACGGACTCGATGAGAGAGCTAAATTATCCGGAGCTTCAAAGCTTTACATAGAGGATATCTGTGATGAGTTCAGTGAGGACTACATCGTACCTTGTGTACAGGCCGGCGCAGTTTATGAGCACAAATACCTCCTTGGAACAGCAATGGCAAGACCGGGCATCGCAAAGAAGCTTGTAGAGATTGCAAGAAAAGAAGGCGCTGTAGCCATCTGCCACGGTGCTACAGGTAAAGGAAATGACCAGATCCGTTTCGAGCTCGGTATCAAGGCACTCGCTCCTGATATCAAGGTAATCGCTCCATGGCGTCAGGACAACTGGAAAATGGATTCACGTGAAGCCGAGATCGAGTACTGTAAGGCACACGGAATCGACCTTCCGTTCGGCACAGATTCAAGCTACAGCCGCGACCGTAACCTCTGGCACATCAGCCACGAGGGACTTGAGCTTGAGGATCCTTCACAGGAGCCAAACTATGACCATCTGCTCGTATTAAGCGTCACACCTGAGCATGCTCCTGACGAGGGTGAATATGTTACAATGACATTTGAGAAAGGTGTTCCTACATCTGTCAACGGCAAAAAGATGAAGGTAGCAGACATCATCAGAGAGCTCAACCGTCTCGGCGGCAAGCACGGCATCGGCATCATCGATATCGTTGAGAACCGTGTAGTAGGTATGAAATCACGTGGTGTATATGAGACTCCGGGTGGAACAATCCTCATGGAGGCACATGACCAGCTCGAGGAGCTCTGCCTTGACCGTGCCACAATGGAGGTCAAGAAAGAAATGGGCAACAAGCTCGCTCAGGTAGTATACGAAGGAAAATGGTTCACACCACTTCGTGAAGCAATCCAGGCTTTCGTAGAATCAACACAGGAATATGTAACCGGAGAAGTTAAATTCAAATTATATAAAGGCAATATCATCAAGGCCGGCACTACTTCACCATATTCACTCTACAGTGAGTCACTTGCAAGCTTTACTACAGGAGATTTATATGATCACCATGATGCAGACGGCTTCATCACACTGTTTGGTCTGCCACTCAAGGTGCGTGCAATGAAGCTTCTTGAGCTTGAGAACAAGAAAAATAATTAATTGTTACAACAAATAAAAGAAAAAGAGATGTGAAATAACAGCAATTATTTCACATCTCTTATTTTTTTAATAATTTCATTCTTTAAATCAAGTGCCTTATCCTTAATGTGTCTAGAAGCACTTTTTGATATAAGCACCCTTGCAATGAGCTTTGAAGCCACATCCCAATGGTCAAGCTTATAATTCATCTGAGCCAAAAGCAAATCAACCGTATCCTGATTCATACCACATATAGGGAAATGCTCAGTCGCAACCGCTCTTGTCATTCCATCAAGAGCCTGCTTATAATAATATTTTTCTGCCTTTTGTGCACTTACAAGCTCTTCACTTTCCGTTGAGATACCATCAGCCGTAAGCTGTTCGATTAAACCGCGATAAAGCCAGGATAGCTTAAGACAAATATATGCCTTTTCACTATACATAGCCCTTTTAACAATCGCTGAAAAAAGTGCCAGCTTAAATCTGTCTATTGCCTCATCATACGAATATAACAAAGGCACCGACTTGCTGCCGGGCTTAAATTTGGCAGCAACCTGCTCCTTAAGCAGCCTTATCTGTGTACTCGATACATGTACAAAGTCGCCATTCATCGCACTATAACCACAATGCGGACACGATGTGACACCATACTTTATTGTATCAATTCCCTTGTAAACCGGTCTGAAATCATCATCAGAGCCAGCAAACCTGATCTTTGATGTCCGTACCGTCAGTGTTTGAAAACTCTGATCACACACCGGACATGTTATATTCTTTGCAAAAACAAAATCCGTTTCATCCTCTGTCTGAACAGCAGCTGCCACCGGAGCATCCCCGGTGGCAGCTGCTTTATCCTCATCATACAGATCATTTATGTCTTCAGGATTTAAACCGAATTTGTCAATACCTGACTTTAAATCCATATTTTACCTCTATTCTTCTCTTCTGTTTATTTTTAGTCTAAAAACTATTTAGCTGTCGGAAGCTTGAATGAGCTCTTTAATGAGACGATTCTGTTAAATACAGGCTGTCCATCCTTTGAGTCCTTGCAATCCGCGCAGAAGAAGCCATTTCTGACAAACTGGAAGCTGTCATAAGCCTTGGCACTCATAAGCTCCGGCTCCACTACACAGTTATCAAGCACTGTGAGTGAATTAGGATTAAGATTTAAGCTTCCGTCCTCATTGTACACTCCAAGCTCTTCATTAACGATATTCTCGTAAAGACGTACAGTTACCTGCTTTCCATACTCGGCTGAAACCCAGTGGATAGTTCCCTTGACCTTTCTGCCATCAGGACTGTTGCCACCCTTTGATGCCGGGTCATATGTACAGTGAATCTCTGTAACATTGCCGTTTTCGTCCTTCACACAGCTATTGCACTTCACAAAATAAGCATTCATGAAACGCACCTCATTGCTAGGGAACATACGGAAATACTTCTTCGGTGGCTCCTCCATGAAGTCCTCTCTCTCCACATAAAGCTCTCTGGTGAAAGGAACCTTTCTCTTTCCAAGCTCAGGATTCTCCACGTTATTGTCCACTTCAAGATACTCAACCTGTCCCTCAGGGTAATTGTCGATAATCACCTTGACCGGATCAAGCACAGCCATCATACGAGGGCGCTTAGCCTTTAAATCCTCTCGGATACAGTACTCAAGCATAGCGTAGTCAACAGAGCTGTTAGCCTTTGATATACCACACAGATCAACAAAATTCTGGATAGACTCCGGTGTGAAGCCCCTGCGTCTGAGCGCGGCTATAGAAACAAGCCTCGGGTCATCCCAGCCATCAACGATGCCGTCCTCCACAAGACGCTTGATATATCTCTTTCCTGTTACAACATTAGTCAGATAGAGCTTTGCAAACTCAATCTGCTTTGGCGACTCCTCAGGAGAATTCTTAAATCCACATTCAATAACCACCCAGTCATACAGCGGTCTGTGGTCTTCAAACTCAAGAGTACATATAGAATGTGTGATACCCTCGATAGCATCCTCTATAGGATGAGCAAAATCATACATAGGATATACACACCATTTATCACCTGTATTGTGATGTGTCATATGAGCCACACGGTAAAGAATCGGATCTCTCATATTGATGTTTGAAGAGCTCATGTCAATTCTCGCACGAAGTACCTTTGTGCCATCCTCGAACTCACCGTTTTCTATGCGCTCAAAAAGGTCTAAGTTTTCCTCAACACTTCTCTTTGAGTATGGATCCTCCTTGCCGGCCTCTGTGAGTGTACCTCTATACTCTCTTATCTCATCAGGTGTCAGATCAGATACATATGCCTTTCCCTTCTTTATCAGTCCTACTGCACACTCATACATCTTGTCGAAGTAATTGGATGCAAAAAACTTCCTGTCAGCCCAGTCAGCACCAAGCCACTTAACATCGGCCTCGATAGACTCTACAAACTCCAGACGCTCCTTGGTAGGGTTTGTATCATCAAACCTGAGATTGAACTGTCCGTCATACTTCTTTGCCAGTCCATAGTTTAAAAGAATAGACTTCGCATGGCCGATATGCAAATAACCGTTTGGCTCCGGTGGGAATCTGGTCTTTACAGTCTTGCAATGACCCTCAGCCAAGTCCTTCTCAATAATCTGTTCAATAAAATTTTTCGAAACTGTTGCCTCGTTCTCCATAAATGTTCCTCCGAAAATAATACTGTGTCCATTATAAATTCATCAGTTTACTTTGTCAATGAATTAGAAAAAGTAGTACATGTATATTATACGTGCGTATGTGTAAACAGATGATCCTGACAGTATTCCTTGTTGCCGGTGCACTTCGAGCAGTATCTGAATGTTAATTCAGGATTTGACAATTCCGTTCTGCCGCATATATAGCACTTGTGACGTGAGATACCACTTCCCAGGCGAGGTTCGGAAAACTGAGCCTTAAACTGTGCCTTTCTCCTCTTCTGGTGCATATTCTGTCTGAATGAGAGCCTGTGCTTGCAGCCATAAATGAATACCAACAGATTTATAAGTGCAAGTACGATTTCTGAGCCGTATGCCAATCCAATCTGCCATCCAAAGCTCATATAGGTATACACATCATATGCAAACATCACGAAGTAAACAAGCACCATCCACTTCATCTTTATAGGAAGCACAAAGTAAAGCCTCACCTCTGCCTCCGGCATCAAAAGACCAAGCATCAGATACATAGCTATAAGTATATAGTACATAGTCAGATTGATGGATACATGTGTCACTGCAAATGCAAGCATTCCTACTATATCATACAGCAAAAAGCCTCCGAAAAAGTACACATTCATCCTAAAAGAGCCAAGATATGACTCCATGCTGTCTCCAAGCGTCCACAGACAGAATATAAATAAAAGCTGTAAAAATGATATGCTGCCGCTCGGCACAAAAATCCAGCTTATAAGACGCCATACCTGTCCGTGCAAAATAGCAGAAGCTGAAAACTGCAGATAATAAAGGACAACATCTCCCTTTGTCAAAAGCAGCACACTGCCTATCAGATTCGCAGCGATAAATATTCTAGTGATATTCGGAATCGCTTTACTTCCATATTTTTGTTCTAGTTTGTTAAGCCAGTTCATACATTTTAGCAGACATGGTTTTTGATGCAATAAAAAACCCACGCATCTGCATCCTCCTGTCATATTATTGCTGCCTTTTACACTATAGTGCAAAGGGCAGCGGTTATTACAAAATTTATTATGATAGTTAAATCATACTTTGTCAACGAGACTGCGAATTATTCACAAATTCTTTATAATTATAGTCATTGTAATTTGTCGATATCTGTCGTATAATAATCTCTGTTTTGATAATAGAACAATTATATATTTTAATAAGAAGAAAGATATATAAAAACATATAAGTAATACATTATGGAGGAACCACTATGGAAAATAACAGCTTACATAAGTTGGGCATTGATATCGGCTCAACAACCGTCAAGATTGCACTTCTTGATGCCGATGACAATATCCTCTTTTCCGATTATGAGCGTCATTTTGCAAATATACAGGAGACACTTGAGTCCCTTATCAGAAAGGCCTACGACAAGACAGGTGACCTTTCAGTTTGTCCTATGATAACAGGCTCCGGCGGACTCACTCTTGCAAAGCACCTTGAGGTGCCATTCGTACAGGAGGTTATAGCTGTATCTACCGCACTCACACACTATGCTCCACAGACCGATGTGGCAATAGAGCTAGGTGGCGAGGATGCCAAAATCATATACTTCGAGGGCGGCAACGTGGAACAGCGTATGAACGGCATATGTGCCGGCGGTACAGGCTCATTTATCGACCAGATGGCTTCTCTCATCCAGACAGACGCTACAGGACTAAATGAATACGCAAAAAGCTACAAGGCCATCTACCCTATCGCAGCCCGCTGTGGAGTATTTGCCAAAACAGATATCCAGCCTCTCATCAATGAAGGAGCCACACGCGAGGATTTATCCGCTTCAATCTTTCAGGCCGTGGTAAACCAGACCATCAGTGGCCTCGCCTGCGGTAAGCCAATCAAGGGACATGTTGCTTTCCTTGGCGGTCCTCTGCACTTTTTGTCTGAACTTAAATCAGCATTTATCAGAACCTTAAATCTCGATGACGAGCACACTATCGTTCCTGAGAACTCTCATCTGTTTGCAGCAATAGGCTCTGCATTAAACTATAAAGACAACTCTGTCACCACACTCTCATCCTTAATCGACCGCCTCTCAAACGGCATAAAGATGGAATTTGAGGTGGCACGTATGGAGCCTCTTTTTAAGGATCAGGCTGATTACGATGAATTTACAACGCGTCACGGCAACAACCACGTAAAGACCGGTGACCTTTCTACATACAAGGGCAACTGCTATCTCGGAATAGATGCAGGCTCAACCACCACCAAAATCGCTCTCGTAAGCGAGGACGGAGACCTTTTATACTCATTCTACAGCAACAACAACGGAAGCCCTCTCGCGACAGCCATCCGCTCCATCCAGGAGATTTACTCAAAGCTACCTGAGGATGCACACATCGTACACTCCTGCTCTACAGGCTACGGAGAGGCTTTATTAAAGGCAGCTTTAAAATTGGACGATGGCGAAGTTGAGACTGTAGCCCACTACTACGCAGCAGCATTCTTCGACCCAAAGGTAGACTGTATCCTCGATATCGGTGGACAGGACATGAAGTGCATCAAGATAAAGAACCAGACAGTCGACTCAGTACAGCTCAACGAGGCCTGCTCTTCAGGCTGCGGCTCATTTATTGAGACCTTCGCAAAGTCCTTAAACTACTCAGTTCAGGATTTCGCAAAGGAAGCCCTTTTTGCAAAGAATCCTATCGACCTCGGAACCAGATGTACGGTTTTCATGAACTCAAAGGTAAAGCAGGCCCAAAAGGAGGGCGCATCTGTCGCAGATATATCAGCAGGACTTGCCTACTCAGTAATAAAGAATGCACTTTTCAAGGTTATCAAGCTTTCTGATGCAAGCGACCTCGGTGAAAATATCGTAGTCCAAGGCGGTACATTCTACAATGATGCCGTTCTTAGAAGCTTTGAAAAAATTGCAGGTGTACATGCAACAAGGCCTGATATCGCAGGTATCATGGGTGCCTTTGGTGCCGCACTCATCGCACGCGAGCGCCATGAGGCTGATTACAAGACAACAATGCTCACAATCGACCAGATAAACGAGCTCACCTACACCACAAAGCTCGCACGCTGTCAGGGCTGTACAAACCACTGTCTTCTGACTATAAACAAATTCTCCGACAACAGACAGTACATCACCGGAAACCGTTGTGAAAAGGGTCTGGGCAAGGAGAAGAACAAGGATAACATCCCAAATCTTTTTGAATACAAGAACAAGCGTATATTTGACTATGAGCCACTTGACCCAAAGGATGCTCCACACGGTACAGTCGGCATCCCAAGAGCCTTGAATATGTACGAGAACTACCCGTTCTGGGCTACATTTTTCAAACGTCTCGGCTTTTCTGTAGTGCTGTCACCACAGTCTACCAGAAAGATTTATGAGATGGGTATCGACTCCATCCCAAGTGAGTCAGAGTGCTACCCTGCAAAGCTCACACATGGTCATATAAGCTGGCTCATAAAACAAAATGTAGATTTTATTTTCTACCCGGCAGTGCCATATGAGCGCAAGGAGTTTCCTGATGCTAACAATCACTACAACTGCCCTATTGTCACATCATACTCTGAGAATATCAAAAACAACGTGGACGAGATTACTTCAGGCGAGGTTAAATTCATAAATCCGTTTATGTCATTTGAGAGTGAGGAAACTATCTCACAGCAGCTTGTTGCCACCTTCTCAAAGGGTGATTTCAACCTGCCTGAGTCACAGATTCGTGATGCGGTAGCCGCAGGCTGGAAGGAGCTTGCCATGACAAGGCTTGAGATACAGCGAAAGGGCGAGGAAGTGCTCGACTACATGGAAGACACCGGACGTCGCGGAATCGTGCTCGCAGGCCGTCCGTACCATGTGGACCCGGAAATCAACCACGGTATCCCTGAGCTCATCACAAGCTATGGCATCTGTGTTCTGACAGAGGACTCCGTATCCCATCTGGGCGAGCTTGAGAGACCTCTCATCGTCATGGATCAGTGGATGTACCACACCAGACTGTACTCAGCAGCCAACTTTGTAAAGACCCGTGATGACCTAGACTTAATCCAGCTCAACTCGTTTGGCTGTGGTCTCGATGCTGTCACAACCGACTGTGTAAACGATATCCTGACAGGCTCAGGCAAGATATACACCTGCCTGAAGATTGACGAGGTAAACAACCTGGGCGCAGCAAGAATCCGTATCCGCTCGCTCCTTGCCGCCATAAGAGTCAAGGAAACCAAGCATGAAAAGCGTGACTTAAAACCGTCTAACTACGAGCGTGTTGTATTCACCGAGCAGATGAAAAAGGACAACTACACCATCATCTGCCCTCAGATGTCACCTATACACTTTGACCTTCTCGTGCCAGCCTTTAAGGCAGCCGGCTACAATATGGTCATACCGGATATCCCTGCAAGGGAATGTGTGGATGTGGGACTTAAGTTCGTAAACAACGATGCCTGCTACCCTTCACTCATTGTCGTGGGACAGATTATGGCAGCCGTCAAATCAGGCAACTATGATATGACACACACAGCCATCCTCATCTCACAGACAGGTGGCGGATGCCGTGCAACAAACTACATCGGTTTTATCCGTAGAGCCCTCGAAAAGGCCGGATATCCTGATGTGCCTGTTATCTCAATCAACATGGTTGGTCTCGAGAAAAACCCGGGCTTTAAGTTTACTCCAAGCCTCATCCAGCACGGACTGTATGCACTTGAGTTTGGCGATATCTTTATGCGCTGTCTCTACAGGGTACGTCCTTATGAGAAAGAGCCGGGAAGTGCCAATGCACTCCATGAGAAGTGGAAAAAGAGAGTCATCGACTTTGTCGGCAACACAAAGATGCTCTCTCACAAGAAATACAAAAAGATGTGCCGCGAAATCATAAGGGATTTCGACAATCTGCCTATGACAGATGAGGTTAAGCCGCGTGTCGGCGTGGTCGGTGAGATTCTCGTCAAATTTCTGCCTGCAGCAAACAACTATGTGGTTGACCTGCTCGAAGCTGAAGGAGCCGAGGCTGTAGTGCCTGATCTGACTGATTTCTTACTCTACTGCTGCTACAACACGAATTTCAAGGCTGACTATCTCGGTGCTTCTAAGAAAGCTAAGTTTATGAACAACCGACTTATCGCCTTCTTCGAGTGGCTAAGAAAGGATGCAAGGGATGAGCTGGCTAAGAGCAAGCATTTTGAGCCAACCGCTCACGTGCAGGATCTCGCAGAGTATGCTTCTCCTATCGTTTCTTGCGGTAATCAGACCGGTGAGGGCTGGTTTTTGACAGGTGAGATGCTTGAGCTCATCAATGAGGGCGTCACAAACATCATCTGTGCACAGCCATTTGCCTGCTTACCGAACCATATTGTGGGTAAGGGAGTTATAAAGAGAATCAGACATGATCATCCGGATGCCAATATCGTGGCTATCGATTATGATCCGGGTGCTTCTGAGGTGAACCAGCTGAACCGTATTAAGCTGATGCTTTCTACGGCACAGAAGAAGCTTAAGAAGTAAAAAACTTCGCCCATGCATTCATGCATGGGCGTTGTTGGTTTTCGTATGCAATTCTACAGACTCTAAGCAGCTTCGTATATGCGGGCAAGGGCAAAAAGCCTCGGCTGCGCCGGGTTCTGTCTTTGATAACTTTCTACTTTTATATGTGCATATGTTGCTCGTTGCACTCGCTTATATGCTTGCTAGCTAGGACAAATGCTTTAAAATCTCATCATATTGGGTATACATCTTCTGCACTTCATTTTCCAGTGTATAGTAGTGCATGATATATGGCACCAACAGCACTAGGAATAACAGTGTAAGTACAAGAAGCATTGGGTTGCTTATCATGATGGATGCGATTATTGACATCATGGTGAGTATAGCAAAGGTTACTGTCACTATGAGGTGCACGAAGCGCTCATGCTGGAAGAAGGCTATTTGTGTCAGGTGCTCCTGCAATATTTTCTTCCACTCTTCTTTTGATATCTTATCAGGATTGGCAAGCAGATTGTCAATCTTAAGTCTATAATTAATTATTCGTTTTTTCATTTTATTTTCCACCTTTCCTAATACGTACTTTTTTATTTTAATACAATGATAATTGAATCTAAAAATCCGCTATACCAACCTCTGGCATAGCGGATTAAAAAATAAAATGCAATTAAAGATATCACCTGTTATGTGATTATAACTGGTTCAAGACATTTGATGTTTGCAGATAAACACCAGCAATAGCATTGATAACTGCAAGTACAATGGTAATAATTGACATAACAATACCAGCGGTTGCCATGCCCCTTCCACCCTTTTTCCTGCCTACGATACCGAGGATAAGTCCTACAATACCAATAGGTCCGCCAAGGATTGGAATACACCAGAATACCAGACCGATAATACCAAGCACCATAGATGCAATTGACATTCCCTTCTTTTCCTCCATCGGCGGCATAGGCGGTATATTTGGATTGCCCTGCTGATTCGCCTGATCATACATATTGAAGTTGTCGCTCATAACTATTCTCCTACCTTTCTTTTGTTTAAATGATATAATAACTGTCACTGTAATTTGTAACCATGGAGTATCGTAACATACTTTGACTACGAAAGCAATATATTTTTCATTACCGGATGCAACATCCCAGATAGTTACTGTTCACACCTAACAGTGTGACCAGCAACGATTACAGCCAATTTAAAATTTCTCTCCAACCACCCTGCACCGTTTCCTGCAAAAAGCAATGCCATAGGCTAAAATATCACACCGGTCCTCATCCCGCAGAGCCTCATCATAGCGCTTGTCCTTAATCTGCGTTATCGCAGCCTCGCACGCTGCGTCAAGTTCCTTCATCTCCTTAGCATACTTCACCTCTATAACGATGCCCGCATCAGGATCCTCCGGCATGATTAAAATATCGCTAAAACCATCTCCCGACTCACGATTCGACTTGATAAGCCAGTCCGGATTGCTGCCTCGAAGCAGACCAAGAAGTAAGCCATGATAGAAATTCTCCTTCATAGCATCAGGCGCCTTTGTATCGAGTATACTTATCATGCGGCTCATCACGATGTTTAGCTGCCTGGCAATCTGTTTCTCATCTTTATCCAGAATTGCCCTTGATAAAAGCTTCATAGTATCATCATCTTTTGCAACAACAGCCTTGAACCACTCCTGAATTTGGAGAATAAACACCTCACGCACCTCTTTATTAGGAATCACAAGCTTATAGGCATAGCTCTCACTGTCAGGCACCTTGACCTCTCCGATTTTGGTGAGATAGCCTGTAGTAAAGAGCACACTCCACAGATTGTCAATCGTATTGTCAATCTCATCATAGGTCAGATCAAGCCGAAGCTGCTTCTCCACAAATCCACCTGCCACGAGCTTCTCAATCTCATCTCTCGTGGTCTGATCAGCCTTGTCCACAAAGCGCTTCACCATATCATTGCCACTGCTGTTAATCCAGAACGCACTCGGTCTGGCTGACGGATCTGAAACAAGCTTCTTGGCAAAATTTATCACATCCCATGGACAATAAATATCCGCATTACCAAAATGATAACCGTCATACCATTCCTTTACGTCCGGGTACCTCTCGCTCCTGTCATAATCAGAAAGAAGTTTCATGACCTCATCATCAGTAAAGCCAAACTGCTCATCATGGTCAATATCCACAATAGAATTGATTTCAAAGTTATTGAGCCCTGTAAAAATGCTCTCCTTTGACACGCGAAGGCAGACCCGTGAGCACCGCAAACTGTAAAAACTCATTGGTCTTGAGCGCCTGCCCGAAAAGACCCCCTGATGAGAGAAACCATCTCCTTGTAGTAGCCATTCTGAAAAGCTTTATCGAGTGGCACATCATACTCATCTATGAGAATAACTACTTTCTGACCATAGTGCTTATACAACAGCTTTGAAAGCATTCGTATACTATCCTCAATATTGTCATCCTGCCCATGAAGCATCTTTGTAAACAGTATTCTATCCTCATCAGTCAATACATCACTGGTCTTCAAATAGTAATGTCTGTCAAGCTCATCCTTTAAAATAGCACACAGCATACGTCTTGCCGTAGTAAAGTCTAAACCATCCACACCCTTGAATGAAAGAAATATGACAGGATACTTACCCATATGCTCATCACAAAGTACTTTGTTGCCAGAAATATATAAGCCGTCAAACAAAGATTTGTCCATTCCTATTTCTAAAAAAGCTCCTAAGCATACTCATATTGAGTGTCTTTCCAAAACGCCTTGGACGTGTAAAAAGAGTCACCTTTCCCCATCCCTGTAAAAGCTGTTCTATAAGCCTTGTCTTGTCAATATAATAGAACCCCAGTTTACGAATTTCCTCAAAATTTTCAATTCCAACAGGTAACTTCAAAGTACTTGCCATAAAAGCCTACCAAAAATAATACCGCTATACTTAATACTAGTATAGCGGATTGCTAGGTAAAATACAATTTAAAGTTACTGCTTATAAAGCTTATACCGTGAGTGTAAAATCTGTAATCTCATCCTGATATATTAATCAATGAATATTTCACAAGCAGCAACATCCCACAACAACTGAAACATAATGGCTACAATACCAATATTTAAATAATCAAATGTTTCTCCTAATCCATGCATTATACAATTTCTAATATTAAGTTTACAAAATATAATATCAATAATTTTCATATATTCTGATAAAATTTCTTTTTTTGCAAAATCAGATTTAATTAAAGCTCCAAGTGTCCTGTCTAATCTTCTTCCCTTATTATGACCCACACCCGTCAATATCATTTCATTATCCATTGATGGTTCTAATACTTCCTCACTTACAAAAAGAGCATACATTTTCCCCATCACATAACTTTCCTTTGCATTAAACAACACATTATCTTTATTATTTAAAAAGATTTTGATATATTTATCCTCCTCATCATCAAGAGGTCTTTTTAATTCTTGCTTATCCA
>ENA-OQNJ01000036-OQNJ01000036.1-human-gut-metagenome-genome-assembly--contig:-NODE-36-length-29260-cov-3.429513_pt1 | contig 29260 bp, 28 predicted proteins | sample MGYA00242630_ERZ504882 | MGnify/ENA primary metagenome ERZ504882 (study PRJEB26092, sample SAMD00036408) | human gut metagenome | host: Homo sapiens | study: EMG produced TPA metagenomics assembly of... | reverse complement strand
ATCACCGGACACCACACCGCCACTTATCACCCCATGGAGGTGTTGGCCTGAGGCTTAAAGCGAGGCTAGGCCGCCAATTCAGACTCGTCGGCGCGAGCGATGGCCTGCTTCTTGGCTCGCAGCAAGATGTAGCCGAGTACCAGAACGTTGGCCAGAGCTCGATGTTGGCATCGCGTCAAAACAACCGCATTAAGGCTGCCGCGTCTCGTATCGTTACGCGTAGGGGCTGGCTGAGGCGTAATGCTGAAGAGTAACATTGAAGCAATGGCAATCAAGCCGATTTGAGGGAGAGAGGCACACGATGGCGTACTGCGGCCACTGCGGAAATAGAGTTGATAGGCCGGCACGATTTTGCCCGGCATGTGGAGCGTCTGTAGACAGCGCACCGGTTGCGTCTGTACCAGTGCCGGCCGCATCGTCAGCCGTACCGACTGCGTCGATACCGGCACCTGCTGTGCCAGCGCCTTCAGTACCACCATCGATACCAGCCGCGCCGGTTGCCCCATCGGTTTACGCCGCGCCCGCTGCCCCACAGCCGGCACCAACTGCTCCCTTGCCAGCTTTGCCGATTCCCGCTCCTGCCGCATATCAGGCGACTGATGCAACCGCCGTCCTGGCACCGCCGCGCAAATCCAGCAAGAAGCTGATCGCCGTTCTCTGCGCATTGCTTGCGACGATTCTGGTGGCGGCCTTGGCATTCATCGTCCCCAACTTCCACCGCCGTCAAAGCGATGCTGGGCTTCCAGCCCACCAATCCGCTGGTCGTCACCTTCGACGCGATCAACTCGCTGTCCACTCTGCGCAGCACCAAATACGAACTCAGAACCCACAGCAGCACTGACGACTCCCTTGACGCGCGGATGTCTGGCATGTATTCGCTGGGGCAAAACCACCAATGACTCCTCCGCGTCTGTGACCATCAAGACAGATGAACAGGCAACAACCCTCGCTTGGCACAAAGGCGCATTCGCCGGGAAAAACGTTTGGTATGATGACGACCCCTACTACATCTACTACCCGGCCGACCAATATGAAGATGACTTAAGGAACGGCGTTGGTAGTGATGTGGCGGACTTGATATTGAACGTCAAGGATGCGTTGGTCAAGAACGGTGCTTGGGACATCACCGGCGCGGAGCGAACGTTCTACGATCAGCTGGACAAGATGAACGACGATGGGTACTCGAACGACATCGACCGGGCCAAGGGCACGAAAACGTCTGCCGAGGTGAAGGCCGAGGCCAGCAAATTCATCCAACAATATCTCGGCGTGGAGCTGGAAGATAAGAATGTGCGCAGCCAGCTGTTCCCGAATACATCGTCTGCCAAGTCTGCCGGCAACACGCAGCTCTCGTATCAAATCGATGTCAAGGCATTGGCCCAGCACTTTGTGAATTACTGGATCAGCCATGAAGCGCAGTATCCGCATCTGAAATCATGGGTGATTCAGCAGATCGAGGATACCGGTGTGGGCGATACTGAAGGCGAGTACCGTCAGGCGCTCGACAATGTGCGCAACTGGGACTTCGGCACGGATGAAGAGCCGGATATGCCGACTATCACCGTGGATCTGAACTACGGCAGAAAGCGTCTGATGAGCTCGATTGCCGTAAGCGTGTCCGGCAAGGACGAATACGGCGACTCCTACAAAGGTTCGCTGTCGTTGACGCTCAGCCAGCAGAACGCGGTGTCTGTGGACGACCCCGATTTGACTGATACGGTGAGCAAAGCCAAGGACAACAACGAGCTGGATCTGTCTTGAGCAGAATCAGAATGTGCGGAACGCCGTGAACAGATCATCGACGTGACGTCGCATGTGATTCACAGAACGGGTTTTGGGGCTTTTCCGTTCGTCAGGTAGCCGAAGCATGCGGATTGACCGAGCCGGCGGTCATATACCATTTCAAGAACAAAGTCGGCTTGCTGATTGCCGTGCTGGAGCATCGTGATCGGGAAGACATGGCTACGTTTGCCCATTCTCTTGGCGTTGAACCTGAGGATATGTGGAGCGGCAACGCGCAGTTCGGCATTCGTGATATCTGTGCTGCCCTTATGGAGCGCAATGCGGCTCAGCCAGAGATGGTGCGGTTGTATATACCGTGCTACAAGGCGAATCGTTGAACGAGCATCATCCTGCCTATGAGTATTACCAAAAACGAGAACATCGCGTGATGGACACCTTAACCCGAGCAGTCGAGCGTGACGGTTTGGCAGATCCTCGTCGCGAGGCGCGGACTGCTTTGTCGATGATGAACGGCATTCGGGTCCGTTTGGCTCAGGGATCGGGCATCGGTCGATTTAGTGGCCGATTGGAATGCCTATGCCGACTTCCGGTGGCCTCGACAGTCGTGAGGCAATAAGACTTTTCTCGTGAGATACGCTATCGGCGTGTCGTCATCTTTTGGGTTATAGGCCAAAATGTGTGTCCGTTTTGGCTTGTGTTCCTTTGTGGCAGTGGGCGTTTCTCCTGTTCGAGTTGTATGGGCGGGGAACTCGAGGTCGGCCAGAATGTGTGTCCGGAATGGCCGGTCAGGCCTTGCGGCACAACGGTTGAGTGACTTTCGAGTTGGCGTGGCAGATTGGGTGGATGAACACACCTTGTTGCGCCGTGTGCGGCGAGCCGATGAAGCGGAACGGAAGGACGAGCTCGGGACGGATCAGGTGGCGGTGCCGGAACGCCGGCTGCGGGAGCTCACGCACCCAGTCGCGCGACAACAGCGCCCGTGATCTGCGGTGCGGTCTGGACTGGCTGTTCTCGAAGCAGTCGCAGGCCGAGCACCGGCTGCCGGCACGCACGCTGCGCCGCCGGTGCGAGCTCATGTGGGGCCTGTGGCCGCCCGTGCCGCTGGTGGACGAGGTGCATCATGTGGTGCATGTGGACGGCATCCACCTGCACCGCGACGCGGTGGTCCTGATCGCGGTGGCCGGCGGGCACGTGATCGGCTGGCATGTCGCCAAAAGCGAGAAAGCGGCGGCATGGCAGTGCCTGATGGCACGCATCGCGCCGCCCGACGTGCTCGTATGCGACGGCGGGGGCGGCGTCCTCAAGGCCGCGAAGGCCACGTGGCCGGATACGCGGATCCAACGGTGCCTGTTCCACGTGCAGGCCAACATCCTCGAACTGACCGGCAGGCGGCCCCGTCTGGAGGCCGGCAGGCAGCTGCGCCGGGTGGCCCTGTCCCTGCCCCGCGTCGGGGACGCGGGCGGCGCGGCCGAATGGCTGGTCTCCTACAACCGGTGGGAGCAGGACTTCGCCTCGTTCCTCGACGAGAAGAGCGAATACGCCGACGGCAGTGTGAACGACATGCACCAAAGGCTCGTCAAGGCGCGGCGCATGATCCGCAGACGCATCCGGGAGGGTCAGCTGTTCACGTTCCTCGACGAGGGGCTCGCGTCCGTCGGCCCGGTGCCGTCCACGAACAATCTCATCGAATCATGGAACGCGCGCCTGCGCGACATGCTGCGCCGCCACCGTGGACTGCGGCTGGTCAGACGGCTGAAGGCGATCTGCTGGTGGTGCCATCAGCACACGGCGCATCCCGAGACCGACGCGTGGCTCGCGGCCAACGCGATGACCGACGAACGACTCGAGCGCCTCTACCGGCAGGCATGGGAAAGGAGCCCGCAAGGCCAGTACGAGACGTTCGGCACCCCCGCAAGATACGGCACCGGCATCGACTGGAACGACTTCCACACCAGGGTCGAATGGCAGTCGAACGACTAGACCGCCGGACACACATTTTGGCCTATAACCCCATCTTTTTGTTGCAATACGCAGAAAATGCAAGAACAAAAACCCTTGGAATCGGACTGATTCCAAGGGTTTTGTTGTGTCTGTGGAGCTAGCCGGGTTCGAACCGGCGACCCTCTGCTTGCAAAGCAGATGCGCTACCAGCTGCGCTATAGCCCCGTGAGAAAAAAACGAGCGGCTCGCGGCCGCTTCATTTTTCCTGTGGGCCCGGGAGGACTTGAACCTCCGACCTCATCCTTATCAGGGATGCGCTCTAACCAGCTGAGCTACGGGCCCGATCCATACGCTTCAAAAGCGCACAAGTGATTACAATACCATTGAACGGCGGTATGTCAATAACGGCGTGTCGCGATTGTCGCTTGCGCCATGATTGCCGGCGCAGCGGAGCATGACGAGTGCGATGAGGCTGTTCGCGTGGTGGAAGCCGTAGGCCATGCGGATGGTGACCTTGATCCTGTTGTCGGACGCCTCGAGCCTGGCGTTGGAGTAGCCCAGCTCGATGGTCCTGAGGATGTCGGGCCACGACGGCGGATCTTCCGGGATGGCTTGCCGCTCTCGTACAACTGCACGATCTGCCGTTTGAACGCCTCGTCGTAGTGGCGGGGATGCTTCGGGCCGGCCATCGTCGGCCTCCAATCTCATGTCATTCGTCCCTCATCGGACTGTCTAATACATTGTAGCCAATCCAGCGTGAACCCGCTGCCCGGACGCGCCCACGGCACCGTCACAGTCTTCACGCCGTGCTCCGGGCACGCCACGCGCGGCACGGAGGCGTGGATGAACGCCTTGCACTGGAAGAAATTCAGATGCCGCCATACACGCTCACGCACGTCATGCACCGGGCGCGCCTCCTCGGGGCATGACGCCTCGGGACAGTGGAAACGGGAGCCGGGCCCGTACCTAATCGTGATGTGCAGCTCCCGCTCACCCGCGTCGGTATCGCGGAACTCCACATCGGTGACGTGCCAGGGGTCGACGAGTTGCAGGGCAGCGGTGAACAGCATCGTGGTATCCATGCCACCAAAACTACCCGACCGTCGTCACCGCCTAACCCGCTTCACCCACACCAAACAGCGAAAGGCCCTTAAATGAGATGCTTCGTTTCCACAGTAAGTCGAACCAATGTCCGTGGCGTCGGTCGATAGTAAAGGCGAATAGTGCTTGACGAGCGAAATCAATCAGGATACAGATCGCGTAAATCGTGAGCAGTATGCCGAGGATCTGCAGAATCGCGAATGGCTGCTGGTAGAGGTCTTGCAGATTGAACAACTTGACCCAGAACAGTTTCCTGGAGGCCGCGTAGTCGGTGATCAGGTACACGGCGAACGCGGACTGCGCGATCCGGTTGATGGTCCGATTGTGGAAGGTGACGCGGTCGAACAGCAGGAACATGCCGAAGCCGACCATGATGACGGGCAGCTTCCAATCGCCGGTGATGTATATTCCCATGTCGTACCCGAGCAGCGACAATGTTATGGAGGCGCAGGTGTACAACAGGAAAAAACCGAGACCTGTGCCAATCATCAGCCAGACCTGTCTGGTGGTGAACGGTTCCATGTACCACTTGTAGGCGGAGATTAGGATGAACAGGTAGATGAACCCGAAGAAGCCGTCGTTGATTCCTATCATTCCGGGGATGAAGCTGGTCAATCCCCATATGACCAGCACGGTCGCGGCCAGCGCGAGGTGGTATTCGCGGCTGAGCACCTTCAAACCTTTGGAAAGGAAGGGGAGGAGCATTAGGAAGATGGCGTAGGCGGTGGCGTACCACCAGATGCCTGTGCTCAGGGGTACGAGGCTTCTGACCATGAGTTTCGGTCCGAGGTCGGCTCGGTCGAACACGAGGTAGAACATCATAAGCGCGAGGCTCCAGAACAGGAGCTCGCGTTCCATGATCCATACGCGCTTGAGGTTGGATTTGATGGTCTGCTCCCTGTCGAGGAAGAACCATGCGGAGATGGAGAAGAAGATGACCACGCCGACCTTGCCGCCGCCGGCCATGACGAGCTGGAAGAAGATCCGCTCCGGCCCCAGGGGAAGATTCAGCTCGTCGTAGCCGTTGTGAACGACGAAGTGGTGCATGAGGATCATGAACATCGCGATGATGCGCAGCAGCTCGATGCTGGAATTCCTCTGCCCCTCCCTATTTGCGATTCGGGAATGTGCCGGTGCGCCGTGTTTGACGTTTACGCGGTTGTCGTTCTCCGTGGCCTGGTTCTTCTCGCTCACAATTCTTCTCTAGTCTGTGGTCTCTCTTTCCCCCCGAATCCTACATGTCCAGGCCGACTGGGATATTTTACGAAAAGATAAAATCGAACAAATGTTTGAGTGTGTGGTATGCTGCCGATGAGGATTAGATAGGTGTGAGTCGGAGAACGGGGATATTGTCTCGGCGGGGAAGAGATTAATGTATGAACTATATTCGGCAAAAGGTTAGTGGAATGATTAAAGCCATTGGAACTTTTTTGAATACCGAACATCCGGGGCTTACCAATGTTTCAGACATATTCACGCTTGGTATTTCCGTGATTTCCATCGTTATTGCTTTTATGTCATATGACTATGTGAAGAATCATGACCGGCAGATCGCCAAATTTGAACAAGCGAATGAGATATCGTCTTGGGTGGTACATGATTCGAAAGGCGGCGTTCAGATGGTGGAGAATTCTCCATTAATGAAGGTTTCCGTCAATAATGGTTCGGATCAGCCGATCTATGATGTCGTTTTAACTTCTGGAACATATCAAGGGGCTGGCGCCGATTATTTGAGCGGGACAAATAATACTGTTTGTGTAGGTACCGTTCCTCCTGGGAGATTTACGACTTATGTTCCTTATCCGGGCGAAGGAATGCATGTTCGTGTTGAATCGGTTATTGCCTTTCGAGACAATAAGGGTAACAACTGGATTCGCAACGCTAAAGGCGTTCTTTCTGAAATCAAAACGAATTCATATGAATATCTTAAACTAGATCTTCCTCCAGATAATTGGCAATCCCTCGAGTCGGAATGACGAGACAAGATATTGTTGATATGCTGTTGGCGTCACCGCGTCCGGGAGGCGCATCGGTGGCATCATGCGCGAACAGGGCATGACGGGCGCGTACACGCGCAAGCGGTCCGAACCGCACGGTACGCGGGCCTGGTGCCGGGCGCGTTCGCCACGCTCGACTTCCCGCTGACGGACGTCCAGGTGTTCCACGCCGACCGGGGCGGCGGGTTCGACGACACGGAGATCGACGAGCCGCTCGACGTGTTCGATGTCAAAGGATCGCCGCCGCGCAGGGGCGGCCCCCACGGCAACGCCGTGGTCGAATCGATGGACAGGCTGCTGAAGAAGGAGCTCGTGTACCGGAACAGCTACGCCACGATCGGGCAGCTGAGGCGCGGCCCCGACGACTGCGTGTGGTGGTCCGACAACCGGCGGCTCCACTCCACCCTCGAATACCGGAGTCCGAAGGAGTTCACCGAACAGGGACTCGTCCTCTAAGAAACCGTCCAACACACCGCTGCCAATCCATCTGCCGTTCTGCGCGGCGTTCTTGTTTCTGGTCTGCAACGCGGCCATTCCACCTTCGCGGTACGCCTTGACCCAGTTGTGGACTGCTCCGACGCCCGCGCCGAGCCGTTCGGCGGCCCGCTTCTTCTGCATGCTACCCGGCACCGGTTCGACTGCCTTGGTCCTTTGTCCCCGGTGGGATGATGGGTTGGGTCATATGGCCGGTATACCGGGGATCCGCCGCCAGCCAGCGTTCCGGGCACGGTCGGTTAGCCCAGGTGCTTCGCCATCTGGGCCGTTGTCATCGACGTGGTGAAGTACAGTTCCACCGCATGCCGTCGTTCCTCGGGACCGGACATACGATAATCCTTTCGCTCGGTCTCCAAGAAAACACCCGCAGCCCGCTACCAATCCTTGTCGGGGGAAACGGTAAGATAGCTTACGAAATGGCTGAGCGTTTCTTGGCAAGTGGGGTGGAGCGCTCGCTTCAGTGTGAGAATGAGAGGGAACACATGACTATTTCGGACGTGCTGAGAGCTATCAAGAAGCATTGGATTGTGGAAATCGTGCTGTTCTGCGTGGTGGTGGGCGTTGTCGCGGGGACGACATTCGCCGCCACACCTATCTATACAGCAAGCACTGAGATATTGACGCAGTATGATTCCGCATCATCCAGTGAAAGCTCGACTACGACGAACCAGCAGCAATATGCGAATGGCAGCTCGCTGGCCAGCCTGTATCCCGATCTTGTCCAATCTGATGAGATTCTGCAGTCCGTTATTGACAACTTGGGTCTGCACACCACGCCGACTGCATTGCGTTCCAATGTTTCGGCGGCAACTAATGATTCATCTCCCATTGTCTACATTTATGCCACTGATTCGAATCCAGCACAGACCGTGCGTATTGTCAAAGAGTTGGTAAAGCAACTGAAGAAGCAGGTTTCCGCCATGGCGGGCCCCGACATCAATGTTTCCTTCGCCACCATCCAGGCGCCGGTGGAGCCTCGGGTCGCGTCATCGCCGAACGTCCAGGCGAATCTTGCCATCGGTATCGTTGCTGGTCTTATCATCGCGATGCTGGGCGCTGTTCTGCGCGAGATGTTCGACAAGGGCGTCAATGACGTTTCTGACGTGCAGACCGTTGTCCGCGATCCCGTGCTTGCATCCGTGCCGAAGGCTCACACTGTGTCCAATGGCGTCCCCGCCGTTATCACCAAGCCACGTGGCCGTGCTGCTGAAGAAGTCCGCCGTCTGACTACGAATATTTCCTTCGTCACTCCGAAGGACTTGAAGCAGCAGAACGTCATTATCGTGACTTCCACCAATCCTCGCGAGGGCAAGACCACAGTGTCGGTGAATATGGCTGCCGCATTCGCCGAAAAAGGCAAGAGTGTTCTGCTCATCGATGCCGATGTGCGCCATCCGTCGGTGGCCAAGGCCCTTGGCATGAACAGCGGCGTCGGCCTGGTCTCCCTGCTGGCCGGAGAGGTTTCCGCGAAGGAGGCCATCCAGCCGTATTGGAAGTCGTATCTGCAGGTTCTTCCCGCCGAAGAGCAGAAGACACCATCCGGCATCATCCTGGGATCTGACGCCATGCGTCAGCTGGTTGACCAGGCCGCCGAACGATACGATTACGTCATCGTCGACACCGCCCCGATGACGGTCGCCAACGATGCCGCCGTTTTCGCGGAAAAGGGTGGCGTACTGCTGCTGGTCGTGGGCCAAGGCGTCGCGCAGAAGAAGGCGCTGCGTGAGGTCGTGAAGGAATTCCGCATGTCCAAGACCGCCATCCGGGGCGTGGTGCTGAACATGGTGTCCGTGAACAATGCCGGCCGTTCCAGCTATTACTAACCATGAGGATCATGAGGATGACCGGCTCTTCCTCCAAGCGAAAGTCCAAGTCGGCATCTCCCGTTCCAAGAGCAAGCACTGAACACTCAGTGGTTATTCCAAGCGGACTTAGTGAGTAGAACGGGGGAGAGTCGGTGGTAGTAGTGAAGCTGTGGTACCGGTTTACCGGAGCGCTACTGAAAGCTTTGTACAGGGTCATTTACGGCAGATCCATCCGTTGGGGCAAGGCGTTGCATTTCCGTAAGGGACTGCAGCTCACCGCTGAATTGGGCGGAACCATCACCATCGGCGACAATGTGTTCTTCAACAACGGTTGCGCCGTGCATGCCATCGAGGAAATCCGCATCGGAGACGGCACCATTTTCGGTGAAAACGTGCGTATCTACGACCACAACCATCGTTTCGTCAACGCGGATGAATCCATCAAAGGCCAAGGCTATTCCACGGCACCGGTTGTGATCGGAAAACACTGCTGGATCGGCAGCAATGTGACCATCATCAAAGGCGCCTCCATCGGAGACAACTGCGTGATCGGTGCGGGCTGCGTGATCGATTCCCCGATTCCGTCCGATACCGTGGTGCGTTTGGAACAACGGTTGATCAAGGAAGAGGTTCGTCATGCCTGAGCATTCCCCGTTGCGCGTATTGGTACTCGACACGGTTATGGACCGTGGTGGTGCCGAAACCATGATGATGAATTACCTTCGTCATTTCGACCGCGAGCAGGTCACTTATGATTTTCTGGTCAATCGCGATTACCATGCGGCCTATGAGGATGAGATCGAGGCGTTGGGCGGACGCATCTACCGCATGTGCCCGATGTACCCGCAGTATTTCGGACGGTACAAGCGTGAATTCCGTGCTTTCCTCCAACAGCATCCGGAATACCAGATTATCCATTCGAATCTTGAGGAACGCAGCTACTTCCCTTTGCGGATAGCTGCAGAGCAGGGCGTTCCTGTCCGCATCGCTCACGCGCACAACCGTCCGGTCGGATTCGACCTGAAATCCATATTCCGCGAGTATTTCCGCATGAGGTTGCCGAAATACGTCACACATATGTTCGCATGCGGCACTGAAGCGGGGGATTGGCTGTTCGGTGAGAAGAACCGGAGCAAGGTGATTCAGCAGCGCAACGCGATTGACACCTCCGCCTATCGCTACGATTCATCCCTTGCCACGAAGGTGCGTGCCGAATTCGGCGTCACCGACCCAGACACCTTTGTGCTTGGACATGTGGGAAGGTTCTTCCCGCAGAAGAACCATACATTCCTGATCGATATCTTCGCCGAAGTCCACAAGCAGTGCCCGAACAGCGTCCTGTGGCTCGTAGGCGGCGGCGAGCTGAACGACGAATTGAAAACCCAATCAAGGCCAAGGTGGATGAGCTTGGTCTGCATGACGCAGTGAGGTTCCTCGGCGTACGTTCCGACGTGAACCGGGTTTTGCAGGGCATGGATTCCTTCATTCTACCAAGCCTGTATGAGGGGCTGCCGGTCACCATGATCGAGGCGCAGGCATCCGGTCTGCCCTGCACCATTTCCGACCGCGTACCCAAGCAATGCGACGTGACAGGCAATGTGCAGGTCATTGGCTTGGATGAGTCTCCAGCGGAATGGGCCAAGCGAATCCTGAACCAGCATGCCGCATATGCCGGAACGGATCGCGCTTCCGGTGCGGACACTGTGACCGATGCGGGGTTCGATATCAAAGCCAATGCGGAATGGCTCCAAAAATTCTATGTGGATGCGCTAGCCAAGGCCGAACGCATCTGAGGTGATTCTGATTCATGAACGATGAACTTGAACTGGCGGATAAAGGCGGTTGGTGGGAGAACCGAAACAAGAACGCGACTCTTATCCTTGTCTTTGTCGTGATGTTGGCGGCCAAGCTGCTGACCATGTTGCTCCCGGCGAAATATTTCTATGACAACAATCGTATTTTGGGCATGGCTAATGAGGATGTAGGAGTGCACGCTTGGGCTGGCACTTACATCGTTGCCGCCAATTTCTTCAAAAACATTAACGTCTTCAGTTTCACCACGATGAGCCAATGGAGCTGGTTCCTTGGTCTATCTCTGACGTTGGTTGTGTTTTTCATGGTGTTGAGACTTCCCGAGCCTGATATGGTACAGACCATTTTCCTGTTGTCCTGTATCGGTCTGCTGAATATCTATGTTTTCAACATCGGCAAGGACGTCATCCAGTTCCTGTTCTTCATGGCGGTGTATCTGGTACTGCTGATACCAATCGAGAACTCCTTCATGAAAATCGTTCTTGCAGCGGTGGTCCTGTATTTTGAGAGCAAGGTGTTCCGTTCGTATTACATACTGATCGCCGCATTTGTTCTTGCCATCTACTGCATTCTCGTGGTTTTCCGTAAAATTCGCAGGATTCCTCCTGCGGCTAAGATTGCTATCACGGTAGCCACGATGTACTTGTTGGTATGCGCGATGATGGTGGTGGCCAGTGTGCTCATGCCTGACGAATACCAACAGATTATGGATGTCCGTGACTACAGTTTGAGTGGCCGAGAAGGTGACGCCGACAGCGTCACCATCATCAAAAACTGGGTGGGTGGAGACAACTCCACGAGCCTGCCATTGTTCCTGCTGAACTATCTGATCAACGCGGTCCGCATGATGATTCCGTTCGAGCTGGCGGTGAAAGGTGTTCAGTATCTGCCGTTCTGCCTCTTCCAAGTGGCTGTCACCGTGTATCTGGTGCACCTGTTCGGCAAGCTTGATGAGATCGAGGATGACACGCAGTTCCTGGCCATTTCGATTTTCCTGGGCTATGTGCTTGCTTCGGTGCTGTTCGAACCGGACTTCGGATCATGGGTCCGTCATGAAGCGGCCACATTCCCTGTATTGCATTTGCTGGTGTTCTCCCCGAACCAGCGCCTGTCCCAGTGGAAACGGGATGTCAAAAAAATCAAAGGACGCGTCGGAAAGCACGCGAACAGCGTTGCAAGAGAGGATGTCTGATGCACGTCGGTTTTTTCTCCGGTGACATCACCCGTTCAGGAGGCACGGAGAATGTGTCCATCATGCTCGCCAACACACTTTCGGCGGGCACTGATTACACAATCTCCTTCATCAGCCTTTTCGAGGAGCATGACAGTCCGTTTTTCCCGATTGACTCGAACATCCAGCGATTCAGTCTGTATCCGACGGTGACACACGGTATCCAACATTATTTCGATACCTGCAAACGACTGCGGAACATCGTTGTGAAACAGCATATCGACGTAGTGATTGACATCGACGGCATTCTGGACATGTATTCCCTCCCGCTCAAAAGGAAAACTGGCGTAAAGGTAGTGTCCTGGGAACACTTTAATTACCTGCAGAATCCGGATGTGCCATATCGTAAGTTGACTCGTCGGTGGGCCGCCCGCAGCGCGGACGCCATCGTTACTCTGACTGAAACCGACAAGAAGCTGTACGAGACCAATCTCACGTTGAGATGTCCGGTCATTGCCATTCCGAACCCCATGCAGGCGCCTGAAGGCCCTGTCTCATATGACGTGGATTCCAAGCTGATTCTGAGCTCTGGCCGACTGGCATACCAGAAAGGCTTCGACTTGCTGGTCGACGTCGCCGCCAAAGTGCTGCCGGACCATCCGGACTGGCAATGGAAGATTCTTGGAGAAGGCGAAGACAGACCGTCGCTCGAGCAGAAGATTCATGATGCTCATCTGGACGGCCGGCTGACACTTGAAGGTCGAGTCGATGACGTGGACGCGTACTACAGGCGGTCCGCCATGTTCGTCATGACCTCCCGCTTCGAAGGACTGCCAATGGTGTTGCTCGAGGCTAAAGCACATCGTCTGCCATTGGTGAGCTTCGATTGCCCGACAGGCCCTGCCGAAATCGTCGAAGACGGTATCAACGGAGCCCTCGTGCTGTTGGAAGACATCGACGCCATGGCCAAGGCCATCAATGAGCTGATTGATGATTGCGCCAAGCGTGTCAAATATTCCAGCATGAGTGAGAACAACGCTCAACGTTATGACATGACTACGATTCTTAACGATTGGCTGTCATTGTTGCAGGCGTTCGATTCGAATGGGATGGTGTTGGACTGATGGACGGTAGACAGATAGTTTCCGTGATTGTTCCCGTCTACGGCGTGGAACGCTACCTCGACAGATGCATAAAGAGCATCGTCGAACAGGATTACAAGCAATTGGATATTGTTGTGGTGGATGATGGCTCACCGGACCGTTGCCCCCAATTGTGTGATGAATGGGCAGCCCGCGATTCCCGCATACGCGTGGTACATAAAAAGAATGGAGGTCTGGCCTCGGCCAGGAACGCGGGATTGGACATCATCGTTGGCGATCTGGTCACCTTTGTGGACAGCGATGATTATGTGGAACCAAACTACATCTCCGAACTGTTGAGCTGGCACGAGCAAAGCGGATCGGATGTGGTGATGTGCTCATGTCTGCATGATTTGGAGGATGGTAGTGTGGTCGCCGACACGCGAAGCACGCCCGAAGGAATCATGGACAGTGAGGAAGCCATGATCCAATTCCTATACCACCTGTCATTGGCAGGGCCGGTATGGGGGAAGATGTTCGACGCTCGGCTTTTCAAAGGTGACCATGGCATTCGCTTCCATGAAGGACTGAATAGTGAGGACTATTACGTGCTCACACAGGTGTTCCTGCGGATGAACAGCATTTTCGTACGGATGGAACCTCTGTACCATTACAGCATCAGACAAGGTTCTATCGTCCATATGAGCGTGTTCAACGACCATTCGTGCGACGAGATCCAGATTTCTGACTTATGCTGCGATTACCTTACCCAGCATGGCTACTCCGACAAAAAAGCCATGGACTACTTCCGTCTTCAGGGACGTGCCGATGTGCTGTTCAATATTTTCCAAAGTGACGCGCCGGCCGTGATATACCATCGTATTGCGCGCGATATGAGACATTTTCTTCGTCCGGTGCTCCATGATGACAGAGTTTCGGTTTCAAGAAAGGCTAAACTGCTGTTCCTGTCCTTCGCGCCCAGAACGTACCGTATGCTGCAACGGGTGTCCGGAGGCCGCCCATGAACGAGAAGAACCAACTGGTCAGCCTTATCGTTCCCGTATACAATGCGCGCGACTATCTAGACACGTGCGTCGACAGCCTGTTGCATCAGACACATGCAGATATTCAGGTGATTCTCGTGGATGATGGCTCCACGGACGGTAGTGCCGACTTATGCGATGCATGGGCCGACAAGGACGCTCGCGTCATGGTGATTCACCGTGCCAACAGCGGCGTTTCCGCGGCGAGAAACGCCGGACTTGACGCGGCGGATGGCGATTGGCTGGAATTCGTGGATGCCGATGATTGGCTTGAAGAGGAAACCGTCGAGGAACTGCTTGAGCTGGTCCATGACAGGCATGCGCAGATGGCCATATTCAATTACCGAAGTGTGCCGGCTGACGCCACCCCAAGCGCCGTGCACGCTCAGGAACCTGATTACCGGATTCCTTCCGGCGTCCTTTCCCGCAAGGACGCATTGGATTGCATCCTCGCCTATTCCGGAGTGAAAGGCTATGTGTGGAACAAGTTCTTCTCACGCGCGTTGATTGAGCGGGAGAATCTTCGGTTCGATTCGCGAATCAGCATGTGCGAAGATTTACTGTTCGACGTGGAATACGCGTCGTTATCTGCAGTGACGGTGAGCACTGACCGGTGCCTATACAACTACCGCAATAATCCTAACTCCACATCCCACAAGGTGGACTTGGAATCCGTGGCGACCTGTCTGGAGGCACACGAACACATGATGACCATCGTACCGAAAGAGTCAAGGTCCTCAGTATTAGCTTCCTATGCTATTTTGGCGGAGGAACTACTGTTACGTACCTACGCCATTAACGATCCGTCGCATCGGGACGAATATAGGAAGATTCTGTGCAAATACTGGTGGCATGCGTTGAAGCGATTGCATTCGCCCCGATATTGGATACGCATCCTTGGCGGAACCTTCTGCCCGTCACTGTTCTACCCCATCTGGAACCGCGTAAAGGGGAAAATATCGTGATTGATGCATCTCGTAAACGTATCGCCGTCTTGTGCGGTCTAGGCGATGGCGGAATGGAAATCGCCTTGGTTCGTTTGTTGCAAGATCTGGACTACAACCAGGTTTCCGTGACATTGTTGACGGCAGAACGCCAAGGACCCTTGCTGAACATGCTCCCGGATCAGGTTGCGGTCCGGCACTGCCATTTCACTTCCGCTTTCGCGTATGCCATCGGAGTCAATGACTTTTCTGACTGTGGCACGATTCGCCGCAGTCTCTACCGCCTCGGGCGCAAGCTCCTAACCATCGCCAGCAACGACAAACGCAATCTGGTGTACGACTACGCTTCTTCCCACATCGATGATTTGCCAACAGAGCATTTTGACGCGGTGCTCGATTTTCGAGGCTACGGATCGTTGACCACTACGCTCGGCGTGCAACTGGATGCGGACTTCCATGCGACGTGGATGCACGACGAACAGATGGAATGGCTGCCGTTGGCCATGCCATACCTGCATGGATACGACAAAGTCTTCTGCGTATCCGAATCGGTGAAACACAGATTCGTGGAGCAGGCTTCCGCGTACGCGGATAAGGCCGAGGTGCTGTACAACGTGCTGGATGCCGACGATATCAGGCGGAAGGCCTCGCAACCGGTGCCAGACGATTTCGCCGAACGTCCCAACAAATTGGTTACATTGGGAAGATTGCTTTCTCAGAAAGGCATTGACATCGCGGTAAAGGCGGCCGCTTTGCTACGCCAACGTGGACTGGACTTTACATGGCTGGTACTTGGCGAGGGCGACCAGCGGGCCGAACTGGAAACCATGATTCACGCGTACGGCCTCGAACACCATTTCATACTGAAAGGTCGCGTCGCAAACCCATACCCATATGTCGCCGCGACTGACATCTACGTGCAGCCGTCCAGATACGAGGGATACAGTCTGGCATTGCAGGAGGCAAGAATTCTGGCCAAACCAATCGTTGCCACCGACATACCCAGCTCGCGCGAACAAATTACCGATGGACACGATGGGATTCTGGTCCGCCCCGATGAAACCGCGTTGGCTGAAGGCATCATCAGACTATTGAACGACAAATCCTTGTGCGCCACCTTGAGCTCCAACCTCCAAGGCGGACGATTCGACTATGAGGATCAAGTTCGTCGGCTCTTCACACTCATCGACGATGCCAAGGGGAGTACAAGACCATGACGACGCAACCTATCCACATCCTCCAATGGGGCATGACCACAGGTTTGGGCGGCATCGAAACCTTCATCATGAACGTGTATCGGCACATGGATCGGACCAAAGTGCAATTCGATTTCCTGCAGGATTACCATGACGGGCCGTTGCATTTCGAAAACGAAATCCAATCCATGGGCGGCAACATATGCCGGGTCCTTGTGCCACAACGGGATTCACTGATCCGGTCACGCACATGTCTGCCGCGCTTCTTCCAACAGCATCCCGAAATCATGGGCGTCCACATGCACGCGAATTTCCCGTACGCGCTGCCATTGAAATATGCCCAGCGTGCGGGCATCGGACTACGCATCCTGCACTCCCATAACATCGAGGAGTACCAACACCACGAGAATCCGCTACGCGCATTGCTCTGGGACATGCGAGGCCAAGCCATCGCCAAAGACATCGACCGATACCCTACGCATTACTTCGCTTGCTCGGATCTGGCGGCGAATTTCATGTTCCCGAACAAGCCTTACACTTGGATCCGCAATGGTATCGACAGGGCGCAATTCGCATATAATGCAGCTGCACGGGAAAAAGCACGTCGCGAATTGAAGCTCAGCGACCACACCACAGTCATCGGATTCTGCGGTGGTTTTCGGCCACAGAAGAATCCTCTGTTCCTGCTGGACATGTTCGAACGCTACCATGCGATTCACCCAGACTCCGTACTGGTCATGGTCGGCGACGGTCCTCTACGTGACGAAATTGAATGTCGAATTGTCGAAAAGAACTTGGATGGATGCGTGCAGCTGCTTGGACAACGTTCCGATGTCGCGGAACTGTACCAGGCCATGGACGCCTTCGTACTTCCTTCGGTCGCCGAAGGACTGGGCATCGTATACATCGAAGCGCAATGCGCCGGACTGCCCTGCCTCGGTTCCGCTGACGTAGTTCCGGAGTCGGCCCGTGTATGCGACCTCATGCATTTCGAACGTCTGGGAAACGGACCGGACGCTTGGGCAACACGATTGGATGACATACTCAAACACGCGCCCGAACGAAGAAGCCGAAGCTCCGAAGTGAAAGTCGCGGGATACGAGATGTCCGACGTAGCCGCGCAACTGCAGGAATTCTATGTGAGGAACGCGAAAAGATCATGACAGACGAGACCAAACCGTCCTCATCGCCGCTTGTAAGCATCATCGTGCCGATACGGAACTCGAAACATTACCTCGATGATTGTGTGAACAGTCTGCGCTCGCAGACCTACCCGGACCTTGAGATCATACTGGTCGACGATGGGTCCACGGACGGGTCGGCGGAACTCTGCGACGCCATGGCACAAACCGATCAGCGGATTCGCGTGACTCATCAACCATGCAGAGGAGTGTCCGCGGCCCGTAATGCCGGATTGGATGCGGCTACGGGAGCATTCGTGACCTTCGTGGATAGTGATGACAGTTTGCGTCGTGAGGCAGTTGCCGAGGCTGTTCGATGTGCAATTACGCACTCGGCCGATATGGTGGTATTCGGATACGACGTCATCGAAGAACATGCCGACGGCAGCGTCACCGAGCAAGAAAGCAAAACCGTACGGCAACAGAATGTAATCGACACGCGGCGACGTCATGAGAAAACCGTGGCGAATCAGCTATGTGCACTCGACAACGATGAGCTGCTCTACCAATGTTGGGGGAAACTGTATCGTCGTTCAAGCATCGGGGATTTGCGATTTGCCGAGAATATTGCATTCGGCGAGGACATGCTGTTCGTTCTGGATCTGCTCACTCGTGGCATCCGTATGGCTTTTCTGCAACGGTGCCTGTACGTGTACCGGCAGCATATGGGCAGTTTGGTCCGGGGATTCCGATTCGGGAAAGCCCAGGAGCTGGAGTATGCCCATGGAAAGCATCTGGCGTTTTATCGAGATATGCTGATTAGTGAGACGAACAGATGCCACCTGTATTTGCGGTTGGCGAATGACGCGTTGTGGGCGATTCACGATGCCTGCAAAGCTGCGGGAACGGTCGATAAAACGGAATTGCTGCGTTTCGTACGGCATGTGGCATCATCGCCATATCGGAATGTGTATTTGCATGAGCTCAGGAATGCGGCCGTTAACAGGTCAACCAAAATCGCATTCGCTATAAACATGACATCGCTATGGAAATGGTATCTACGGTGAAGGAACTCACTATGGATTTAGTAAGCGTCATCATCCCCATATACGGGGTGGAACAGTATCTCGACCGATGCGTCCGTAGCGTGGTGAACCAGTCGTATGCTCACTTGGAGATTATTCTGGTAGATGACGGCAGCACAGACCGGTGCCCGGCAATGTGCGATGCTTGGGCCAATAAGGATTCGCGTATTCAGGTGATTCACAAGCCCAACGGCGGTCTCTCCTCTGCCCGTAATGCCGGATTGGATATGGCGACTGGCGAGTTCATCGCCTTCGTTGACAGCGACGATTACGTGGAACCGGATTACATCGCCACCATGATCGACGCCGCACAGAAGAATCATGCTGATCTCGTTATGTGCTCGGTATTCCATGAGGACGCTGACGGAAACGCCATCGAGCAGACCGCTCCCGTCCGTCGTAAGGAATACGCGCCGATAACGGACACGCTCAGGACATGTTCTGGCATAGATTGCATGAGGCAGCGTGGTGAGGAAAACGGTGTGGACAATGTGGTGGCGTGGAACAAACTGTATCGGTGCCAGCTGTGGAAAGACCTCCGATATCCAGTAGGGAAACTGCACGAGGATGAGTTCGTGACATATAGGATTTTCGGACGGACACGTACGGCAGTGCTGTTGCCGGAACGTCTGTACCACTACATCGAACGTACCGGCAGCATCATGCATACCAAGTATACCTTGCAATCCCTTGACATTATCGAAGCGTTGATTGGCAAAGTGCGTTTTCTGCTGGATGAGGGGGCCATGGATCTGTTCCCTGTGTTCTTCAGCCAGCTCAAGGATTCGATATACAAAGCAAGGCAGTTGGATTGGTCGGATGCCCAAGTGCATAAGAGGCTAAAGGAATTGTTCCGGATGTTCCGTACAATTCCATGGAGTAGCATACGGTACTTGCCTTTTAAAGATCAGGTCAATTATATGGGAACACGACTCTGCCCGTTTTTGTTCTGGGGACGCAAGACATACGGCGAGAAAGGTGCCGTGAAAGGGGATACGCAATGAAGACCTCACTGACCATTTAACATACGACTCCATATCACAACGAATAAGTATTCGTTTCCGCAGGCATTTGCCGCGTAGAAAGCTATTGAGCGAAGTCATCGACTCCTTTATGCCGCGTCAGCAGTACTTCTACGACGTGTGCAAGAAGATGTCCGGTCTGGAGAACATCGCTAAGAATCTGAAACGAATTGTGAAAGAGATATATTGACGGCAACGTGTAATCAAGAGATGTAACGCATTGCTGAATATTGGCAAATAATCAATAAGCAATAGGTGGAATTGTGGGAGATAAAAAACAACTGCTCGTAAATATGATTGCGAGCTTGGTGAATTTTGTGGTTTCCATCGGCATCGGTTTATTTCTTACCCCGTATGTCGTGCATAATATCGGTGCAGAGGCATATGGATTTGTCGGATTGGCCAGCACGTTTGTGGGTTATGCGCAGCTGTTCACTGTTGCACTTACCTCAGTGGCAGGACGTTTTATTACGGTTGCATATCATGAGGGGAACGAACTTAAAGCGAACCGATATTATTCGTCCACTCTTGCGGCCAATGCTGTTATGGTATTTGCACTTACGATAATTGCAATTCCAGTAATCCTGTTTCTCGACAAATTGGTAAATATCTCTCCCCACCTTGTTGGTGACGTGAAGATGCTGTTCACTTTTATATTTTTGCAGTTTGTCATCACAACAATATCCACAGTATATTCTGTAGCTACATTCGTAAAAACAAACTTTATCTGAGCAGCATCGCTAACCTGGGTTTTTTCTTTTGTGCGTGTAGCAGTCATGGTTGTGCTTTTTGGCATGTTGCCTCCGAAAGTCTGCTATGTAGGTCTGGCCGTATGCTTGGCGTCTGCGGTATTGACAATAATGAATCGATTCTATACGCGTGTATTGCTTCCTGATATATCGTTTCGTTGGAATTTAGTATCGTGGGCAAGTGTCCGCGAGATGCTTGAGGCTGGAATCTGGAATGTCGTTACTAAGTTACAGCAGATTATGATGTTCGGCCTGCAATTATTGGTGGCAAATCTTATGGTTAGTCCATATCTTATGGGCATGTTATCTGTCGCGCAGACTGTCCCGAATCAGATTAGCAGTCTGACGATTACTGTGGCAAGCCTGTTCTATCCTGAACAGACAAAATATTATGCGCAGGGCAAGCGTGATGAATTAGTTGATGATATTAAGTCCGGTATGAAAGTATCTGGCTTCTTCACCAATATCGTTTTTGTGGTACTTCTGGTTGTGGGTTATGATTTCATGCGTCTATGGCAACATGGTCAAGATACAACTCTATTGTACGAGCTGCTCACATTGACAATGTTAGGATTGCTGGCTTCTGGAGTTGCTGTGACATTGCAAAATCTACCGCTGATTGTTAACCGTTTGAAGAAATATTCTATTGGATGGCTTGTTTACAGCGCGATATCCATGGTCGTGCTGATTACCTCTATCGAGATTTTGCCGAAATGGGGTGTGTTCCTCGTGGCTGCAATTCCACCTCTATTCGAATTCTTTGCTAATGTGACATTTGTGCCTGTATATGCGGCTAGATGTTTGCATGTCAGGAAGTTCGAATTCTATCCGATTTATATACGGTATTTCGCTTCTACTGCAGTGGCGGCTGTGGCTTGCTGGGGAATTAGGAGCATATTTGGCCTTATCGCTGATAATTGGATTTCATTGATTCTGACGTGCTGCCTATATGCTTTAGTTACGCTGTGTGTAGATATGTGCCTGCTGCTGGGGCAGAAGGAGCGTTCTCTATTGTCTGATATGGTGAAGAGGAAACTTCATATTGCTTAGCGGAAAGTAATTAATGGCGATTCTCTCGACAGTGTGAGAGGGTGCGAACGGCCAAATTTGGAAAGCTAATCGTGATGACTGGCCGGCAAAGCCCATATCCCTTTCTAAGGTAATTAGAGATGCTAAGGTAATTAGAGATGTAGAGGGAACAAACAGGTGGAAACATGAGCGAACAGTCGTTGATCAGCGTTATTGTGCCCGTATATAACGTGGAGCGGTCACTGGATCGTTGCGTACGCAGCATAACGGAACAAACCTACCGGCATCTTGAGATAATTCTGGTCGATGACGGTTCCCCAGATGAGTGCCCGCGAATGTGCGATGAATGGGCTGGACAGGATGATCGTATTCGGGTGGTTCACAAGCCCAATGGTGGCTTGTCCGATGCTAGGAATGCTGGTTTGAATGTCATGCATGGCGATTTCGTTGCGTTCGTAGATAGTGACGATTATGTGGAGCCGGATTATGTGGATAGTCTGTATGTCGGCATCGCTGATGCCGACATGTCTGTGTGCTCCATCATCTGCGAGGACTCCGCTGGAAAGTTGCGGAAGGGAAGTGAACCGATTACGGAGAAGCGGTCCGCTGTATCTTCTGAGGAATATTTGCGCCATGCCTTATTGGATTGGCGGCTGGTAGTCGCTTGTAACAAGCTGTATGCGGCTTCGATTTGGAATCAGCTGCGTTTCCCGGTCGGGCGCGTCCATGAAGACGAGTATGTGCTGCACCAAGTGGTGGGCCGATGTAAGAACATCAATGTATTGCCGGACGGGCTCTACCACTATGTTTCTACGGATAACAGCATCACGCATAGCGGTTTTAGTATCAGGAACCTTGACCGCTTGGAGGCCTTGGTGCAGCGGCTGGAGCACTGCGTGGGCAAAAACTATCGGCAATGCGCGGCTTTGACCTTTGACAAGTTCATCGAGGATCTTGATTTCGCATCCGGGCTGGACTGGTCAGATCGGGCGATTCATGCCAGGCTTGGTGAGATTTTCGCGCAGTTAAGACATGTGCCGCTCTCCGCCGGGTCATTCTTATCCACTAAGCGGTGTGTGCAGTTTCTCGGTCTATGGTTTGTCCCATTCCTTACGGAATGGGTGTTGAGGAAGGCCAAGCATCTGTGAGCGAAGGCTTCTTGAATCTCCCTTTGAGGCAGGAAGCTCATAAAATTGCCGTTTGAACAGTATCTGGGAAGGTGGATTTAGATTGCCGATTCGAAAGATGCGGCTGAACTATTAAGGAGTCCTGAAAACGTATCTCGGCATGGAAATTATCTGGTAGTGCCCGAAAAGTTGCGCACTACCATCAGTAATGAAAGTAGTATTTAGAACATAAGACAGTGTCGTACGCACTGCTGAGTGTCGTTCCGTCGAGGTGCTGATGCTGAGACGCTATTTAAACTTCTGCGTGGAATACAGGTTGTTGCATTTATCGGTAATTCCTTGAATGTTTCATCAGATATACAGTTAACAGTATGAATGCTTTGAGTCCTGCCAGCATTTCTCTAAAACGCTTGGCTCCCAAGTGCGCCCATGGCAGGTGTGGTAGGTGCCGTGCCATTAGTTTTTGCAGTGTATGGCATAGAAGCTTTTTCTCACGGCCGTCAGGCAGCTGCTTGATGCAGAAGTACACTACGACCAGCTCATGCATGATATGGTAAGAGGCCTGCTTGCGGAAATTAGGGAAAAACGACGAAAAATATTCATATTCTTTTTCTCCGGACTCCATCCATGAATTGAGATTCACTGAAGGACTAGAAGCGGAATGGGAAGTTGAATCAGCGTGTTCTCGATACTGATAGCCGTTATCGCTATATACCACTATTCTCGATGCTCGAGTGCATAATTTCCCCATCATTAATGCGTCGGCGCGTACTCTGAATGATTCGAACTGCAAACCGTCATATAGGGATTTGTCGACTAGCGAAGACCACATATAAGAAGGGATTTCGTTATAGAGCCATGCGCGGATAATGTCATGTTGACCAGAATAGACATATTCCCCATCTTGTTTGATGGATTGTTTACTACGCGGATTGGCTATTGCGATAGAAGCGGCATGATTTTTTTTCGTATTATACAAATGCTCAATATATGAAGTTTCTATCGTATCGTCACTGTCTACCCAAGCAATAAGTCCGCTATGAGCGTGTGAAATCCCGGTATTACGTGCGGCTGCTTCACCGGAATTCGACTGATGTATGACGGAGATTCGATTATCTTTAGCCGACCATTGGTCGCAGACTTTTTCGCTTCCGTCCGTTGATCCATCATCAACGAGAATGATTTCTAATTCGCGATATGTTTGGCTGACAATGCTGTTTAGGCATTCGTCAAGATACTGTATGGCGTTATACACAGGGATGATTACTGCAATATCAGGATGAAAAGTAGGGGGCATGGCTCGCTATTTCCTTTGAAAGATTTAATGCAATTGCTTATAGATATAGTACGCTCCTGCCTCGTCGGTAAAAGGGTGGGCAAGCCGGTACTTCGTTTTCAACGTGTCGACGATTACCATCGTCAAATCGCCGTACTATTATGCCGCAAGCATCTTGGTGCGAGGCTGCCGCTGAGGCGTTTGCCGACGAACTGCTAGAATTGCAGGACCAATATGGGCGTTGCACTTCTAAATAGACACCGGGGTTCTACGAGAGTTGGTCGGTCTGGGGTGGCTCGCACAATAGGCTGTCGCCATATATGCGCGACGGCGGCCTTGCTGACATTGCTGTATGGCGCTCCTGCGATGAGGTGCGCATGGCAGACGATGCTCGGCATAATTACGTATTGCATGGTATGGCTGTTTGCCGGCATCACGCTTCACGAAGAGACCGTAAGCTGGACGGTCGGCATGCTGCGGAACCTTCTAGCGAAGAGATGGTCGATTCGGAAATTTCTGTAACCCGTGCAAAATCCGTTCAGCCCAGATAGCTTTCCTGCACGCTGTCAAGCATGCGTTGCGATGTGAACTTATCGAGATACGTGCTGCGAATGATGTCGTAGGAGAATTTTCCATCGTGGGAACGCTCGGAAATAACACGCTTCACTTGCCGAACGCCGTCTTCCACGTCGCCGACGTTGAAAAGATAACCGTTCACGCCAGGCCGCACCACCTCGTTGCTACCGGTCACATTCGTAGCCACAATGGGCACGCCGGCACGCAATGCCTCGACTAGCGAATACGGCAGACCCTCGTATAACGAGGTCAGCAGATACACGTCGAACGCAGTGACGATACGTTCCGCATCATCACGGTAACCCAGCAGATGCACGTTGCTGCCGAGACCATGATCCGCGACAAAGCGCGACACATCATCTTGCAGGTTGCCATCTCCCACGCAGACGAAATGCGCGAGGGGATTATGCTCGACCACTGTTTTGGCAATCCGGACGAACGTCATCGGATCTTTCTGCTTGGCAAGGCGCACGGTGGAACCGATGACAACGGCCCCATGCGGCAGATCGGACAAGCCCAGCATTTCCAAGGCCTCGTCGCGTGAAGGCAACGTGATGTCGGGAATGCCGTTATACACGACCTTGAACTTATCGGGCTTGTCAATCCGATTTTGCAAAGCGATGTCGCGCTCGCCCTTCGACACGTTGAACGTGCATGTAGTCAGAAAATGGCTGCACATACGTTCGAGAAAAGCGAAGAAGCGCTTCTTTGACTCGGAGAACTCCCATGCTTGGAATGCGTACGCATGGGGTGTATAAAACACCTTTGGCACATGTCTTCCAAAGGCCGCCGAACGTCCGATGATGCCGGCTTTCGAACTGTGGCAGTGGAGAATGTCGGGTTTGATTTTCTTGATGAGCCCACGTATGCGCAGCCAGGCTTTGACATCATTGCTCATGGAGAGATCTCGGACCAGTTCGGGAACGGGAATGAGCGTCGCGTGCTGGTCCATTTCGGGGATTGCGTTGCGATAGTAGTCATCCATTCGGCTGGTTCCGTAGGCGACGGTCACATCGAATTTGCTGTGGTCGATGCCGTTGACAATATCCACGACGTTACGTCCGCAGCCGCCCATGGCTTCTTGGACGATAAGCAGCCGTTTCCTCTCCTCCATGGCCGTGCTCCCACCCCCCTATTATTTCAGGCATTTTGATGCGTGAACGTGGTTGACACTTGCTGTCCGGTATCATACCCTCCCCTATGTATGTTTTTTGGATTGGAGGGATTCCCTCTTTATGACTTGCCATTCGTATAGGATGAGGGAGCACGGATGGAAATAGAACGAAGGGAATACTGGGAACATGGCGGAAAACGAGTTCAGGGAATGGCCGGAAGTGCGTACCCCGAATGGGACTCATGGTGCTAGTGGCTCAAGAACCTACGATTTCCCTCTGACCGATGAAGACAGACTTGCTGGGGAGGGAGTTTCCAGAGGTCTTTCGATTGGCAGCATCGAGGGGACTGTGGAGGAAGCGGCGCAGCGAGGATTCGTATATCGTCACCGTCGTGAGCTGGTGGGGATTGTTGCGGTTGTTGCGGTTGTTGCGGTTGTTACGAGTGTAGCTTGGGGATTCCGCCAGCACGTCGACAGTCAAGAGGTGCTGAGTTCCTGTCAGCAATCCGTGAGCATCTATCAGGCCAATACGGAACGCTTGAAGAAAACCGTCGATGGTGCTGCTGATGATCTGCAGATTGCGGAGAGCCAGGTGCAGGATCCGAAAACTGTGACGGCACTGCATGCTGCAGTGGATGCGGGCAACGACAAGACGAAAATCGATGCAAGCTGCGATGCGTCGGCTTCGGTCGAGGACAACCAGTCCAGTGATGAGAAGATTACCGAGGCCACTCGTCGATTGGGAGACAAGGTCGAAGCGATTCTCAGTGCCAAGGCCGCGGTGGAACGTTCCAAGAATGCTCGTGACGTTTCCGTGGCCAAGGCTGATCTGGTCAACAAAGTCAATGAGGGCCAAAGCGTGCTTGGCACGGTGAAGTCCAATGATTTGAATGCCAGGCAGAATCTATCCGCTGCATTGAACGATTCACAGCAGATGGCTATTATGTCCTCTTCCGCCGATCCGAACGAATACCTTAAGCAAACCAGTAAATTGCAGAACGCCATCGACAAGCTCAACGCGACGGCAATCGCTCAATAATACAAGAGGAATAACGAGGGGGAAGCATGGCCAACCATGCGGATAATGCTCAGGTGAAGAGCCAAGCAAAGGGGAGTACGGGGAAGAAGGTCGCCATTGCGGTGGTGGCCATTCTTGGTGTCATCGTCGTTTATTGCGCGTTGTTGGTTGGGCGCGTGCTGCAAGCGAAGAAACACCTCACCCAAGCGGTGTCCATCGTCCAATCGGCCAATATCGGTTCCGATATGACTTCCGACTTGTCCGCTTTGACGGGCAAAACAGCGCAGCTCCAGCAGGAAACCAAGGCTGCTCGATCACAGACTGATGGCATTGTGTGGCGGATTGGTACGGTGATTCCCTATTTCGGAGATGACTTGTCAGCCGCGCGCACGGCCGTGACGGCTTTGGACACCGTTTCCAATGACGTGATTCCTGCAGTATCCGATTCGCTGACCAACCTGCAGAAAAACAGCGCCGCGGGCAATACACTGGATATCAAGTCGTTGTCATCGGCTGCGAATGCGATCGTGAAGGCGAACGCGGCAGTGCAGACGCAGTCCAAAGCCTTGGAGAACGCGCCTACGCCGCATATTGGCAAAGTTCGTGACGCTTTGTCAACAGGCAAAACTTTGTTCGCCAAACTGGCCGATCAGAGCGACCAAATCAGCAAGGTCGTATCCATGTTCTCCCAACTGACGAACGGAGGGGAAGGAAAGTACCTGATTCTGGTACAGAGCAACGCTGAGGCGCAAGCCGCCGGTGGTGTTCCCGGCTCCGTCGGATCGTTGGAAGTCAAGGACGGCAAGAGCGGATGGAACGGCGAACTGTCCGATGATCCCAAGCAGCCGGAAACCGGATTGTTCGTCAACGAAATGGGCTGGTCGAAGATGGATTGGTACGCCAAACGCAATGCCGTGGTGACCAAGACGAAGTGTATTTAGTCAAGTTGGCGTTTCGTGATTAGTCACGAAAAATTTTCGGTTTTAGTCAAGGAGCGCTCCGGCCTGTTCCTTTGTTTTCTCTTTGGATCCGGACGCCAGCTCCGTGGGCGTCCTGCCGAACATGAGCGCCTCGCTGACGCGGCGGCTCTGCCCGGTGAACTCGAGCAGACGTCCGTGGTGCATGATCCTGTCGATGATCGCGGCCGCGAGTTTGTCGTCCGCGAATATCGTGCCCCATTTGCCGGACTCGATGTTCGTGGTGAACACGATGCTCCGCCTCTCGTAGCTGCCCGCGATTATCTGGTAGAGCAGGCGGGCCCCGTCGATGTCGAACGGCACGTAGCCGAACTCGTCCAGAATGATCAGGTCGGCCCTGCCGACGTCCCTGAGCATCGCGTCGAGGTTCCCGTCGCGTTTGGCCTTGCCGAGCTGTAGCACGAGCTCCGCGGTCTGGTGGAACCGCACGTTCAGGCCCCGTTCCACGGCCCTCATGCCCAGCCCAATCGCGAGGATCGTGACGCCTGCCTTGTCTGCCCCGCCGGTCGATTCGAGGACCGTGAGCATCGCCTCGACCGCGTTGGCCCAGCCGGATTCCCGATCCACGCGTTTGAGGGTCTGCAACGCCCCGCGCCGCGCCGTCTCGTCCTGCAGGTCGAGCCATTCGCGCAACGGGTCGGGCAGCATCTGCCGTACGAGGCTGTTGCGCCACGCGTTCGGCCTGTTGCAGAGCATCGCCAGCTGCATGGACGGATCCTCGCTGCTGGTGCTGGCCTGGCCGTAAGCCCTCGGATGCGCGGCCAGGCGGGTCCCCTCAACGTCGAGTATCTCTATCTCGAGGGCACGCAGGCCGACGAGCACGTCACAGCGCGCGTGGGACGTGTCCGTGGAATAGCGGTGCCTGCCGTCGAGCGTGACCACGCCGTACTTGTCGGTCCTCATGCGCCTCCACGCGACCGCGTCGAAGCGCTTGGCGGGCAGGGACAGCAGTGCGCCGCGGTCCTCCGCGAACAGGCAGACCTCCTCCTCGTCCTTGGCGTGGTGGGGTTTCCTGCCGAGTTCCAGGCATCTGCCCGGGAGCCTGGAGTTGAAGTTCTCCAGGTTCCACACGTTCGGCTTGGGAACGAAGAGCTTGCGGCGGATCATGCCGACCTTCGCCTCGACCGCGCCCTTCTCGTGTCCGGCGTACGGGGAGCACAGGGAGCAGTCGAATCCGTAGTGCGCCTGGAACGCCTGGAACAGGCGGGTCCAGCGGATCCCGCCGCTGGACCTGCGTCCCACGCCCGCGGCGTTGTCGAACACGATGCGTTCGGGCATGCCCCCGAGCCATTCGAACAGGTCCAGCAGCGCCTGGCACGTGCACTCCGCGTTCTCGCCGGGCATGAGCTGCGCCAGGCCGATGTTCGAGTACGGGAAGTCCAGCACGAAATGGCGCATGCGCTGGACCGCGCCCCTGTAAATCACGTCAACCTCGCCGAAATCGGCCTGGGCCTCGCCCGGATGCCATACCAGATCCATGAACGCGTCGCGGGGCTCCACGGCGGATTCGCGTCTGAGCCTGGCCACGGCCCTGGTCACGGTCGACAGCGACCCCTCGACGCCGTGCTCGTCGCGCAGACGCTCCCATATCCGGGTAGCGGTGTGCCGCTGCTTGCGCCAGTTGCCGCGGTCCCCCGCGAGCCACTGCTCGATCAGGGGCAGGTACGGGTCGATCACCGACCCGCGTCGTTTCCTTACGGGTGGTTTCTCGGACAGGTCATCCATCCGAAGATACTTTCGCACCGTGGGCTCGCTCACGTGCTGCTTGCGCGCTATCGACGCTATGGATTCGCCGTTCCTTCTCATACGGCGGATAGACTGTATCTGGGGCATGCT
>ENA-OQNJ01000035-OQNJ01000035.1-human-gut-metagenome-genome-assembly--contig:-NODE-35-length-29272-cov-3.337897_pt1 | contig 29272 bp, 32 predicted proteins | sample MGYA00242630_ERZ504882 | MGnify/ENA primary metagenome ERZ504882 (study PRJEB26092, sample SAMD00036408) | human gut metagenome | host: Homo sapiens | study: EMG produced TPA metagenomics assembly of... | reverse complement strand
TTATATAAAAACAACGGGAGACAGATCGGAAAAAACGAGGTGAAAAGAATGGAGTCAAAACGTAAGGTACTGCAGAAGCTGTTCCTTTCCACGCTGTATCTGAGCGCGTTTACGTTCGGAGGCGGGTATGTGATTGTGACGCTGATGAAGAAAAAGTTCGTGGATGAGTACCACTGGATTGAGGAAAATGAGATGCTGGACCTGGTAGCGATTGCACAGTCGTCGCCGGGGCCGATTGCGGTAAACGGAGCGATTGTCGTCGGGTATAAGCTGGCGGGGATGATTGGTGTGCTGGTTTCGATTATTGGAACGATTATTCCGCCGTTTCTGATTATCTCTGTGATTTCGGTCTGCTATCAGGCGTTCCGGGATAATTTTTTCGTGAGCCAGATGCTCGAAGGAATGCAGGCAGGCGTCGGAGCCGTGATTGCATCCGTGACGTATGAGATGGGAGCCGGGGTTGTGAAAGAAAAAGATCCACTGTCGCTGGTGATTCTTGTCTGTGCGTTTGCAGCAGCCTGTTTTTTCAAGGTCAACGTGATTTATATTGTACTGGTCTGCGGTGCCATCGGTGCGGTGCGGACGATTCTGGCGAAACGGAGGGGTGCGAAATGATCTATCTTCAGTTATTTTTAAGCTTTTTCCAGATCGGCCTGTTCAGCTTCGGCGGAGGCTATGCCGCCATGCCGTTGATTCAGGGGCAGGTGGTGCAGGGACACGGCTGGCTGTCGATGTCGGAGTTTACGGATCTGATTACCATCTCCCAGATGACGCCGGGGCCGATCGCAGTCAATTCGGCTACGTTCGTCGGAATTAAAATCGCTGGTGTTCCGGGCGCACTTGCGGCAACGTTTGGCTGTATTCTGCCGTCGTGTATTCTTGTCACATTGCTTGCGAAACTCTATTTAAAATACCGTGAAATGGCAATGCTCCAGGGCATCCTCCGCTCCCTCCGCCCGGCGGTTGTGGCGATGATCGGTTCCGCAGGGATTTCAATTCTGGTCACGGCGTTTTGGAGCAGTGAAGGAGATACCGTGATCCGGCTGGCGCAGACGAACTGGAGTCTTGTCGTGATCTTTATCATCAGCCTCATCCTGCTGCAGAAAGGCAAAAAGAACCCAATCTTTGTGATGGTACTGGCCGGGGTGATGAAGGTGGCAGTGGCGCTGGTGGAAAAATTTGCGGCATGCTGTGGGACGAGTTTTTTAAATTCAAAGGTGAATGCTTTTCAGGACGTATTAAACTCAAAAATATATATCGATAAAACAGGATTGCTGGAATACACCAACAGTGTGATTGACACAACATCGAGGTTTATCTGCAACAGCCGCCCCAGAAGATTTGGAAAATCAATCACAGCGGATATGATGACTGCGTACTACAGCAGAAGTCTGGATACAGAAGAAATGTTTGAAAAGCTTAATATTGGTCAGGCGGCAAATCAGAAAATACAGGATGAATATCAAACAGCAGATTCTTAATAGGGAAGGTAAACATAGTGTTATACATTATTTTTGATTTTATAATGGCAGTAATTATGTTTATGTCACTTCCTTTTATTATTGGAATAATGGTAGATATCCGCTATCAGGGAATTGGGTGCTTTGCGGCATGGGTAATATGGGGAGTTATGTTTATCTTATTGTTGAGGCTGTTTAATGCTCTGAAATTAAGATGTCAAAAAAAGCCAGAAAAAAGATAAAAAGGATCTTTCTTTCTAAACATGAATCGTGTATAATAAACATTACTGTTCGGGGCCTGCCTGGAGAAATCCAGAAAGGCTCCGATTTATGTCATTTATTTTATACAGCAAGAAAAGGGGGAAACCATGCAGAAACACAGAAAATTTATTGGGAACAAACGGTTTTACCTGATGGTGCTTGGCGTTGCGATGCCGATTATGATTCAGAACGGTATCACCAACTTTGTCAGCCTTCTCGACAACATCATGGTAGGACAGGTCGGCACCGAGCAGATGTCCGGTGTTGCGATCGTCAATCAGCTTCTTTTTATCTATAACCTCTGTATCTTTGGAGGCGTGTCTGGCGCAGGAATCTTCACTGCGCAGTATTTCGGACAGGGCAACGACGAGGGTGTGCGAAACACCTTCCGCTTCAAGCTCTGGATCGGCGTGATCCTGACGGCAGCGGCAATCACTATTTTCCTTGGTGCGCACGAGCCTCTGATTCGTCTCTACCTGACAGGCGATCAGGGAAGCCAGGACATGAATGCGACATTAGCCTATGGCATTTCTTATATGAAGGTCATGCTGGTAGGACTCCCGCCGTTCCTGTTTGTGCAGCTTTATGCCAGCACGCTGCGCGAATGCGGCGAGACAATGCTTCCGATGAAGGCCGGTATTACCGCTGTCTTCGTTAATCTGGTTTTTAACTACATTTTAATCTACGGAAAATTCGGTGCACCGCAGCTCGGCGTTGTCGGCGCGGCAGCCGCAACGGTGCTGTCCCGTTACGTGGAGATGGCGATTGTGCTGATCCGCACGCATGGAAACAAAGAAAAATATCGTTTTACGAAGCATCTGTACCGCACGATCCGTGTTCCGGCGGCTTTGACGAAACAGATCCTCATCAAAGGAACACCGCTGATGCTGAACGAAACGTTCTGGGCCGGCGGCGTTGCGATCCTGATGCAGTGTTACTCCGTGCGTGGACTGAATGTCGTAGCCGCGATGAATATCTCCAACACGATCTCGAACCTGTTCAACGTCGTTTTCATCGCACTCGGCGATTCCGTTGCCATCATCGTCGGACAGCTCCTCGGAGCCGGAAGGATGGAAGAGGCAAAGGATACCGATACGAAGCTGATCACGTTTTCTGTATTACTCTGTATTGTGATCGGCGCGCTGATGGCGCTCGTGGCTCCGCTCTTCCCACGCCTCTACAACACGACGGACGAAGTACGCCACATGGCGGCAATCTTCATCGTGGAAGTGGCCATGTTCATGCCGGTCAATGCATTCCTGCATGCAAGCTACTTTACCCTGCGCTCCGGTGGAAAAACGATCATCACGTTCCTGTTCGACAGCGTATTCATCTGGGTTGTCAGTGTGCCGGTGGCTTTCTGCCTGAGCCGTTTTACCGGACTTTCGATCTACGCAATCTACTTTATGGTTATGTCGGTTGACCTGATCAAGTGCGTGATTGGATTTGTCCTTGTCAAGAAAGGAGTCTGGCTGCAGAATATTGTGGCGGAGTAAAGAAAAAAATCTGTCTGTTTTCCAGTCTGAAAAGGATGGGAGGCGGGCAGATTTTTTGCTTTATAAAAAACTTTGTTGAATTTTACTGTAAAGCAAAAAAAGCCCTCCGGGCAGGATCGGACTGCGGCTGAGAGAAAGAAAAAGAGTATTTTTGATAAAATTTCGCAAATGAAGCAGCCGTTTTTGGCGGAAAAGTAGAAATTTTTTCATTAATCAAAACACCGGTTGAAATTTAGAGAACGCTTGTTATAATAGGGGTGCAGCGAACAGACATCCCGTGTGACGCGTGAATCTCTCTTCCTATTATTAATGAGACGCAGTCACACATGAAATGGAGGAAAAAAGCGATGGATTACGCAAAAGAATCATTAAAAATGCACTATGAATTACGCGGAAAGCTTGAGGTCACTTCCCGGGCGGCCGTAGATACAAAAGATGCCTTGAGTCTTGCCTATACACCGGGTGTGGCGGCGCCGTGCCTGGAAATTCAGAAAGATGTCAACAAGAGCTACGAGCTGACCAGAAGATGGAACACGGTAGCTGTTGTTACAGATGGAACCGCAGTTCTCGGACTTGGAGATATCGGCCCGGAGGCCGGCATGCCGGTCATGGAAGGAAAATGCGTGCTGTTTAAAGAATTCGGTGGTGTCGATGCAATCCCGCTCTGCGTGCGCAGCAAGGATGTGGATGATATTGTCAATACCGTGCGTCTTCTCGCAGGAAGCTTCGGCGGTGTCAACCTGGAGGACATCTCCGCACCGAGATGTTTTGAGATCGAGAAGAAATTAAAGGAATGCTGTGATATTCCGATTTTCCACGATGATCAGCATGGAACAGCCGTGATCACACTGGCCGGTGTCATCAATGCGCTGAAACTGGTTGGAAAGAAACTGGATGAAGTCAAAATTGTTACCTCAGGAGCCGGTGCAGCCGGAATCGCCATTATCCGCCTGCTGATTTCGATGGGTCTCAAAAACGTCATCATGACAGACCGCAAAGGTGCGATTTACGAGGGACGCGACGGCCTCAACCCGATCAAAGAGGAGATGGCGAAGATCACAAACTACAACCATGAGAAGGGCACGCTTGCAGAGGTAATCAAAGGAGCCGATATTTTTATTGGCGTTTCTGCGCCGGGTACGCTCACTCCCGATATGGTACGTACGATGGCAAAAGATCCGATCATCTTTGCCTGCGCAAATCCGACGCCGGAGATTTTCCCGGACGAGGCGAAAGCAGCAGGAGCAGCCGTTGTCAGCACAGGAAGAAGCGATTACCCGAACCAGGTCAACAACGTACTCTGCTTCCCGGGCATCTTCCGCGGAGCGCTCGATGTGAGAGCATCTGATATCAACGATGAAATGAAGGTCGCAGCAGCTTACGCAATCGCAGGCCTGGTAAGCGATGAAGAGCTGAACGCAGACTACATCCTCCCGGCAGCCTTTGATCCGCGTGTCAAAGATGCGGTGGCAGCAGCCGTTGCAGAGGCAGCAAGGAAGAGCGGCGTAGCGAGAATCTAAACAGAGTTTGATATAAAAGAAAACGACAGAAAAAGGCTTCCCGGACAGCAAGAAAATCCGGGAAGCCTTTTTGCGTATCATTAAGAAATTATGAAGGAAAGCAGCAGTTACATTCAGCCAGCCAGATCGTCTTCTGCCGGCAGTTCCGGTCCGGTCAGAGCGTACGGATCGAGAATGTCGTCGAGCTGTTTCTGTGTCAGCAGTTCGTCTTTCAGAACCAGAGAAGTAACACTCTCGCCCGTCTTCAGCGATTTCTTTGCAATCGAGGCCGCTTTCTGGTATCCGATATACGGGCAGAGCGCCGTTGTGATGCCGACACTCTTCGAAACGAGATCCTCGCACCGTTTCTCATTTGCGGTAATGCCGAGAATACAGTCTTCACAAGCGATTCACAGCGCCTGTCATCGAGGTGATGGAAGAGAACAGGGAGTAGAAGACAACCGGCTCAAACGCGTTCAACTCCATCTGGCCAGCCTCAGCCGCCATCGTGATTGTGGTGTCGTTTCCGATGACATGGAAGGCAACCTGTGTCACAACCTCCGGGATAACCGGGTTGATCTTGCCCGGCATAATCGAGGATCCGTTCTGCATCGGCGGCAGGTTGATCTCGCCGAATCCGGTCCGCGGTCCGCTGGACAGCAGGCGCAGGTCGTTGCACATCTTGGAGAGGTTGACGGCGCAGGTCTTTAACGTGTTGGAGATCGTCACAAATCCGTCGAGGTTCTCCGTCGCGTCAAACAGATCGTCCGCCTGCATCAGCGGATAGCCTGTCACAGCAGCGAGGGTCGGCACGATGTGGTGGAGATAGTAATCGGAAGCATTGATCGTCGTACCGATGGCTGTTCCGCCGAGGTTCAGGGTGAACAGCTCTTTTCTGGCGCGTTCGATCCGGCGGATATCACGCTCGATCATCGTTGCGTAAGCGTGGAAGCTCTGGCCGAGACGCATCGGAACAGCGTCCTCAAGCTGGGTTCTTCCCATCTTTAAAATGTGGTCAAATTCCTGGGACTTATCGAGCAGTGCTGCGTGGAGTGACTCGAGCGCATGCAGAAGATCCGGGAGCAGATCGAGCACGGTCAGTTTTCCTGCACTTGGGATAACGTCGTTTGTGGACTGTGCCATGTTGACGTGGTCATTCGGGTGGACAATGGTATAATCACCCTTGGTGCCGCCCAGGATTTCGATGGCGCGGTTTGCGATGACTTCGTTTGCGTTCATATTAGCACTCGTTCCGGCGCCGCCCTGGATGCCGTCAACGATGAACTGGTCTTTTAATTTGCCGGCAATGATTTCATCACAGGCATAGATAATGGCAGCCGCTTTTTCCTCCGGCAGTCTCTGTGCTTCGCGGTTGGAGATGGCAGCTGCCTTTTTAATTTTCGCCAGATTCTGGATCATGACCGGGTGGATCGACGTTCCCGTGATGGGAAAATTCCGTTTTGCCCGCAGGGACTGTACCCCGTAGTAGGCGTCGGATGGGACTTCAAGGGAACCAATGGAATCTGCTTCAATTCTTGTTTTCATAATAATCTCCTTCTTTCTGCACGCATTGAGTTGTGTATATTGTCTGAAACAATTCTTGCTTTGCCTTTCGATACCGGAAGAATAACACCAGGGCAGAAATTTGTAAATACCGCCGCCGAAGAACTGTGGAATCTTATTTATTTTTGCATTTGATTTTAAATACCAAGGGGAAGAGGCACTTTTACTTATTTTTCGAAAGCAGTTTCCGCGAGGACACGTTTTCGTAGACAAAAAACGGCGAACGTGATATGCTGAACAGTATAAAAGTGAAAAAAAACAGGAGAGCAGCGTATGAAACATGAAAAAAAGCAAAGAACGATGCGATGCGCCATGAGCTCGATCACATCGATGCAAAAAATCCTGAATCTCCTTCGGGAAAAACGCCAGGATGCCGCTGAAAGAAATCGCGGAACACGTATTTTTATCTTCCCCGGCAGTTTCCGCCAGAATTGAGCGGCTGGAGAAGGAAGGCTACATTACAGGATATCAGGTCAAATTAAATCCGGCGCTTTTGGGATATCCGATCAAAGCGTTCATCGAACCTTGAGGTTGAGCCGGTTCAGAAAAAAGAATTTTATCCCTATATTGAAAACGGTCCACAATGTCGTGGAATGTAATTGCGTTACCGGTGATTACTCCATGCTCATTGAGGGCCTTTTTGTTAGTACCATTGAGCTCGACCAGTTTATCGGCGAGCTGCAGCATTTTGGACGGACGCGGACGCAGATCGTGTTCTCGACCTCCGTGGAGCACCGCCAGGTGACCGCACACGAGGCAGAAGAATAGGCACCGGTCCGCTCCGGCGGCTTTGTGTATCGAAAAAAATGCTTTGCAGGAGAATGCTTTTGTGTTATAGTGATAAAATACACAGAGCATTTTGCGCCCTTTTCGGGGCAGTGCTCCAAACGAAAAGATTCGAGGGAGGCCTGACCTTATTATGGAAGAAAAAGAAGTTGTTTCCAAAAATTTTATCGAGCTTGCGATTGACAAAGATCTGGCAGAGGGCGTTTACGACCATGTCTGCACACGATTCCCGCCGGAGCCAAACGGCTATCTTCATATCGGACATGCAAAATCCATCCTGTTAAACTACGGTTTATCACAGGAGTACAACGGAGAGTTCCACATGCGTTTCGATGATACAAACCCGACGAAAGAGAAAACCGAGTTTGTTGATTCCATCAAAGCCGATATCCAGTGGCTTGGTGCAGACTGGAAAGATCATCTGTACTACGCATCCGATTATTTCCCACAGATGTATGAGGCAGCCGTAAAACTGATCAAAAAAGGAAAAGCATTCGTCTGCGATCTGTCCGCAGAGGAGATCCGTGAGTACCGCGGAACCTTAACCGAGCCTGGAAAAGAGAGCCCGTACCGCAATCGTTCCGTAGAGGAAAACCTGGACCTGTTCGAGCGCATGAAAAACGGCGAATTCGAGGACGGAAGCAAAGTACTCCGTGCGAAAATCGATATGGCATCACCGAACATCAACATGAGAGACCCGGTTATCTACCGTGTAGCCCATATGCATCACCACAGAACCGGCGATACCTGGTGCATCTACCCGATGTACGACTTCGCGCATCCGATCGAGGACGCCATCGAAGGCATTACCCATTCTATCTGTACGCTGGAGTTTGAGGACCACCGTCCGCTGTACGACTGGGTTGTACGCGAGCTGGAATATCCGATGCCGCCGCGCCAGATTGAGTTTGCAAAGCTGTATCTGACTAACGTGGTTACCGGAAAACGTTACATCAAAAAGCTGGTAGAGGACGGCGTGGTAGACGGCTGGGATGACCCGCGTCTCGTATCCATCGCAGCACTCCGCCGCAGAGGCTTTACACCGGAGTCCATCAAGAAATTCGTAGATCTGTGCGGTGTATCAAAAGCAAACAGCTCCGTTGACTATGCGATGCTGGAGTACTGCATCCGCGAGGATCTGAAGCTGAAAAAAGCCCGTACCATGGCAGTCTTAAATCCGGTGAAACTTGTCATCGACAACTACCCGGAAGACCAGATTGAGATGCTGGAAGTACAGAATAACCTCGAGAATCCGGAGCTTGGCAGCCGTCAGGTACCGTTCGGAAGAGAACTGTACATCGAGCGCGAAGACTTCATGGAGGAGCCGGTCCGCAAATACTTCCGTATGTTCCCGGGCAATGAAGTCCGCCTGATGAACGCATACTTCGTCACCTGCACCGGATGCGAGAAAGACGAGAACGGAAATATTACCGTAATCCATGGAACGTACGATCCGGAGTCCAAGGGAGGAAATTCCCCGGACGGAAGAAAAGTAAAAGGAACAATCCACTGGGTAGCAGCAAAGACCGCTGTCAAAGCAGAGTGCCGTCTGTACGAAAACCTGATCGACGAGGAGAAGGGCGTTTACAACGAGGATGGTTCCATGAACCTGAATCCGAATTCCCTGACCGTATTAAAAGAGTGCTATCTGGAGCCGTCTTTAAAAGATGCGAAAGCATATGACAGCTTCCAGTTTGTCAGAAACGGATTCTTCTGTGTAGACGCAAAAGATTCCAAAGAGGATGCGCTGGTGTTCAACCGTATCGTATCTCTGAAGAGCTCTTTCAAGCTGCCGGCAGCGAAATAAATAAGAATTTTGAAATGGAACAGAGCAGCCGCCTGGATGAAACCGACATCCCAAGCGGCTGTTCTTTTTGTCAGGGAGATGGGAAGATGAATGAATTGACGATTTCGCTGGATCCGCATCGGAAGACACCGCTCTATGAGCAGATCTACGGTTTTATCCGCGAGGAAATCCGCGGCGGACGGATCCGTGCAGGGGAGCGGCTGCCGTCGGCGCGGGCGCTTTCGGGCTATCTGTCGGTGAGCCGGAGTACCGTGGATCTGGCGTATGAGCAGCTGGTATCCGAAGGGTATCTGGAGAGTGTGCCGTGCAAAGGCTACTTTGTCTGTGAGATTGAGGGGCTGTACCGCCTCGATGAAAAGAAAGAGGAGACAAAAGAGGATGATGCCGCGGAACAGATGCCGTTCCGCTACGATTTTGCCGTGACCGGTACGGCGCCGGGCGGATTTCCGCAGAACAGCTGGAAGAAGATCTCGAAAGAAGTCCTGCTGGACGCAGATGACAGCCTGTTCCAGCTCGGGGATGCGAAGGGCGAGCACGGTCTTCGGGAGGCAATCCGCGACTATCTGCACCACGCACGCGGCGTGAACTGCCGCACGGAGCAGATCATCGTCGGAGCGGGAAATGATTATCTGCTGATGCTGCTTTCGGTGATCTTAGGGCGTGGCCATAAAGTGGCGATGGAAAATCCGACCTACATCAGTGCCTACCGCTGTTTTGCGAAGCTTGGCTATGCGATGTGTACGATTTCGATGGACGAAGCGGGCATGCGGCCGGCGGAGCTGGAAAAAAGCGGGGCGGATCTGGCGTACATCATGCCGTCGCACCAGTTCCCGATGGGCATGGTCATGCCGATGAAGCGGCGGATGCAGCTCCTTGCGTGGGCATCGAGGGAAAATGGGCGGTATCTGATTGAGGATGATTACGACAGTGAATTCCGCTACAAGGGCCGCCCGATCCCGGCACTGCAGGGCAATGACACAGAGGGAAAAGTGATCTATCTTGGAACGTTTTCGCGGGCGATTGCGCCGTCCATCCGCATCAGCTACATGGTGCTGCCGGAGACGCTGCTGCCTGCCTACGAGGAGAACGGAAGATGCTTTTCCGCGACAGTTTCGAAGACGGACCAGAAGATTCTGGAAGAGTTTATGCGGAGCGGCGCGTTCGAGCGCCATCTGAACCGGATGCGTGCACAGTATAAAGGGAAACACGACCTGCTGATCCGGCTTCTGAAGGAGTTTGGGCGGGAGTACACGGTGTCCGGCGAGAATGCGGGCGTCCATGTGCTGGTCCACCTGCCGAGAGGACTCTCCGAAGCGGAGGCGGTGCAGCGGGCAAAAGAGGATGGTGTGCGCGTGTACGGGCTGGAACGGTACTGCATCGGCGCTGCCGCAGATCCCGCACAGGGCGGCACAGTGCTGCTTGGGTACGCCGGGCTTTCTGAGGAGGAGATTGCAGAGGCAGCTGCGATTCTGAAAAAGTGCTGGAATGCGTGAAAAAAGATATGAAAAAAACGGATTGCTTCGCCAGTAACAAAAACTGACGGAACAATCCGTTTTTACTGTTTGATAGAGAGTTACAATGCGGACAGGATCAGCAGCCCAGCTCTTCGGTCAGCTCGCAGATCTCATCGATGATCGATCCAATCGTCTCGATCGTATCGAGAAGAGGTGCATCCGTCGAGATATCAACGCCGGCCAGTTTTTGCCAGCTCTTCCGGTGTCTTCGTGCTTCCGGCGGTCAGTACCGTTTTTCCAGTCATCGACAGCGGTCTGGCCTTCGGTTTCGATGCGCTTGCAGACCTGTGTGGCAACGGTCAGTCCGGCGCTGTAGGTGTAGGAGTAAAGTCCCATATAGTAATGCGGCTGGCGCATCCAGGTGAGCGCTGCGTCATCGGAAATTTCCACATCATCGCCCCAGAACTTCTGCAGGGTCTCTTTCATAATGCTGCTTAACGTCTCAGCCTGTACGCTGTCGCCGGCATCGATGAGCTTGTAAACCTCGCGCTGGTAAGCAGCCTCCATCAGATGGGTGACGAAGTTATGATAATATGTGTTGCTGATCATACAGCTTTAAAACCCAGCGGCGGAACCGTTTGTCCGGGGTCGTTTTCAGCAGATAATGAGCCATAAGAAGCTCGTTCATGGTAGACGGCGCCTCGACAAAATAAGAGGAAACCTCGGTATCGAGAATCGCCTGTGCGCCGTTGCAGAGACGGAAATGGCCGGCGTGGCCGAGTTCATGCGCCAGCGTGAAAACATCTGCCATGCGGTTATTCCAGCTTAAGAGAATAAAGGAACCTTTTCCGTACGGGCTGGCACAGAAGCCGCCGGTGGATTTTCCCTGGTTCTGTGCAAAGTCAACCCAGCGTTTTTTGTAGGCCTCCTGAATCATGGAAACGTAATCATCACCGAGAATGGCAAGGCCTTTTTCGATGTACTGTTTTGATTCCTCGATCGTGACAGACGGATCGTACTCCGGGTCGACGGCGATTTTCAGATCGGCGAAGGTCATGCGGTCAAGGTTGTGAACCTTTTTCAGCAGGCGGGCATATTTGCGCATATGCGGAGCCAGGCGGGTGGTGATGAGATCGATCTGGCGGTTGTACAGCTCACGGCTGACCTGCTGCGGGAACAGCAGAGAATCGATGACGGAATTGAAGCCGCGCAGCGTGGCCATGGTCTTTTCTGTCTGCAGCTGGGCATTGTAAGCAGCTGCCGTTACATTTTCGTACTGTCTGATTTTTGCAGAAAAGGCGGAGAATGCACTGCGGCGGATATCGGTGTCTTTTTCGTATTCGTAATTATCTTCAAACAGGGAGTAGCCGAGCGGATATTCTTTTCCGTTTACGGTGAAAGAATCAAATTTCATATCGGCAAGCTTTGCCATGTTGTAGATCTGGTACGGAGCCGAGAAGGTCTGGGACAGAGCGGAAATGGCACGCTCGGTTTCCGGGCTCAGGCGGTGTGCCTTGTTGCGGAGAATCTCGGCGAGATAGCAGCGGTTCGTATCTGACTGCTGCATGGCCTCGTTCAAAACATCCTCGGACTGTTCGGAAAGCTCGCTCTCGATAAAGGTGAGACGGCTGAAAATCTCAGAGATCAGGCTGTTGATGCGGTCGTTGCGCGTCTGGTTTGCACTGTTGTAATAGTCGACAGAAACGGCGAGATCGCAGTAGTTGGCGGTCAGTGTGATCAGACGGTAGACCTCCTGGTAATCGTCGAGGCAGTGGTTGATCGTGGCTGCATCGGTGAGGTTTCCTTTGTAGGATGCTTCCATAGAAAGACTTAATTCTTTCATTTTCTGCGCATCAGCCAGCATGGCCTCCTCGGTTGGATAAATTAAAGACAGGTCCCAGGTAAGTTCTACAGGAACGTCATCGCGTTTTGCAAGTTCCATAACAATCTCCTTTCCATAAAAAAGGGGAGGTTTCCCTCCCCAGGAATTACTTCCTTATGTTTCTATATTCTGTTTTTGGGTTTTATTCTGCGGTTACTTCGCTTTCTTCCTGCGGAGAAACTTCACGATCCGCACAGCTTTCTTTTTCAGCGTCTTCTTCTTCGGACTCTGCGGTTGCGCTTTCAGCTTCTGTATCAGCTGTTTCGGAACCTTTATTGCAAGCTGCAGATTCCGGATCCGGTGCAGCATCCTCCGCACCTTTCGTTTTCGGAAGGGTCGTATAAGTACGTTCAGCAGGAGCAGGCTCTTCCTCTTCAAATTCGTCTTTAAAATCGTCAAAATCTGTTTCAAGATCTGCTTTTCCTTTCCGGATAAAATAGACTGCCGCACCGCAGGCTGCGCCGACAGCGGCAGAAGCCAGAGTAAGCAGAATACGTTTTGATTTTCGTGACATCTCGATTCAAGTCTCCTTTCAAATGCCGTCCTTTGAAACTATTGTAATACAGTTTCAACAAAAAAGAAAGTAAAATCTTACAGAATTCGGAAAAAGTGCCAAAGAAAACAAGAAAAAGAAGGTTTCCTGACACAGAAACAGAATCAGGCAAGGATAAACTTACGAAGAATCTCCGCCACGCCGCTGTGATTGCAGTCGTTTTCCGTGATATAATCGGCACTCGCCTTTACGGCATCGGTCGCATTTTTCATGGCGGCACCGACGGCAGCGGCCTCGATCATCGAAATATCATTTTCCTGATCTCCGGCAGCCACGGTGTTGGCAAGCGGAATCTGAAGAAGCTCGCAGAGTTTTTTCACGGCATGGCCCTTGGAAACGTGTTCCGGGACATGCTCGAGGTAATGCGGGCTGGAGTAGAACATCGAAATTTTTCCTTTTGACCACGGCTCCATGGCAGCGCGGTAAGCGTCCATTTTTGCACGGTCGTGGAGATCAATCACGATCATCTTGCATGGTTCCTCGGCGAGGTGCTCCGGCAGAAGCGGATCTTCCACGACGGGAATGTGGATTGCCTGTGTGTAAACGCGCGTTTCCTCGCCTGCATGGCGGCAGAGAAGGGAGGTGTCGGAGTAGGTGTGGCAGTAGAGGCCTGCCTCCTGCGTTTTTTCAAAGATCACGCGTGCATATTCGAGCGGAATCGTGCGGCGGTACAGCGTTTTCTTTGCCGCGCAGTCGTAAATCAGTCCGCCGTTGAATGCGATGGCATAGCAGCCTTCGCGGTCGAGTCCGAGCTCTTTTAAGATCGGCAGAAAGCCGGAGAGCGGGCGGCCGGTGTTGAACACAATTTTGTGGCCGGCAGCAAGTGCCTCTGAAATGGCATCCATGTTTTCTTTTGTCACCTGCTTTTCGGAATTCAGCAGGGTATCATCCATATCGGTAAAAAATATTTTCACAGTCTGATTCATATTCTCTTTTTTTCCTTTCCAAGAATCTGAAAAACAGATTCATTTTAGCACAAAGTGCCGGAAAAGAAAATATGGTTGCGCAGGGAAAAAATACAGGATATAATGATTGCGGACAAGAAGAGAGAGAAGAAAGAAAATCGAAGAACAAAAGAGAAAAAGAAGGGAAGTCAGAATATGATAAAAGCTTGTATCTTTGACCTGGACGGCACCATCGCAGACACTGTAGAGTCGATTGCGCACGCAGTCAACCGCGTTCTGGAACATTTTGGACTTGTGCCGCGCCCGGTAGAAGCCTTCAACTTTTACGCTGGAGACGGTTTCGATCTGGCAGTGGAGCGCGCTTTAAAAGACGCCGGAGATGCAGAGCTCAACTATCTGCAGGAGGGCATCCGCCTTGGCCGCGCGTGGTTCAACGAGGACCCGCTGTATCACGTAAAACCGTATCCTAATATGCGGGAAACCCTGACCGCGCTGCGGGAAGAAGTTCCGATTGCCGTATGTTCCAACAAGCCGCACGAGGCGGCCATCCACGTCGTGGAGAGCGTGTACGGACCGGGCTTTTTCAACCGGATTCAGGGGCAGACCGCAGAAATCCCGAGAAAGCCGTCTCCGATCGGTGCGCTCGCGATTGCAGACGCACTCGGCGCCAGACCGGAAGAGTGCCTGTACTTTGGCGATACCAATACGGATATGCAGACCGGAAACGCCGCAGGCATGTTTACCGTTGGTGTGACGTGGGGATTCCGCCCGCGCCAGGAGCTGATCGACAACCATGCGATGGAGCTGCTCGACCGGCCGGAGGAAATCTTAACGCTTTTTCACAGAAAGAATCAGGAAAAATAAAACGAACAGAGGAGAAAACCAGAATGGGAGAATATACTGAAGAATGCATCAACACATTTTTAATGAATCAGGGCCAGTTATTCGACGAGCCGGTGGCTGAAAATTACGATGAGGCAGAGGCCTTTCTGGAGGACTGCCTTGCAGTCGTTGCCGACAATCTGGACGACGTGCGCGCCTACATGGAAGAAGAGGGCATGGACGTGGAAGAAATGTCGGATGCAGAATTAGAAGAGCAGAGCGAAGTCTTTGCCCTGCCGGACGGCCAGTATCTGATCGTGATGGGATAAAAAACGAGAGGAAATTAAAAAACGAATGAAATATGATGTCATTATTATCGGCGCAGGCCCGTCAGGTATTTTCTGTGCCTATGAACTGCTGAAAGAAAAACCCGGATCTGAAGGTGCTGATGATCGAAAAAGGACGTTCGATCGAGAGCCGTCAGTGTCCAAAGAGAAAAACGAAAAAATGCGTGAACTGCAAACCGTGCTCGATCACAACGGGATTTGCCGGAGCAGGCGCATTTTCCGACGGAAAGCTTTCTCTTTCCCCGGATGTCGGTGGAAATCTGCCGGAGATTTTAGGATATGAAAAGACGGTTGAGCTGATCCATGAGTCCGACCAGATCTAATCTGGATTTCGGCGCAGACAAGAATGTTTACGGTGTCGATAAAGAAAAAGAGATCCGTGAGATCCGCCGCAGAGCGATCAACGCCAACCTGAAGCTGATCGAATGTCCAATCCGCCATCTCGGAACTGAGGAGGGCTACAAGATTTACAGCCGCCTCGAGGATCACTTAAAAGAGATCGGCGTGGAAATGAAATTCAACACGATGGTCAATGATATTACGATCGAGGACGGCCGTGCGACAGCTGTAACACTTGAGGACGGAACGGTTTACGAGGCAGATGAGATTGTCTCCGCAGTAGGCCGCGAGGGAGCCGACTGGTTCTCACATATCTGCAACGGCCACGGCATCGAGACCGAGGTCGGAACCGTCGATATCGGTGTCCGCGTGGAAGTCCGCGACGAGGTCATGGAGTTCCTAGAACAAGAACCTGTACGAGGCAAAACTCGTTTACTATACCCGACTTTTGACGACAAAGTGCGTACCTTCTGTACGAACCCGTCCGGTGAGGTGGCAACTGAGTATTATGAAAACGGTCTGGCAGTGTAAACGGTCACGCCACAAATCCCAGAGTTCAAGACAAACAACACGAACTTTGCCCTCCTGGTATCCAAGAACTTTACGAAACCATTTAAAACCCCGATCGAGTACGGCAAACAGATCGCACAGCTTTCCAACATGCTCTGCGACGGCAAGATCCTCGTTCAGACGTACGGCGATTTCAAACGCGGAAGAAGAACGACAGAAGAGCGTCTCTGCCGCAATAACCTGATCCCGACCTTAAAAGATGCCGTTCCGGGCGACCTTTCCCTGGTATTCCCGCACCGTATCATGGTCGACATTGCCGAGATGATCGAAGCCCTCGACAAAGTAACACCGGGTATCGCCAGCGATGAGACACTGCTGTACGGCGTAGAAGTCAAATTCTATTCCAACAAAGTTGTCGTAGACAAAGACTTCTGCACCAGCGTCAAAGGCCTCCGCGCCATCGGCGACGGCGCATCCGTAACCCGCGGCCTCCAGCAGGCAAGCGCAAACGGACTGTCGGTTGCGAGAAGCATTCTGAAAAGCATGAAATAAGAGAGAACGAAAAAAGATCCTTCGTCTGTGAAATGAGACGGAGGATCTTTTTTTGCGCCGGAAAGAGGGGTGTTTCAGATTATATGCCGTACAGCTTCCGGAACTGCTTTGGCGTTGTCCCGGTCTGCTGGCGGAAAACCGAGATAAAGTAGCTGACATCGCGGTAGCCGCAGAGGGCGGCGATGCCGTCGAGCGTAGTGTAGGGACGGCTGATGAGAAGCTCCTTGGCGCGGCTGATGCGCAGAACGCTGATGTACGAGCGGACAGAGCTGCCGACAAAACGCTGGAACAGGCGTGTCAGATACTGCGGCGTGATATGGAGCTGTTCCGCGAGATCATCCACATTGAGCGGGTCGGAAAGATGACTTTCGATTTCCTGCATTGCCGGGCGGACATACTGGAGATACAGCGGATGCTCCGTCCGGGAAAGGCCGGTGCGGAGCTGGGAAAGGCGTGTCAGGAACTCAAAGCATCCGACGGAGAGCGCAGCATCGTCGATGTCATTTTTCAGAAAATGTGAGTCGATTATGCGGTCAATCCATTCCTGAAACCACGCGCCCTCTGAGGCCGGAACGAAAAGATACGGCGAGACGGCACAGATTTTATAGAGATCATCGGAGAGCTTTCCGTCAAAGGTCAGAAAGGATGTAAACCACATCCCGCTGCCGTCGTTTTCGCGGTATTCATGCGGCACATGCGGAGCAATCAGAACACCGTCACCTGGTTTCAGCAAAAGTTTCTGGCCTTCGAGGGTCAGCAGCCCTTCGCCGCGTTCCGTCTGGATCCAGTGATATAAGGGGAATCCGTTCGGGCGCACAACGGGCTCCTGCAGCCAGCGGTTGCCGATGCTGTCAGCGGAGAGGGAAAAATCGGAGGCGGATGGTTTAAAGAAAATAGGCATAACAGTCAGTTCCTTTCTGAAAGAAAAGTCTAAAATAAGATTCCGGAATGAGTTTCGAAAATTCATACTTTTTAGACAAGCATATCATACTTTTCTCACAAAGACCAGTATATAATAGAGCCATCAAAAACGAGATATCCAAACACAGGAGGAATCAAAAAAAATGCAGCCAAAATTCAAAAAAATGTTATACGGAGGAGACTACAACCCAAACCAGTGGCCAAAAGAGATCTGGGATGAGGATATGAAACTTTTCCATCAGGCCGGCATCAACAGCACCACGATCAACGTATTTTCCTGGGCAAAAATCCAGCCGTCCGAGAATGAGTACGACTTTACAGAGCTCGATGAGATCGTAGACACCCTGACAAAAGAGGACGTCCAGATCGTCATGGCAACATCCACCGGCGCACTCCCGGCATGGATGGTACACCGTTATCCGGAAGTGGCAAGAACCGATTTCGAAGGACGCCATCACAAATTCGGTCATCGCCACAATGCCTGCCCGAACAGCCCGGTTTTCCAGAAATATGCAAAGCGCCTGGCAGAAAAACTGGCAGAGCGTTACGGCGACAACAAAAACATCGTCTGCTGGCACATCAGCAATGAGTACGGCGGCGAGTGCTACTGCGAGAACTGTGCAAAAGCGTTCCGCGTATGGCTGAAAGACAAATACAAAACACTCGATGAAGTCAACAAGGCATGGAACATGGAGTTCTGGGGCCACACCATCTACGGCTGGGACGAGATTGTACCGCCGAACGATCTGGGAGACGGAATGCCATGGGGAAGCGGCACTGCATTTGCAGGAATGTCCCTCGACTACATGCGTTTCAACTCCGACGGCATGCTGAACAACTACAAAATGGAGCGTGACGCGATCCGCAAATACGACAAAGAAACCCCGATCACCACAAACCTGATGGGAACGTACAAAGGCCTCGACTACTTCAAATGGGCAAAAGAAATGGATATCGTATCCTGGGACAACTACCCGAGCTACAATACACCATGGAGCCACGTAGCTATGACCCACGACCTGATGCGCGGCCTCAAAGACGCACCGTTTATGCTGATGGAGCAGACTCCGAGCCAGCAGAACTGGCAGCCGTACAACTCCTTAAAGAAACCTGGCCAGATGCGCGCACAGAGCTATCAGACCGTTGCACACGGCGCAGACACGATTCAGTTCTTCCAGCTGAGAAGAAGCGTCGGCGGATGCGAGAAATTCCATGGTGCTGTTATCGCACACGCAGGAACCGCAGATACCCGTGTCTTTTGTGAGGTAACCCAGCTCGGAAAAGAACTGGAGAAAATCGGAAGCCGTGTGATGGGCTCCGAGAACCACGCAAAAGTCGGCATCATCTTCGACTGGGAAACCTACTGGGCACTGGAGTACACCAGCGGACCGAACCGCGATTTACGTTACGTAGACCAGATCGAGCAGATGTACAATTACTTCTATAACAAGAACATCGCTGTCGATATGATCCCGATCGACGCGGACTTCTCCAAATATGACCTCGTTGCAGCACCGGTTCTCTACATGGTAAAAGACGGTGTGGCAGAGAGCCTGGAGGCTTATGTACAGGCAGGCGGAACTCTCATCACCACCTACATGAGCGGTATCGTCGGACAGTCGGACAACGTTCATCTCGGCGGATACCCGGGACCGCTCAGAAAAATGGCAGGCGTATGGGTAGAAGAGATCGACGCTCTTGCACCGGAGCAGAGAAACAAGATCCGTTTCGCAGACGGAACCGAGGAAGAGTGCCGTCTCGTATGCGACCTGATGCACCTCGAAGGAGCTGAAGAAATCGCACAGTATGAGAGCGATTTCTATGCAGGTATGACTGCTGTTGCAAAAAATCGGTTCGGAAAAGGAACCGTATATTATGTCGGAACCGACCTTTCTGAGAGCGGCCTTGCAAAAGTTCTTGCTATGGCAGCAGACGGCGCAGCCATCCAGCCGGTGATTGGAGAAGCAACAGCACTCGAGATCACAAAACGCCAGGCAGACGGCGAGGATCTGTACTTTATCATCAACTTCAAAGATGAGGAGATTCCGCTTCCGGTAGTCTTCGACGGAAAAGAAGATATCCTGACCGGCGAGAAAGTACAGGGCGGCGAGATGCTGAAGAAATACGATCTGCGGATTGTCAGCGTTCCGAGAGCATAATATAAAACATATTGTATAGTAGAAAGATAACAAAAAAGACACAGCAGGAGGCAGAAAGATACTTCCAGCTGTGTCTTTTTGATGCTGTGAATTTATGCGGGTGCTTAGTGGGAAAACGAAGCCCGTGCGACGATGTTCTCCATCTCGCCCCATTTCTCCTCCATATCCGCTACAAGCGCAATCTGTGTCCGCGCACGTACGAGGTTGTGCTCCGGGTAAGCGGTTTTGAAGTAGGTATCGCCCATCAGGTAATCGGCGAGAAAACGGATGCCGCATTCCAGCGTCATGAGCCTTGCACCCATCGGCAGCATTTCGACTTCCGCGCGGGTCAAAGAGCCTGCGCAGCCTGCGAGAAAGCCTTTTGTATAGCTCTCAAAGAGAGGAAGGGAAAGAGACACCTTAGAGACATCCTGTTCGTCCTCAGCGGCCGTATTCGCGCCGAAGCGGATGGAATCGCCGAAGTCAAAGATCGACAGTCCCGGCATAATGGTGTCTAGGTCGATGACGCAGATGCCCTCGCCGGTTTTGTCATCAATCATAATGTTGTTCAGCTTCGTATCGTTGTGCGTTACGCGGAGCGGCAGCTCGCCCGAGGCCTTCATGCGCTCGGCTACGCCGTAATCGTCTGCGTGGTCGAGGAAAAACGCCATCTCATCCGAAACGTTTTTCAGCCGTCCTTTCGGATCCGCCTGTGCCGCCTGTAAAAGCGCCTGGTAGCGGAGCGGTGTGTTGTGGAAATCCGGGATCGTCTCGAAAAGAGAGGCGGACGGAAAATCGGAGAGCATCTGCTGGAAGCGGCCGAAAGCATTACCGGTCTCGTAAAACAGCTTTGGATCTGTCACGGCATCATAGCAGGACGCATTGGAAATAAAGAGAAATGCGCGCCAGAATTCTCCGCGCTCATCGACGAAAAACCAGGCATCGTCTGTCGTCGGAATCAGGTTCAGCGTCTCGCGGAATGGATCTCCTCCTGCGGCTGTGATTTTTTTCCGCAGAAATGATGTTACCTGTGCAATATTCTGCATCAGCTCCGTTGGATTGTGGAAAACGGTGCGGTTCATGCGCTGCAGAATCGATTTGCGGAGGACGCCGTTTTCGGTAGAGCGCACCAGAAACGTATCGTTGATATGGCCGTTCCCGTGCGGCGTCCAGTCTGTAATCGTTCCCGGGAAAGCAAATGCGTGGACAATGGAAGAGAGTTCTTCCTGTGTGTATGTAATCATCATGGGTATAAACTCCTTATTTTAATTAGAAAAACCTGATTAAGTAAAGCACACGCAGGGCGAAAAGTCAAGAAAAGGGCGCGAAACGATTGACAACGAGCGGCATTTCCGACTATAATAGACAGTAATTTAAGAAAAAACAAAACCTAAAATGCAGTGACAGGGAGGAGTACCTGGCGGCGCAAAGCAAAGAGAGGAGATGGCTGGTGAGAATCTCCGTGAGCGTGCCTGCGGAAGTAGCCCTCGAGCAGTGGACTGAACAGAAAAAGCGGACAGCAATGTTTTCCAAGTAGGCTCCAACGTAGTTCCCACGTTACCGGGATGCCGTATCGGATGAAAAAAGTTAAATCCTGTACGGAATGAGCAGAAGCGTATTCTTCTGGAATTCAGGTGGTACCGTGGATGGAAACATTCTCCCTGAACGTAAGGCACAGAAAAGGTGTTTTATGTTCGGGGATTTTTTATGCAGCAAATTTAGAACAGGAGGTTTTCATATGAAACAGATTACAGGAAACAAACTTCTGGTAAAGGCTCTGAAGGAGGAGGGTGTCGAGTATCTCTTCGGTTATCCGGGAGCCTGCACCATTGATATCAGCGATGAGCTTTACAAACAGGATGAAATCAAAATCGTTCTGCCGCGCCACGAGCAGGCGCTGGTGCATGAGGCGGATGCCTATGCGAGAACGACAGGAAAAGTCGGCGTATGCCTCGTTACCAGCGGCCCTGGTGCAACCAACCTGGTCACCGGTCTTGCAACGGCAAACTACGACAGCGTTCCGCTTGTCTGCTTCACCGGACAGGTAGCCCGCCACCTCATCGGAAACGATGCATTCCAGGAGGTTGATATTGTCGGTATCACCCGCAGCATCACGAAATACGGCGTGACGGTAAGAAACCGTGAAGATCTCGGACGCATCATCAAAGAAGCCTTTTACATCGCCCGCACCGGAAAACCGGGCCCGGTGCTCATTGATCTTCCAAAAGATGTCATGGCAGAGCTCGGCAGCGCAGAGTATCCGAAGAACGTCAACATCCGCGGCTACAAACCGAACACCAGCGTACACATCGGCCAGTTAAAACGTGCGCTGAAAATGCTCGCAAAAGCAAAACGCCCGCTGTTTCTTGCCGGAGGCGGCGTCAACATCGCACATGCGCAGGAAGTGTTCCGCGAAGTGGTCGAGAAAACACAGGTGCCGGTTGTCACAACCGTTATGGGACGCGGCGCGATCTCCACGAAACACCCGCTGTTCATCGGAAACCTTGGCATGCACGGCGCGTATGCGGCGAATATGGCAGTCAGCGAGTGCGATCTGCTGTTCTCGATCGGAACACGTTTCAATGACCGTATCACCGGAAAGCTGCATGAATTTGCCCCGCACGCGCAGATCGTCCACATCGACATAGACACCGCTTCGATCTCTCGAAACATCCATGTCGATATCCCGATCGTAGCCGATGCAAAAGAGGCGATCACGAAGATGGCAGAGTACGTAGAGCCATGCTCTACATCGAAATGGCTTGCCCAGATCGATGCCTGGAAGAACGAGCATCCGCTGACGATGCGCCTGAACGGCGTGATGGGACCGCTCGATATTTTCAACGCGATCAACGAGCAGTTTGACGATGCGATTATCGTCACCGACGTCGGACAGCACCAGATGCTGACAAGTCAGTACGTCGACATTACCGAAAACCGCCAGATCATCATGTCCGGCGGCCTTGGAACGATGGGATACGGCCTTCCGGGCGCGATCGGAGCAAAAATCGGCAACCCGGACAAACCGGTCATCGCGATTTCCGGTGACGGAGGTATGCAGATGAATATTCAGGAGCTGGCGACTGCCGTTCTCGAGGAGCTGCCGGTCATCCTGTGTATCTTCAATAATGAATACCTCGGCATGGTACGCCAGTGGCAGAAACTGTTTTACGGCAAACGGTACAGCATGACGAATCTGCGCGCCGGTGCACTTTCCCGCAGAACAGACGGAGAAGAGTACCCGGAATACACGCCGAATTTTATCAAATTGGCTGAGAGTTACGGCGCAAAAGGCATCCGTGTCATGAAGAAAGAGGATATCGCGGCTGCGTTTGAAGAGGCGAAGAAAAACATCAAGACTCCGACAATCATCGAATTTATCATCGATCCGGAGGAGATGGTTTACCCGATGATCAAGCCGGGCGGAACGCTCGAAGATATGATTATGGACTGTTAGGAGGAGAGCGCGATGAATAAGGGAATGAAAAAAAGATGGATTTCACTGTACGTAGAAAACCAGGTTGGTGTCCTTTCCAAGATTTCCGGGCTTTTTTCCGCAAAAAGCTATAACTTGGACAGCCTGACCGTCGGAACGACCGAGGACCCGACCGTATCGCGTATGACGATCGCCACGGTCAGTGACGATGAGACGTTTGAGCAGATCAAAAAACCAGCTGAACCGCATGGTCGAGGTCATCAAAGTTATCGACTTCACCGACGTGTTTGTGCGCATGAAAGAGATTCTGTATATCAAGGTATTCAACTGCAGCGCAGCTGACAAAGTCGAGCTGTTCCAGATCGCTGAGACGTTCAAGGCGAAGGTCATCGACTACGGAAAAGACAGCCTGCTGCTCGAGTTTGTCCAGACGGCGACAAAAAATGATGCAGTTGTGAAGCTGATGAAAGAGGAATTCGGCAAGATCGAAGTCGTGCGCGGCGGAAGCGTCGGTATCGAGTCGATCAATGTGATGGAGCGGTAAAAGAGAGGACGTTTTTGCGTGAACGAAAAGAGTATTACCACAATTACGTTAAAAAAGATTAATAAGAAAAGTGTGTATCAGTACATCTATGAGCACCGCCAGACGGCGAAGCAGCAGATTGTGCAGGATCTGACGATGGGGCTTTCGATGCACAGCGGAACGCTCGAGCATATCTGCATTGACCCGGAAGGGCCGGAGTGCTACTGCGCTTCTTTTTATTGAAGAGTTTCTGCAGTCGGAATTTTAAGTTTTTAATTATAGAATTTCAGGGATAGAAAATCCGGGAACGGAAAGTTTTACATTGCTTTCCATTCCCGGAGTTTTTCTGGTTTTTTATCAGTGTTCGTTTTTAGATAAACATCGCATAAATCGACGCTCCGACCACAGTCAGAATACCTGCAACTGCAATCGAAAGGCTGCTCATCGCGCCCTCGACATCGCCCATCTCCATGGCCTTCGCCGTACCGATCGCATGGGAGGCTGATCCGATACTGATGCCCTTTGCAATCGGCTCCTCAATGTGAAACAGCTTGCAGAGCGTCTCCGCCAGCATATTTCCCAGCACACCCGTGATGATGATAACGGCAACCGTGATCGTCACCGCACCGCCGAGCTCTTCCGAAACACCCATGCCGATGGCCGTTGTGATGGATTTCGGCAGCAGTGTTACATACATTTTATGATTCAGATTGAAGATCAGCGCCAGCGCGAGAACCACGGTAAGGCTCGTCAGCACGCCGGAGAGAATACCGGCGAGGATGGCTTTGATATTCTTTTTCAATGCCTCCATCTGCTCATACAGCGGAATCGCAAGGCAGACCGTTGCAGGAGTCAGCAGATAGCTCAAGTATTTTGCACCGTCATTATAATTCTGATAATCGATATCGAAAACAGCAAGGAATACAATGACGACTGCAATGGAAATCAGCAGCGGATTGAAAATCGGAAGCCCAAATTTTTTCTTAACAGCATGCCGAGCTCATACGCCAGAAGGCTGATGACAACGCCGAAAAATGCAGATTCACAGAGCATATTTGTCATTTTGCGTCCCCTCCTTTGTGTTTCTTTTCCAGCCGGATGACCGCCTGTGTCACGCGTCCGGACACAATCATAACGACGATGGTGCTGACGAGCGTAATCACGAGAACCGGAACGAGAACGGCTTTTAATCACCCCAGGATTCCATCAGGCCGACGCCCGCCGGAATGAACATGACCGGCATGATCTCAATCATAAACTTGCCTGCGTCCTCGACGGTATCAAGTTTTAATGCCCCCGTCATCAGAAGCGCCAGCATCAGCACAAGGCCGTAGATACTTGCCGGAATCGGAAGCGGCAGCACGGCGTGCAGGATTTCTCCGACGAACGAAACCGCCATAATTACAAGGAACTGTCTTAATAATTTCACTTTTTCTGTTGTCCTTTCTCCCCATAACCCACATAACATCACTCCTTCTCAATGTCACGACCCCGATTATACTACCCGCGTAAAAGAATTTCAACCGTAAATGTTACTGCAATTTTGGCTATTTTTTGCCAAAAAAAGGCAAAAAAAATGCCCGCCAATCAAACGAAAAAGTGAAATCGGGTGGGCATTTTAACATAATTTTTTGAGTTGATCCGATACGGAACTTTTTAAGCATTGCTTTCGGCATTTTTCCGATCCGGCAGAACGAAGATAAAGATCAGCGAACTGACAAGCAGCATGCCCGGATAGAAGAGGTTTGCCATGATTTCAAAGGCGGAGAGCTCATATCCCAGTTCATGCACCGCGGAAATCGCCACGAGCATCTGCGCGCCGTACGGCAGGATGCCCTGTGAGATGCAGGAGAAGGTATCGAGGAGCGATGCCGTTTTCCGTCGGGGTGATGCCGTAGTCCTCGGACATCTGCTTTGCGATCGGGTTTGCCATGACGATCGCGACGGTGTTGTTTGCGGTCGCAATGTCGAGCAGCGCGACGAGAATGCCGACACCGAGCTGGCCGCCCGTTTTTTCCGCGGAAGATTTTGTGAATGGCACGAAGCAGGACAGTAAAGCCGCCGTTTTCCCGGATCAGCGCGCACATCGCAGCGACAAGAATCGCAACCATACATGTCTCAAACATACCCGAAGTGCCGCTTCCCATGCTGGAGAGCATATCCAAGAGCGTCGTCTGTCCCGTACCGAGCATGATAACGGCACCGGAAGCAATACCGATAAGGAGTACGACAAACACCTGAATGCCCGCGATGCCGCCGATCAGCACGAGCAGGTACGGAACCATCTGCAGCAGATGGTATTCGTGGACGATCGGTGTGCCCGGCGCCTGTCGGAAGGAGATTACAAGGATCAGCGCCAGCGTGGCAAGAGCAGCCGGGAGAGCGATCCAGAAGTTTTCGCGGAACTTGTCTTTCATCTCGCAGCCCTGTCCGTTGCAGGCGGCGATTGTCGTGTCGGAGATGAAGGAGAGGTTGTCGCCGAACATGGATCCGCCCATGACGGAGGCGACGCAGAGCGCCAGCGAAAAGCCGGAGGTCTCGGCAACAGCAGCGGCGATCGGCACGAGAAGCGTGATCGTTCCGACGGAGGTTCCCATGGCCGTGGAGACGAAGCAGGCAACGACAAAGAGCACAGCGACGGCATACTTTGCCGGAATCCAGGAGAGCATGAAATAGGCAATGCTCTCTGCACTGCTCCTTCCGACAACGCCGACAAACGTGCCTGCGGCGAGGAAGATCAGCAGCATTGTGATGATGTTTTTGTCCCCGATGCCCTGTCCCATGAGGGCGAGCTTTTCTTCAAACGGGACACTGCGGTTCTGCAGACAGGCGACGAGGATCGCTGTCAGAAACGAGACGACGATGGGGATGTTGTAGAAGCCCATCGGAATTTTTAAAATATACTCGGAATAAATGCCGAACCCCAGATAAAACACCAGAAAAACGGCGATCGGGAGCAGGGCGGATGGCTTTCCTTTTTCATAGAAATAAATACCAGACCTTTCGTGTGATTTTCCTTATTTTTCAATAGGGCGAATAGAATTATTCTACCATCTGGATCAGAAATCGTAAAGTAAAAAAGCAGGAAAAAACACGCCGGACATCTGGTAAATTCCAGAAATCCGGCGTGTTTTATAAGAGGTGCGTTTTGCTGTGCCTGTGCTTTATCATTTTGCAAGGAGCATCATAATCTGATTGCTTCTGCTTACGAATTTTGTCATCTCGTCCGGAGAGAGCGGTTTGTGGCTGATCATTGCCAGATCATACAGCTGCTCGCAGAACAGGGATGTGTTGTCGTTCTCGCCATTCTTCAGAATGTACTGAACGAGCGGATGTTTTGCATTCAGGATCAGGGTTTCCTGTCCGCCGAACATGGACGGATCCATGCCGGTCATGCCGTACATTTTCATCATATCCTGCATCCGGCGGCTCTCCTCGGAAAGCGTTACCATGGAGGATACATTTTCGTCTTTCAGGTTCTCAACTTTGACGGTCAGATCTTTCTTGTCGAGGACTTTGCGGAAGAGATCGGTCAGAGTATTTGTAGCGTCGGTCAGATCCTCACCGGACTCGTCTTTCATATCGTTGGTCAGATCTGCATCGATGCGCTGGAAGGTTACATGCTCGTTGTAACGCTCTGCATGGGTGATGAAAGCGGAGTCGATGTTGTGTTTCAGGATGACAGCATCCATGCCCTGGCTGCGGAACATGTTGATGTACTGGCTCTGCTGAACTTCGTCGGTGACGTAGTAAACAGTCGTTTTTTCCGGCTCTTTCTTCTCGTCAGCGTTTTCCGTATTTTCGGTATTCTCCGTAGTTTCAGCCTTCTCCTCGGAGTTCTCTGCAGGAGCTTCTTCTTTCTTATTCTCGTTGATGCAGTCCTCAAGAGTCAGATATTTTCCGTCGATGTTCTTGAACAGAATATAGTCCATCATCTTCTTGGAGAATTTCTCGTCCTTGATGCATCCGTATTTGATGAATGGGTTGATATCATCCCAGTATTTCTCGTAATTCTCACGGTCGGTTTTGCACATGCCGGAGAGCTTGTCAGCGAATTTCTTGGAGATGTACTCGGAGATCTTCTTGACAAATCCATCGTTCTGCAGTGCGCTTCGGGATACGTTCAGCGGCAGATCCGGGCAGTCGATGACGCCTTTTAAGAGCATCAGGTATTCCGGAATGACTTCTTTGATGTTGTCGGCAATAAATACCTGGTTGTTGTACAGCTTGATGGTTCCCTCGATGGAATCGTACTCGGTGTTGATACGCGGGAAGTAGAGGATACCTTTGAGGTTGAACGGATAGTCCATGTTCAGGTGGATCCAGAACAGCGGCTCGCGGTAGTCGTTGAAGACTTTGCGGTAGAATTCTTTATAATCCTCATCGCTGCACTCGTTTGGATGTTTGGTCCACAGCGGGTGGATATCACTGATGGAAACCGGGCGTTTGTTGATTTTTACTTTCTCTTTGGCCGGGGAAACTTCAACCTGCTCTTTCGTTCCGTCTTCTTTTTCTTTCTCTTCGTATTTTGCGTCCTCGTGGATGTGCTCTACGACAACGTCGTCATCTTTTAATTCGCTTTCATCGATGGTCTCGTATTCCTGCGGCGCATTTGCTTTGGACAGGAAAATTTCAACCGGCATGAAGGAGCAGTATTTTTCCAGAACTTCGCGGACACGGTATTCGTTTGCGAATTCCAGGCAGTCCTCGTTCAGGAACAGAGTGATTTCGGTACCAACAGTTGTCTTGCTGCCCTCGGACATATCGTACTCGGTGCTTCCGTCACAGGTCCAGTGTACCGGGGTGGATCCTTCTTTATAGGAAAGAGAATCGATGTGAACTTCATCTGCTACCATGAAAGCAGAGTAGAAACCAAGACCGAAGTGGCCGATCATCTGATCTGAATTCGTTTTGTCTTTGTATTTCTCCAGAAATTCGGTAGCGCCGGAGAAGGCGATCTGGGTAATATATTCTTCGACTTCGTCTGCGGTCATACCGATACCGTTATCGATGAATTTTAAGGTTTTCTCATCCGGGTTTACAATCACCTGAATGGCTGCTTTGTAGTCATCCGGCAGAGTATATTCGCCCATGCCGTCCAGCTTTTTCAGTTTGGTGATGGCATCGCAGCCGTTGGAAACGAGCTCACGGACGAAGATATCGTGGTCGGAATACATCCATTTTTTGATAATCGGGAAAATATTGTCGCTGTTGATTGAAAGATTTCCATGTTTCGCACTCATGAGAAACACACTCCTTTTCTTATAAAAATATTTTGATCCAGCAAAGCGGGGATATCATGCTTTTTTAGATGTCTGCAGCTTTTTTACTGCTCTGATAGTTATAGTAATACTGGCACAGGGAAAAGTCAAGGGAAAATTAGCACTCGAGAAAAAAGAGTGCTAACAGAACAACGGAAAGTATTGAATTTACTGGTATTACGGTACTTTCTAAACTTTTTGTAAAGTCTGATCAGAAGGGCTGCGCAGTTGTTTCTGGAGAATGGATATGCTACAATGAAAAAGCATAGAAGCGTTTCGAACAGAAAGATTCCGAGGGTACATAAAAGAAAAATGGAGGAAATACATGACAAATGCGACAAAGGCGGCGCTGGAAGCGTCATTAAAAAAAGCTGCTTTTGAAAAAGCCGCTGGACAAAATTACGATCAACGATCTGACGACAGACTGCGGCATCAGCCGGATGGCGTTTTATTATCATTTTAAGGATATCTACGATCTTGTCGAATGGTCGTGCCTGGAGGATGCGACGCAGGCGCTGCAGGGGAAGAAAACGTATGAGACATGGCAGGAAGGCCTGCAGCAGATTTTTGAGGCAGTGCTCGAGAATAAACCATTTATTATGAATGTCTATCACTCTGTAAGCCGGGAGCAGATCGAAACATATCTCTTTCATCTGACGCACGATCTGCTGTACGGTGTCGTACAGGAAAAAGCAAAGGGAACCGGCATCTCCGAGGCGGATCAGAGTTTTATCGCAGATTTCTATAAGTATAGCTT
>ENA-OQNJ01000034-OQNJ01000034.1-human-gut-metagenome-genome-assembly--contig:-NODE-34-length-29751-cov-4.223299_pt1 | contig 29751 bp, 22 predicted proteins | sample MGYA00242630_ERZ504882 | MGnify/ENA primary metagenome ERZ504882 (study PRJEB26092, sample SAMD00036408) | human gut metagenome | host: Homo sapiens | study: EMG produced TPA metagenomics assembly of... | reverse complement strand
GCTTGCCATACCGAGGGAACTTCCTCGGTCACAGTACGCCGACCTTATCCGGGACTACTGCCGGAGTTTTTTGTTTCCAAGGGTATGATTGCCGACTTCGCCATCCATGACAAGGGGGACGGAAATCCCCACGCCCATATCCTGCTTACCATGCGGGCGATGGATGAACAGGGCAAGTGGCTTCCCAAGAGCCGGAAGGTCTACGACCTTGACGAGAACGGCGAGCGTATCCGGCTTGCGTCCGGCAGATGGAAAAGCCACAAGGAGGACACCGTGGACTGGAACGACCAGAAGTACGCCGAGATTTGGCGGCAGGGCTGGGCTGACACGGCGAACCGCTATCTGGAAGCCATCGGCAGCCCGGAACGGCTGAACCTGAAATCCTATGAGCGTCAGGGGATAGATAAAATCCCCACCGTCCACATGGGGCCAGCGGTCAGCTATCTGGAACGGAAAGGCATACAGACCAACATCGGCAACCTGAACCGGGACATCAAAGCCGCCAATTCCCTCATGCAGTCTATCCGGCAGATGGTACGCAGCTTAAAGGGCTGGCTGTCCGGCCTGAAAGAGAAAAAGGCGACGCTGCTGGAAGCGCTGGAACAGGCCAAGGAGCCGACCATCCCCGAACTGCTTTCCCGGTATCTGGATATGCGGAGCGGGGAACGCACCGGCTGGACTTCCAAGGGGAAGCTGAAAGGCACTGTTGGCGATTTCAACAAGGTCATGGAAGCCCTTGACTTCCTGCGGCAGAAAGAGATCTCCACCGTGGAGAGCCTGGACGCCTATCTGGATAAGGTCAGCGGGGAGATACTTTCCGCCAAGACCGACATCCGAAAATCGGAACGCCGGATAAAGGCCATCGACACCACCCTTTCCCATATCGCCAACCACGGAGCCTACAAAGAGGTTTACAAGAAATACGCTTCCATCGGCTGGAAAACACGGAAGGAGAAGTTTGCCGCCGAACACCGGGAAGAACTGGACGCCTACCTTGCCGCCAAGCGTTTTTTCAAAGCTCATCAGGAGGAACTGCCCTTTGATACGAAAGAATTGAAGAAGGAACGGGAGCAGCTTTCCGGGGAACTGTCGGAAAAGAATGAGGGCTTGCAGGCGGTTCAGGAGGACATGAAGCTGCTGCGGGATGTGCGCTACTGGATAAACCATGTGCTGCCGCCCGACCAGCGCCGGGTTGTGCCGGAGCCGGGAAAGAAGCCGTCCATCAACGAACAATTAAGCTGGAAGATTGAGGGCGCCAAACAGCGGGAAGAACAGAAACGCCAGCAGCCCCGCCGCCAGCAAAAACAGGATATGGAACTTTAAACCAATCAGGCGCTTGCCATTTTCCCCGTGAGAATGACAGGCGCTTTTCTTATTTTCAGGAGGATTTGCCTATTGAACGTATTTGAAGCCGTGAAACAGTCTATTACCACCCGGCAGGCCGCCGAGCATTACGGTATCCGGGTAGGGAGAAACGGGATGTGCGTCTGCCCTTTCCATGACGATAAAAACCCCAGCATGAAGGTTGACCGGCGCTTCCATTGCTTCGGCTGTCAGGCAGACGGGGATGTGATTGACTTTGTTTCCCGTCTGGAAAATGTCAGCCCCAAGGAAGCCGCCCTCATGCTGGCGCAGGACTTCTCCATCCCCTATGAGGACAGGGAGCCACCCGGCAGGAGCCGCCCGAAGCCAAGCCCCCGGCAGGAAAGCCCGGAGCAGCAATTCAAGCGCATGGAGCGGTATTGCTTCCGGGTACTGTCCGATTATCACAATCTGCTGCGCCGCTGGAAGCGGGACTATGCCCCCAAGACGCCGGAGGAAGCATGGCACCCGCTTTTCGTGGAAGCCTTGCAGAAACAATCCCATGTGGAATATCTGCTGGATGTGCTGCTGTTCTCCGACATGGAGGAACAGGCTGCCCTGATTGCCAGCTATGGAAAGGAAGTGAGGAACCTTGAGCGGAGAATGGCAGACTTTGCCGCCCGAACTGCGGCAGGCCGTGACGGACACCATCGAAGCCGCACCCCCGCCCCGGAGCGTTGAGGAAGTAAAAGCCATGCTGGAAAGCACCGAAAAAGGCGGCGTCCGCAACAGTATTCAAAACTGCCTGACCGTGTTCCAGCACGACCCAGAACTTTCCGGGGCGGTGGCGAAAAATCTCCTGACCGAGCGCATTGACCTTCTAAAGCCCATCGGCAGGCAGCGCAGAACCGGCAGCAAAGCCATGACCGACACGGATATGAAGTATATCCGGCTATATCTGGAAAAGACCTACGGCCTGACAAGCGAGAAAAAGATAGCGGACGCCGCCGACCTTGCGGCAGACGCCAACAGCTACCACCCCATCCGGGACTACCTGAACGGCCTTGTCTGGGACGGGAAAGAGCGTATCCGCTATTGCCTGCGGCACTTTCTGGGAGCCGACACGGACAACTACACCTTCCAGTCGCTGCGGCTGTTCCTGCTGGGAGCCATCCACCGGGCGTTCTGCCCCGGCTGTAAATTTGAGGTCATGCTTTGTCTGGTGGGCGGTCAGGGAGCCGGAAAGTCCACCTTCTTCCGGCTGCTGGCCGTAAAAGACGAGTGGTTTTCCGATGATTTGCGGAAGCTGGACGATGATAACGTGTACCGCAAGCTACAAGGCCACTGGATAATTGAAATGTCGGAGATGATTGCCACCGCCAACGCCAAGAGCATAGAGGAAATCAAGTCATTTTTAAGCCGCCAGAAGGAGGTCTATAAAATCCCCTACGAAACCCACCCGGAGGACAGGCTGCGGCAGTGCGTGTTCGGCGGGACTTCCAACGCCCTGGACTTCCTGCCCCTTGACCGTTCCGGGAACCGGCGCTTCCTGCCGGTCATGGTCTACCCCGAACGGGCCGAGGTACACATTTTGGACGATGAAGCCGCTTCCAGAGCCTATCTGGAACAGGTATGGGCGGAAGCCATGACAACCTACAAAAGCGGTGATTTTAAGCTGTCTTTTACACCCGAAATGATACAGTACCTCAAAGAACATCAGCGGGATTTCATGCCGGAGGACACCAAGGCCGGGATGATACAGGCGTACCTTGACCGCTACACCGGCAGCGCCGTATGCTCCAAGCAGCTTTTCAGGGAAGCCCTGAACCACCCCTTTGACGAGCCGAAACAATGGGAAATCCGGGAAGTCAACGACATTATGAACCACGGTATCACGGGATGGAAGTATTTCTCCAATCCCCGGATATTTGAGGGATACGGCAGACAAAAGGGCTGGGAACGGGAAGCCCCGGCAACGGACGCTGACAACGGGCGTGAAAAAAACGCCGGATGGATTTGTGGAAGTCACGGAGCAGATGGAGCTTCCCTTCTGAAAAATCCGGAGAAATGACAGCCGGTTGCCGACCCCGTTGCTATCCCGTTGCCGGGCCGGTTGCCGGGAAAAAGCCCGTAACTGCGGGCTTTTCTCCCCTCTGACAACCAAAGCAACAGAAAAATAAAAGAAAAAGTAAATAAAACAGTAACCCGCCAGACAGAGATTGTTTTCGAGGTTTTTTAAAGCCCGTTGCCGGACTTCGTTGCCGACCCTCTCCTGTCTGGCATATTTCATTTATGGAGGTAACTGCCTATGGCAAAAAACAAAACTGTAATCCATGTCACAACGGTATTTGACGGCGAACTGGACGCTACGGACGTTTTCGTGAGCCTGATTGCACAGAAATACAGCCAGAGAAATGATAAAGAATATCTTGCGAAAAAGCAAGATTTAGGGTATAATAAAGACAAGGTTCCAAGTGACCGTGTTCCGTCTGGATTGTGCGGGTAACGGTTATGATGAACGGATTTGAATATGCAGGCATGGACATGGTACTGGCAAGCAGCTTCCGGGCGGCTATCTATTGCAGGCTTTCCAAGGACGACGACCTTGACGGGGAGAGCGCCAGTATCGCAAACCAGCGGGCTATGCTGGAAACCTACTGCGAAAAGCAGGGATGGGAGGTTGTTGCAGTCTATCAGGACGATGGCTACACGGGGCTGAACATGGAGCGCCCCGACCTGAAACGGATGTTGAAAGCCATCGAGCGCAGGCAGATAAACCTTGTGGTCACGAAAGACCTATCCAGACTGGGTAGGAATTACTTGCAGACCGGCTTCCTGATTGAAGATTTCTTCCCCCGCCACGGCGTCCGGTATATCGCCATGAATGACGGTATCGACACCATGCGGGACAACAACGACATTGCGCCGTTCAAGAACATCCTCAACGAGATGTACAGCAAGGACATTTCCAAGAAGGTTCATTCCTCTTATCTGCTGAAAGCGCAGAAAGGCCAGTTTACCGGCTGCCTTGCCCCCTTCGGCTACCGGAAAGACCCGGAGGACAAAAACCACCTGCTGATTGACGAGGAAACGGCTCCCATTGTCCGGCGTCTGTTTGCGTGGGCGCTGGAAGGACACGGCCCCAACTACATCCGGCGCAGGCTGGAAGATGAAAAAATCCCATGCCCGACCTACTGGAACCGGGTACGGGGGCTGCGGAACGTGTCAACCAAGTGGGAAAAGAAAGACCCGGTAAACGGGCGGTATATGTGGGACTTCTCCGTGATTAAGGACATCCTGATGAACCCCGTCTACACCGGCGCTATCGCTTCCCAGAAGAAAGAATACCGCTTCAAAATCGGCACCATCGGGGAGAAGAAGCCGGAGGACTGGATTGTGGTGGAGAACCAGCATGAGCCGCTTGTTGACCGCAGGACCTTTGACATCGTGCAGCGCAAGCTGAAATCCCGGCAGCGCTCCCGCCAGACCGGGGAATACAGCCTGTTTGCGGGGCTTATCAAGTGCGGCGAGTGCGGGAAGTCGCTGACGATCCGCTACACCAACGACAAGCACCCGAAGCAGATTTATTCCTGTAAGACCTACAACGCCTATGGCAAGCAGCACTGTACCCAGCACCGGGTTGAGTACGACACCCTTTACAGCCTTGTGCTGAACAAAATCCGGGAGTGCGCCAGAGCCGCCCTGATGGACGGGGAAGCCGTTGCCGGGAAGCTGACCGACACCTGCGAAGCCGAGCAGAAAGGCCAGCGGGAAGCGTTGGAGCGTTCCCTAACCAAAGACGAGGAACGGATTGACGTTCTGGAAAAGATGGTGCTGCGGCTGTATGAGGACATGGTTGCCGGACGTATCAGCGAAGCGAACTTCAATCTGCTGATGGAAAAGACGCAGAAGGAACAGGCCGAGTTGAAAGCAAAGGTTGAGGAAGGCCGGAAGAAGCTGGCCGATGAAATCCGGCTTGCGTGTGACGCCCGCCAATGGGTGGAAGCCATTCAGGAATACGCCGACATCACGGAACTGGACGCCGCCACCCTCAACCGCCTGATTAAAGAAATCGTTGTCCATGAGAGCATAGACAGCGATAAGACAAGACACATTTCTATCGAAATTCATTTTAATCTCAAACCCATCCCGGAGGTGGAGCAGGTCACAGCCTGACCTGCCCCGCCGGGGCGGTTCTTAAAAAAACTCCATAGATATTTCTTGACACGCCGCCGCCCGCCATTGAGCCGGTTTCCTACACCTATTTGGGTATGAAACAGTTTATGGCACTGTTCATTTTTACGCATTGCCGCGGCCTCATGTGCCTTGGAAGCATAGCTGCTTTTTCGCATATCCAGATTTGTTACCATGGTATCATACGGATTGGTTACCGTAGCAGAATGACCCCAGGTGTGCTCTGCATATAAAAGAGAATTATCGCCATATGCCTGAATCAGTTCTTCGTTATGTACCCCTGTTTTTTCTTCCAGGCGGTCACAGATATGGTTCAGTCGTACGGCCTCTTTGTAATGTTTCACCGCATATGGTGTACTTCCAACGCCATTGCCCCACCAGTCATTGATGGCACCCCGATACACTGGTGCATCCTGCACTTTATCCCGGATCTTGTCATACAATTCCTGAAGCGTCACCATATGCATGGTGACTTCTTCGCCATATTTTTCATTAAACAGCGCAACCGTATCTGCAATGGCCGGGTTGATCGGCGCATTATCCGAAAAAACGCCGGAAACACTGGTGATATAGAAATCGTACGGATAACCATTTTCTTCATATTCCTTTATGCTCGCAGCCAGATTCGTGTGCAGATTTTCCAGAAGTCCTGTCACATCACCATTCTTTTTGCCGAAGTAGTTTTCCGTCATAAAGTTAACATTTTTGTTCAGAACAATGCCGAGGGCATTTCCCAGGTTATAATGCTCACCATTCCATACCAGCAGACGCTGTCCGTTCTCATTTTCCCAGAAATACGGTTTCTGGTTCTGATACAGCGGATACATGCCGTGATGGGTATGGATATTGGTATACAAAAATTCTACTCCGTTTTCGATCAGGGCATCGCGCTGTCCCATGGAGATACCATTAATATCTGCAATCATGGCTGTTTTGATCTGGATTCCTTTTTCGCCGCAGATTTCCTGCATCGTATGGAGTTTTTTCTTTCAGATATTTGCAGTCGGCAAGATCATTAAAGTTCAGATAATTGGCAGACAGACCGATATTTCCTTTTTTTACCAGATCGAAAAACTTTTCTTTTTCTTCCTCCGTTGCCATTTTGAAGAACTGCTCCACGCAGTACCATGTCTCACAGTTCCATTTCAGATCTTTCTGGGTTGTGTTGTTTTTGATTCCATTTTCAATCAGTTCGACTGCCCGGCGGATGTTGTTTGCCTGGTTGTAGATCACCTGCTCCTGCAGATCGGTGTATCCCACGTCAGTGTGGGAATGATGTACGATGTAGACTTCTCTGATTTTGTGTGTCATGATAATTTCTCCTTTTCCTGTTCTATGTTGCTCAAAATTTTTATCTCTCTTTACCCCACAGATGCTACCAGCATTTTAATCATTTCGCCCTCTTCCGGTACAATCCGGTATGTTCCGACCGCTGCAGGAACGATGGCGGTTTCTGCGTAATGTACCGTGAACGGTGCAAAGCTGCCATCCATGCTCTCGATGCGGGCACTTCGTCCCTCCACGAGATTCATCACATGAACCGTGTCATCCATCGAGACGGTGTGCGGCCCGGAAAGTGTATAGCGGATTGTGTCGATAAACTCGCGGCTGTGCAGTCCGGTGCGCTCCACTTCACAGGTTTCTGTTTTTTCCAGTATTTTCTGCTGGCCGACGATATTGTCGTACACCCATTTGGTATCGCGGTTCCACTGGATATTTTTCATACCGTGGTCGAGGTGGATCGGACGCGGCAGTCCATCCATGCCAAGGCGCCCCCAGTCCCAGAGTTTGAAGGTAAAGATATACGGTGTCGCACTGATCTCCAGCACCATCGTGTTCTTACCCGAGCAATGCACCGTTCCTGCCGGGATCAGCACATGATCGTGTTTTTTGACTGGGATTTTGTTGACATATTTTTCCGCAGGGAAAAGTTCTTCTCCTTTTTCTGCTGCACGGAGTTCCCGCTCCATCTCTTTTTTATCCACGCCTTCTTTGAGGCCGAGGTATACATACGTTTCTTCGTCTTCATCGGCATCCAGAAGATAGTAGCTCTCATCCTGCGTATATGGCATGCCGAATTTTTCATAGATATATTCGGTCAGCGGATGTACCTGCAGGGAAAGGTTCTGGCCGCCCATCGTATCCAGCAGGTCAAAACGGATCGGGAATTCTGCGCCGAACCGGCCGTGGACTCTTTCACCCAGCAGTTCATGCGGCGCATAGAAGACAAGATCCTGTGCCGGTACTTTTAAGACTTTTCCGCCGATTTCCAGATTCAGGCTGTTTTCCTCCGGAACTCCGTCAAAGCTCCACGCGAAATTTTCCTTCGATGCATCCAGACCAAAGTTTTCCTTCATCCACTGGCCGCCCCATACGCCAGGGTCGAAATACGGCTCCATACGAAATGGCTGTCTGGCAAGCTGCTGCAGTGCGCCTCGGAAGGCATTTCCCGTTGTAAGAACCGGTGCATTTTCTTTCTCCGTATCCAGAAGATACGTGAATTTTTCATACCGCTCTTTTTTATAGCGGTCCGCCAGACGCCATTCAATGAAAAATCCCCGTTTATATTTCGTCAGGATCGGATCGTTGTAATTGGTACTGTGCCAGTTTGGCATGCCGCTCCGGTAGCGGAGCTGAACTTCCCAGCGGGTCAGATCACAGTAAACAAGAACATCTGCTTCGGCCAGAAGCTCTGCCGCTGTACCAACGATCACGATCAGACCACCGTTTGTATCTTTTTCTTCCGCACATTCTGTCTCAATTGCTTTTTTCATGGTTTCCAGCTTTTCGCTCTCAAACCAGGTGTCTATGGTTTTATGACACATAATGCCGAAAACACGGTCATCGGTGATGTAATCGTTAAATTCTCTTAACAGCGTTTCTTCGTCTTTGGCACAGTCTTCGATATCAAAAATCCGGTCCGGCTGCAGCGCATTGGCCAGTTCCATTATTTCTTCTTTTCGTACACCCGGGTACAGATCAAAGGAAAGAATACAGGTTTTCTTTTCTTTCTGTTTTTCCTGAACCGCCCGTTTTAATTCTTCGATGATCTCCTTTTTTTCATCCCAGATTTCATTTTCGTATCCTGTGATCTTCATTTGCGGATGTAATTCGTAGTTTCCATATTTCTTTTTTAAATTCATTTGGATTCTTTTCCTTTTCTTAATTTTTCTTCCATCCATTGGGGTGTTTCCTGCGCCGATCAGACCTATCATCTTTGTTTCAACGCTTTCGCATCTGGCGGATTTCGCACTTCTGTCCGGTTTTGTTTTTTTACATGTCATATGTTTACAGTTCCACCGTGTACTTATAACGATTTCCCGGATAATAGCAGATCGAATATTCAAAAACCTCGCCGCCCTTCCGAAATGTCTGCCGTGTCCGGATAAAAATAGGCATCTGTGCATCAATTTTCAGTGCTTTCTGCACCTCTTCCGATGGAAGTGCCGCCTCAAGCGTATCCCGGCCGGATTCAATATAGATTCCATGCTCCTCCCACAGATACTGATACAGCGATTCCATGTATGGCTCCGGCTCTGTTGGCAGTTCGCAGATTTTTTTCAGATACGTAATGGTATAGACCATGGGTTTTCCCACAGCATTCCTCACACGTTTCAGGCAATAACATGGCTCCGTCAATGGAATCTGCAGACTTCTTGCTACCGTTTCCCCGGGACTGATCAGTTCCATCTTGCAGTATGTTGTCTGCATTTCGATATGATGCTTTTTCATTTCTTCCGTGAAGCTGATGACACCTTCCATCTGCTCTTCGACTTTCTCGTAGACAACATCTGTTCCGATGCCGCGCCGTGCACGGGCGTAACCGCTCTGTACCAGATTCGTCATCGCCTGGCGTACTGTCACACGCGAAAGCTCGTACTTTTCCATCAGCTCTTTTTCTGTTGGCAGAAAATCTCCTTTTTTGTACGTGCCGCATTCGATCTGCTGTTTCAGAATCTGTTCCAGCTGCGCATACAGCGGCGGTGCTCCCGGATTTCTATCCATTTTTGCAGTTTCTCCTTCTTCTTTTCTCTCCATAGCATTGTATTTTTGTTTCTGAAAATATTTTTGCTCTATTGTGTTTTTTCAGGAAACTGTGACAACAGGCCTTCCATGGCACGGCCGGATGTTTCCGTTTCTATCTGAATCCGAATCTTTCTTTTCTCGCACTCTCTTTCCAGTTCTTTTCCAAACCAGGAAAAACTTTTTGCAATCTGTCCGCCCAGAAGCAGCAGATCCGGCTGATATTCCTCCAGCACAGGAAGAAGGCCAGCCGCCACATCTGCTCCAAATCTTCTCCAGACTTCTTCTGCCTCCATGTTTCCCGCTTTTACCAGACCATACAATTCTTTTCCACTCCACACTTTTCCTGTCACAGCCAGGCTGATCTGCTCCAGCCCGCGCACAGAAAGATAATCGTCCAAAATGGAATTTCCAAACGGCTGTTGATAAATCCATCCATTTTCCGGCACACCTTTTCCTGTTTTCACCGTTTTCCCGTTTTCTACAAAAGCCGACCCGGCGCCGGTTCCGATGCAGACGCACAGAATTTTATCCGCATCACGACAGTTTCCGTACCAGCTTTCTCCCAGTGCAAATGCTTCAATGTCATGTAAAAACAAAAATCGTGCTGATCCAAGTTCCGGCACGCGCGCCTTGATTTCTCTTTCCAGTGGAATCCCGTAAATGGCATCGTACTTATTCAGTCCCTGCATCCGGCTGATTCCATTTTCATAATCAAACGGACCCGGAATCGCCATCCCAACTCCGACAACACTTCCGTCTGCTTCTCTCATCAGTTCCCGGCAGATCTTTGCAAAATTGTCCAGAATCTTCTCTGCGCTCTTCTGCGCCTGTGCTGGAAATTTCCGGATTTTCGTTCTTACTCCATTTCTGTCCGACACACTTCCTTTGATTTCCGTTCCGCCAACATCCAGAAGGATATATTTTTTCTTCTCCATCCCGCTTCCGTCCCTTTTCATCTTTTCCCTGTATTCTTTCTGTTTATATGCCACTAGGATCTCATTTCTTTGTATTGGTTCTCCTGCCACCTTGTTATAATGTTATAACCTATTCATTTTTCTGTTGCAAGCGCCTGTCTGCAATTTTGTCTGCTTTTGCAAAACTTTGTGAAAACGCGATAATACGTTTTATGCACTTGGCGCAGAACGCAAAAAATCCCCTGTTTCCGGGGTTTTTTATACACTCCGGACAGAGGATTTTTCTTATTTTCTACTTATTTTAATACATTTTCCAATTTAACAAAAAGGTTATTCATCTCCTGCACCACGCTCTGCAGACTCTTTTCCCCGACATAGTTTCCAATCGCAAACAATGCCTTATACAAAAAATTAACCGCCCCCTGCAATTCTTCGTTTTGCTCTTTTGTTTCTTTCCGAAGCTGCTGCAGTTTTTCTGCCATCGGAAACAATTCCGCAAGAATCTGCTCTTTTCGTGCCCGATCCGACGGTTCATCTGTCTCCATTTCTTCGAGATCATAGTTATCTGTTCTGCCGCATTTTCCCTTGCACACTGCGCAATCCGGATTCAGACGGTTCTTTTCTGCCTCCACGCGTACAATCCAGGATTTCCCCTCTTCTTCCCTCAGCTCTTTTTCCGGATTTGCCGCACAAATTCCGCCAAGCAGAATCTCATGCGTGGCTTTGTCCGGGCGGTGACCATTGCTGTCACCGCTGGAAAACTCCTGCGATTCACCTTTTGCTGCTTCTCCTCTTCCATCTACCGACCGGGCCAGACCGATCAGCGCACCAAGAAGCTCCTCTTGTATCTTCGTCATACTCATTTTTCTAATACCTCTTACCGAGCTTTTCATTTTTTTCGTCTTACATATTCCACAAAGCAGAATGTACCAATTGTAAAATAACTTTTAAGGGCACACGCTAATTACTATATCTGATTTTCTACAAAATTTCCCCCTCCGTAGAAATCACCACGGTTTTCACCGGAATCTTCTTTCCACTCTCTTTCAGCGCCATCTTCACGGCACGCTCCATTCCTGCGCAGCACGGAACCTCCATGCGTGCAACCGTGATACTCTTAATATCATTCCGCATGAAAATCCGCGCAAGTTTCTCGGAATAATCGATATCGTCAAGTTTTGTACAGCCTACGAGAACGACATGATCCCGAATAAAATCCTGGTGGAAGTTTCCATACGCATACGCTGTACAATCCGCCGCAACGAGAAGGTCTGCTCCTGCAAACATCGAAGCCCGCTCCTGCACCAGCTTGATCTGCACCGGCCACTGGCGGAGCCGGGACGGAACTGCTGCAGAATTTTCCTGCGCATCTGCACGGTCAATCGCCCAGCTGTTTTCACCTGCTTTTCCTGCTCCGGTATTCTCCTGCCCGGCCGCCTCTTTTGCCTTCCGCTGGTTCTCTTTTACCGCCTCCTCATCGTACGGCAGCGCCTCCCGCTCCACAAACGAAATCGCATCTGCCGGACAGACCGGCAGGCAGTCACCGAATCCGTCGCAGTAGTCATCCCGGATCAGCTTTGCCTTCCCGTCAACCATCGCAATCGCACTTTCATGACAGGCATGCGCACAAAGCCCGCATCCTGTACATCTGTCTTCCTCTATCTGAACAATTTTTCGAATCATCACTGAATCTCCTTTTTTCTCTTTGTTTCTCAATACCTGTTTGTTTCTCAACCATGATATCATACTTTATCCCTGTTTTGACAGTTGTTTTTTTAGTAGTTTTTTCCTACAATACCAACTCTTCATCCAGAGCCAGCGAATAAATAATCTTCTCTTTCACCTTTTTCCCTGTCGTCCGCTCCAGTGCCTGCTGGTAATAGGCGAGCTGTTTTTCATACCTCTTTTTCAGCTCCCCGGCTTCTCTCACACGATCCGTTTTGTAGTCCACAAGAACAATCTCATCCCCCTCCGGGAACCATGCGTCAATGATTCCCTGCACGAGAATGGTTTCGTCTTCCGGATAGGACGGATCTGCCTCACTTGCCGGAACGGACATCACAAACGGCTGCTCCCGTTTCAGGGTTTCATTCAAAAAGGCATTCCGCATCCGCATTCCAACCGGACTTTTTGCGAAAGCGAGGATCGATTTGAAATAAATGCATTCCGCTGCTTCTTTCGTCATCTTTCCTTCTGCAATCAATTCCTCCGTCTGTGCCATCAGCTCTGTGATGCTGTACGCTCTGCGGTAATCGAGACATTCCAGCAGGCGGTGGTACGCCGTTCCGCGGTCAGAGCCCGTCAGAGCCGCAACATGATCCTTTTTCAGAAAGCCCGGCACAATTGGTACGAGTTCTTCCTGCGCGAACAGCTCTTTTCCGATCTCGGATTCCTCCATCCCGGCCTTCTTCAGCTGTGAAACGGTAACCTTTACCGGAATCTGTTTTTCCTTCTCATACGGATACTGGTAGGCAAACCGCTCCTCCACAAGTTCCTTCAGCGCCGCTTCTCTCGGCGGCTGCTTCGGAATTTCCATGATTTTCTGCTCATTCACCGCGCGCTCCATCTGATGCAGCACCTCTCCCTCAACAAGTCCTGCCGGTGATACAAGGCGGATCGTTACCGGAATTTTCTCTGCATACAGCGGATTGTCCGCATTCCCTGCCAGACCGAATTGTTCATACAGCCCGTCAAAACACCGGTTTCTCGAAAATGCCGGCAAAATCCAGTCGAGATACCCGGATGCACTGCTCAATGTCTGATATGACAGCAGCTCCTCCTGCCGCCCCGCATGTGCCGCGCACTGCTTCACGCGGCTCTCCAGCTTCGACGCCATGCCCGTCATAATCAGCTTCTCCTTCGGGCGCGTCATGGCAACGTAAAGCACCCGCAGCTCCTCCGCCAGATTTTCCAGCTTCATGCTCTGCCGGATGATCTGCCACGGCAGTGTCGCCTGACGGACGCGGTGCTCCGGATCGATCGCATCCGCGCCGATGCCCATCCGGGAATGGAGTACAAGCGCCGCACGGCTGTCCATCTGGTTAAACGATTTGCCCATGCCCGAGAGGAACACAACCGGGAATTCCAGTCCTTTACTCTTGTGAATACTCATGATACGCACCGTGTCTGCGCTCTCCCCGTAAATATTCACCTCGCCGAAATCGACTTCATACTTCTGAAGCTGCTCGATATAACGGATAAAGTTGAACAGTCCACGGTAACTCGTCGCCTCAAATTCCACCGCCTTTTCCACCAGCATCTCCAGATTTGCCCGCCGCTGTACGCCGCCCGGCATCACGGATGCATAGCCGCCGTAGCCCGTCTCCTCGAGAATCTGCGTAATCAGTTCATGAATCGGCGTGTACGGCACACGGCTCCGCAGCATTTCGAGCTGTGTGAGGAACCGCCGCAGTTTCTCCCGAAGCGCCTCATCTTCACCTATCGCCGCATATTTTCCACACGCCTCATAAATTTTTACGTCTTTATCCACACAACGCACCGCAGCAAGCTCTGCATCAGTGCATCCGCAGATCGGCGAGCGTAAGATTGCCGTAAATGGAATCTCCTGGCATGGATTGTCGCACAGATGCAGGTAATTCAGCACCGTCACGATTTCCTGTGTGGAAAAGTATCCCGTTTTTGATGTGCTGTACGCCGGAATTCCCGCCGCCTGCAGTACGCGCGAAAACGTCTCCGCCCATCCGCTGACCGCACGAAGCAGAATTACGATATCGCGGTACTGAATTTTCCGGTATTCCCCGGTCTCTTTGCCCACGACTTCCTCATTTCCGACCATCTCGCGGATGCGCGCCGCAACGGCAGCCGCCTCCGTTTCCATCTTTGTCTCACGCGACTTATCATCTTCCAGCTCGGGCGCCTTGTCATCCAGCAGAAGAAGTTCTGTTTCATATGCCGCATGCCACGTTTCCGTCTTTTCCTCTTCCATTTCCGGCAATGCAGGAAACGCTGCTCCCGCATGGAGGCTCGCCGCCTCATCGTACGCGATGCCGCCGAGTTCCGGACTCATCAGCTTGCGGAATACATAATTCGCCGTCGCAAGCACCTCCGGCCGGCTTCGGAAGTTTTTGTCGAGATCAATTCTCTGCTGGCTTTCCCCGTCCTTCGCATACGTATGATATTTTTCCAGAAACAGCTCCGGCCGCGCCAGGCGGAATCCGTAGATGCTCTGCTTGATATCGCCAACCATAAACCGGTTCCATCTGCCTTCCTCCTCGCCGGACACTGCAGAGAGCAGTGCCTCCTGGATAAAGTTGCTGTCCTGATACTCATCGATCATGATTTCGCGGAACTGTTCCGAAAGCTCCCGCGCCGCATCGGTCCGCACCAGACGGCCGTCCTCCTGCTGCACAAGAATTTCGAGCGCAAAGTGTTCCAGATCGGCATAATCGAGGATATTTTTGCTCCGTTTCTTCTCCGCAAATGCTTTCGCAAACTGCTCCGTCAGGTCAATCAGCACCCCGATCGGCTCCCGGCAGTCGCCAATCTCCTCCGCAATCTGCTCACTGTCCTTCTCAAAGAACTGTTCCTTTAGTTTCTGCAGTTCCTTTTTGCATGCATCTCGCTCCGCCTTCACCTGATCCTTCAGCGCTTCGTTCACATCGTCTGCTTTTTTCCGCGAAAGTGCCTTAAATTTCATGCCTGCCATCGCATACACCAGTTCATCGAACGATTCCGTTTCCAACAGCTTTTCCACTATCTGTCGGTCGGAGTTCAGCGCTTCCTCATACAGATACGGTCCGCCCGGGCTTATGGCTGTTTTCCGGTTTTCCTCAATTTCTTCCAGAATACTCGCAAGCCGCTTTTTTGCCTCGCTCATCATTTCCTGCACCCAGATGCTTTTCTGCACCGCCTCCGGCGAATCAATCTGATACGCCGCCCGGCACTCTTCCAGCCACTGCCCGGGCCACGGATAGCTCATGGAAAATTCATACAGCTTCAATACAAGTGCATCGAGTCCGTCATCCTGTTTTCCTGCCGCATAGCTCTCAACAAAGTGTGTAAATGCGGGCTCCTTTTCCGCAAACCGTTCTTCCATGACCTTCTGGATCACATCACTTTTCATCAGACGGACCTCCCCCTCGTCCGCCATGCGGTACACCGGATCGAGATCAATCATCTGAAAGTAATTTTTAATCACATACGAACAGAAACCGTGAATGGTGCTGATCTGTGCATGGTGAAGCAGGGTCTGCTGCCGCTGTAAATGCTCATTCTCCGGATTTTCCGCGAGACTCTGCTGCAGGGCACGGCCGATTCTTTCTTTCATTTCGCCCGCCGCTGCGCGCGTAAACGGTTACAACAAGAAGCTGATCAATGTCGATGGGATGCACGGGATCTTTCACCATTGCAAGAATCCGCTCTACCAGAACCGCCGTCTTTCCGGAACCCGCTGCCGCACTGACCAAAACCATTCCTGTCTCTCGTATCAATGACTTTCTGCTGTTCCGCTGTCCATTTTACTGCCATATTTTTCCCTCTTCTTTCTGGCTGATTTCCTTTCCGCACCCGGAAAAACCGTACCATGTTTCATTTTCCGAAAAGCAGTCACTCTTTTGGATCACCTTGTGCTGTCTCCTGCATTGCCTTCATCAGCAGTTCCGTATCCATACCCTTTAATTTACGATATTCATATCCCTGGATTTTCTGATCAAATCCGCAGATTCCCTGATATTCACAATATGCGCATGCCGTCGCTCCATCCCGCTGAAACGGCGAAATTTTTACATTTCCCGAGAAAATGCCCTCGCCGATCTCACGCACCTTCTTTCTGGTGTATGTCCGAATCACGTCAAACTGCTCCGACGATGCCACTTTCGAATAGCCTGTGTAGCTTCCGTCCTTCTTCTTTCCAACCGGAATCACATCCGACGTCGTTCCGTCCTCGAGTACACGGTCGAGCAGCTCCACTACCTTCCGATCTGCATTTACAAGGCCATCCATCCGCAGTGCTTTCAGCATCCGTCTGCCCCACGCCTCATCGGTCTCATCTTCTTCCTGGTCGAGGATCGGATCATCAATATGATAATAAAATACCCCTGCAGGCTCCACCAGCTTACCCGGATGCTTTTTCTGCTCCAGCTCCACCGCCGCATCGAGATAAACTGCCAGCTGCAGCTGTAATCCATAGTAGAGTGCCACCAGATCAAGTGACGTATTTCCTGTCTTGTAATCGATGATTTTCACATACACCTTATCGTCCGTTTCGCAGAGATCCACACGGTCAATCCGTCCGCGCAGCCGCATCTTCTCATGCTCCGACAACTCAATGTTGATCGCAGACAGGGAATCCTCCATGGAAAAGGAAACCTCAAACTCCCCTGGCTCAAATTCTCCCTGCCGGATCTGCTGCTGCAGTGCCCAGACAGTTCGTTTCAGAATCCGCTTTACGCGGATGATGCGGTACTGATTCCGGCTTGAACTCTGAAAAATTGTGTTTCCATAGTCCGCCATCGTCTCCTCGACACACTCCTCAATCAGACGGTCACGCGTGTCATCGGTCACCGTCTTCCAGGTCTCACCGTTCTCCTGCAGCTTTTTCGAAAACTTCTCAAGCGCTTCATGCATGACCGTTCCCATATCCGCCGCTTTCAGCTCATACTGATCCCGCTCGCGAATCTGGAGACCAAACTCCATAAAGTGGGCAAACGCACATGCCGCATACTTTTCCAGCCGTGTCGCACTGTTTTTTAACGTATCCCCGTACAGCGCCGATGCCGCACTCCTTCCGATCACACCATCCGCACAGCGCAGAAAGGCCGCTTTCCGATACGTCTCCGCCGGAATCCCCGCCTCCGGATGCGCCGCATACCAGCGGTAAAGCTCTTCAAACAGCGGATTTATCTCTCCCTCTGCCGCCTTTCCAAGCTCCTCCAGAAACAGTGCCTCCCCGGAACGCGGCATTTCCAGTTTCTCCTCCGGATTTTCTTCTTTTTCGATATCCCGCACCGGAATTTCCGGGAAGAGTTTCCGGATTTCATTGATCAGATACGACGGATTCTGCGCCTCGCCGGATGCACCTGCCTTTGCAAACGAAAGATACAGCCGCTCCGACGGCTTCGTCAGATTTCGGTAGAGATGGAATTTCTGCTGATACATCGTCTCACGCGCCGTCGGGGACAGCTTTGCATCCGCTCGCTCCAGCTCCTCACGGTCATACTCCGACAGGACACGCCCCCCGCATCCGTGGCGCGGAATCAGTCCATCGTTCACACCGCAAAAAAACAGCACGCGGATATCCTTCAGACGTGACCGTTCATTGTCTCCGACCAGCACCTGATCCGCTGTCGGCGGAATAATACCGACCGAAGCCTCTGCAAAGCCAGCCTCCAGAATCTCCTGATACTCTGCCAACGTCATTTTTTTCATCGCCAAGCACCTCGACAATCTTGTCCAGCAGTTCCATAACGATGCCATAAATCTGACTGTATTCTTTTTGCAAATGCCTCCTGCCCCTGCTGTTCAAACTGACACCGTCGCTCTTCGAGCTTTTCCTGTACCTGATTCTGAACGACAAGCGCATACAATGCCTCCGTCCGTTCCCGCACCGTGGCATCTTTTTTCTTCATCTGTTCCGCAAACGGCTGAACCTCCTCATAGAATTTTTCCCGAAGAAGATTGCGCTGCGGCACTTCATCCGGTTTGATGCTGCAATACCCCCTCGTCCACGTTTCCGCATACGCTTTTAGTCCGCGGATTCCAAGCGCGAGTACATAATTTTCCATCGCATCTGTCTCCGCACGGTTCAGACTCGAGAGACCGCAACGCAGATAACGGAAGACGCTCTCGTAGGAAAAGCTCTGTACCACCATCTCGATCGCCGCGCGCAGAAATTCCACGAACGGATTCATCAGCACAGAATGCTTTTCGTCCACAAAGTACGGAATGCCGCATTTTTCAAAAATTTCCCGCGCATATGTGCCATAAATGGAAAGATCTCCGGTCAGAACGGCAAAATCCTGGTACCGCATCTTCTCCTCACGCACCATGCGGCGGATCAGGCGCACCGTTTCTTCGAGCTCCGCACGTGGGGATGGCGCTACGCTAATATAAATTCCCTGCTGTTCCAAATCTTGTCCGGACTCCAAATGCTCCGTTTTCGTTTCCTGTGCATTTTCCAGCGTGCTTGGCCCAATTTCTTTTTTGTTCTTTCCATTTGTTCCTGCCCCTGCTTTTGACGCTGCTCTTTTTCCTGCCTCTGTTCCGACAATCCTTCTTTTTCCATATCGAAACAGGTTCTGTTCTAGCTGATCCATCCTGCTTCCCGGCAGAAAACGGCCATATCCCGAGCGTCTGACCCAGATTTCCGGCTCCACTGGGCACCCTGCTTCGTCTGCCGCTTTCATGAGCTGTTGAACCAGCTGGCGGCTCATCGCAAAAAGCTGATGCGGAATCGCTTTTTTGTACGGATCCTCCCGCTCATCCATAATAATCGTCACATAAACCTTCGCACAGAGCCGAAATAATTTTCCAAGCACACCGATCTGCACCGGCGTAAATCCGGTAAAGCCATCCACCAGCACCTCACTGTTTTTGATAAGCACCGATTCTTCCAGTTTTCCCGCCAGAACCTCCAGCACATCCTCCGCCGTCACATAGCGGTTCTCCAGATACTCCTCAAATGCGCGGTAGATTACCCCGGTGTCTTTCAGCTTTGCCGCCAGCAGCTTTTTCTCTCCCGTCTCCTCCGCCCACATGTCGAGTTCGGACGGCGCAATCTGATACTGCTTCAGCTCGGAAATCAGCGATTTCATCTGCGAAACCGCACCGGTTCTTTTTAACGTGCTGCCAAGAATTGTCAGCTCCTTTTTCTTTTCCTGCGCAACGCGCTTCACCACGAGGCTTTTTCCCGTCTCTTCGAGCACCGGATACAGGCTGCCTCCGGTCTCCTCAAAAATACGGTACGCCAGACGCTGGAAACTCAAAATATCAATATTCAAAATACCGCCCGCCGGATGCAGTGACACAAGCTCTTTCTGCGTCTGCATTGTAAACTGCTCCGGCACAATGATCAGATAAGTTTTCTCCGGGTGGCGCATCGCTTCCGCCAGAATTTTCTGATACGCATATCTCGACTTTCCAGCCCCCGAATTTCCCATAATAAACTGCAGACTCATGTTTCGCTCCTCCTGTTCTGTTCCACTTCTGCCCAAAAGCTAAACATAGTTACAGTATAGCAGACTCCTTTTTTTGATGCAATCAGCCTTCAGGTAAACAGTAACCATTTCCTCCCGAAAATACTGCCGTATATTTCTAACGTAAACGGCCGCTCTCAACAGCTAAAAATATTCAGCATTAAGAGCGACCGTACATTTTAAGATCAATGACAGCGTCATATATTTTTATTATGTTATACTTTTCAAACGTTCCATCAAGGTTTCCATGCGGCACAAAAAAATCGTTGCCGCAAGTAAATCCGCAGCTCCTCCCGGACTCATATTTTTCCGGATACAAATCTGATTCAGTTCTCGCACTTTTTGCAAACCCTCCGCGCAAAAAGCACCACCTGTCTTAAGAATTGCCCTTGCTTCTGTTTGCAGCCATCGCATTTCTTTCTCACTGGTTCTGCTGATGACATTTGTGTCCGTAAGCTCTCCTATAATCTCAAGAAGAATCTGTACATTGATCTGATTTTGATCCCTGTTATTTGCTATATACTGTTTCATATGAGGAACCGTAAGTTCACACAGAATCGGATATCCGCTCATCGCCAGTCCCCGGACTCCTTTCTCGCCCAGATGGCAGTAAATTTTTTCTCCATGCGTGATCCCCGAGCTTTGTTTTAATTTTCTCAGATCCTGTTCCAACTCTTTTTTTGTCATTTCCAGACTGATCCGGCAAACATCCTCCGACTCGATTTTTCCGGAATTTCTCAGGGAAATTCCGGCCGCTGCTGCAAGAATGCCAATCGTAAAAATGATTCCTTTGTGCGTATTGACTCCTCCGGTTGCAGCAAACATTTTTCTTTCCGTCTTTTTTCCTCTTTCTCTGAGAAGGGGAAACAATGTCTCCGGAGCTGCCTCCCAGGAATACCCGGCTACAAACATTGCCGCCAGATCTTCGGCGATCGCCTCTGTACTCTTTTGAAATATCTGACAGTTCATATCTGTATGCGCACCGGCATCCTCCCGGTCTACTAAGCCTGGTTTTGGTGTTGTATACACTTCTTCCATCAGTGCCTGACTGATTTCAGCGGCTACGCCTCTTTGCAGCTGTTCTTCCCATATGATACCATAAATCTTTTTTCTTAATTCTTCGATCGAATGTTTTCTGCTTCTGCCACACTGATAGGCCGGGTTGTTGCATAACAGACATTTTCTTTCCGGAAATCCAAGATCTTTTCTGCTGATTTTCGTATTTTCTTTTTCCAATACATCAATATCATACAATCTCCCGATTTTCGTCTCTTCCAAAGCAACCATAAGCTTTTTCACCTGGCAGCCGTCTGCTTTCACAACCAAATATCCTTCATATCCGGTTATGTTTTCTTGTACCAGCCGGACTTCCGTCGAAATTTTCTCCGTTTCCAGCTTATTCTGTATCTTTTCCAGTCCTTCATAAAAGACCTTTTCGAAAAGTTCATTTACCTTTTCCGGACCCGGAATATTGAGCATAAAGCAGATTAAGGTACCCGGATATTTTTCAAGAAGCTCTTTCTGCGTTGCTACCCTTTTTTCTCGGCTCCACAATACCTGCTCTAAGGAAACCTTATTTTCTGTTTTCATTCTTTTTCCTTTCCAGATAGCGCCGGGTACTTTCCGGAAGCATTCCGCAGACGCTTTTTAATTGATTTTCCGCATATTTTTTTCTAACCTCAGATGCACTGATGATCTGGTCTCCATATGTTTTTCTGGGAATTTCATGAAAGCGGATCTGATAGCACGGTAGCTGCTCCCGTAAGCACTGGTTATAGGTATGTGTCACATCGCAGACCGGTTCACTGCCTACATAGCGATCCGTAATTTTAAGTTCCGGTGCAATACGCTCTCCAAATAACTGAATATCCAACTGGCAATTCATCTCATAGGCTTTCGCTTTTTCTTTGATAAAATATGTCGGAAACACAGCCGGCGAAATCATGTATTCTGAGGTCTGGTGAAGAATCACATTTTGAATTTCCTGTATTCCTTCTCTTACCAACTGATACCGTTCTCTCGTTGTCAGAAAGCTCTGTTCTTCTGAGAGGATAAAAATATGCAGCCATTTGGTTTTTTTTTGCCGCCTCCCGGATCAGGTATTCATGTCCTCTGGTAAAGGGATTACAATTCATAACCACTGCCCCAATACCGTTTTCATGCCTGTTTTCCACTTTGCACTTCTGTTGTTCCTGTGTTTCTTTTTTTAATCGTTTCAGGAATTTTTCCAGTCCGTTTTTGTCATTTTCCAGAAGAAGAATTTTTTCTGTCTGTGTCACCGGATACATTCCCATACTGCAAAACAGTTCTTTGTTCTGAGGCTTGGTAAATCCAAAAAAATGAGAAATTCCCATTCCATAAAAATATTCAATCAGAGATGTCATAAGATGTGCCAGCAGATTCTGTCCTTGATACTCTTCTGATACCGCAACACATTTTATGATATTTTTCTGGCAGGAAGCAGTTGCTATGATTTCTTTCTCTTTTCGCAATACAATGGAATGCGTAATCTGCTCATCATAAGTAAGTCCCATGTATTCCAGAAATTTTTTGAGTTCCTCTTTCTTTTTCCCGGTAAAAGGATCCCCTGTTTCTTCCATATAGTCCCCCACTGCCTGCCCTCCTTCTCTTATTTATGTACTGACTCCGGGAGTACCTTCTTTTCCTCTTTAAATTGGAATGGTTTAATCTGACGAACTACATCCATGATGGTTCCGTCTCTGCTTTCAATAATTCCTACAATACGTTCGCCAAATTCTACTTTCTCCGGTTCTCCTGCAATCCGGTAAGCCAAATCCCGAAGTTCTTCTATCGTTTTCAGCGGAAGTCCACTGTTTTTTACCGCTTCCAGCAGATCTTTTCGCAGTGGATTAACTGCAACTCCATATTCCGTGATGACTACATCTACAGATTCTCCCGGTGTTGTCACTGTTGTTACTTCCGTACAGATTGCCGGAATTCTTCCTTGCAATAATGGAGTCAGTACAATGGTGCATTTTGCGCCTGCCGCCGTATCCGGATGACCTCCCTGCGCGCCTGTTATAACGCCATCGGAACCTACTACAACATTGCAATTGAAATTTACATCAACTTCCAATGCTGCCAGAATCACAAAATCCAGTTTGTTGACTACTGCGCCCTTGTTAAAAGGATCTGCATATTCACCGGCACTGATTCTGAAATGCCTGATATCTTTTACTGATTCTACCGCATCCAGATCAAAATCCTGCGTATCCAGAAGTACATCAACCTGATTGTTATCCAGAAGATCACACATCGGTTTCGTCAATCCTCCGACGCCGAAACGCATACGGATTCCACGTTCCTTCATGATTTTTGCCAACGAAATGGTGGAAGCGATAGATGCGCCTCCCACACCGGTCTGATAAGAAAATCCATCTTTAAAGTACGGGGTAGAAGTGACAAATCGTGTACAGTAATCCGCCATCATCAGTTTTCTCATATCTTTCGTCGGTTTCGCTGCACCTGTTGCAATTTTCTTGGGATCTCCGATTGCATCTACCACTACTACATAATCTACCTTTGTCATGGAAATATGTGCCGGAAAATTAGGAAACGGCACCAGACAGTCCGTAATTGCTACGACCCGGTCCGCATAATCAGCATCTACCATCGCATAGGACAATACTCCGCAATCTGCTTTTCCACCGATACCACGACAGTTTCCATAATCATCACAAGTCGGTGCTCCGATAAATGCAATATCCAGGTGTACTTCCCCTGTTTCGATTGCCCGAACTCTGCCGCCGTGGGAGCGCATCACTGCAAGCCCTTTCAGTTTTCCCTCAGAAATCGCTTTTCCAATCTCACCGCGCACACCAGAAGACTGGATTCCTGTAATCGTTCCATCTTCCATGTACGGTACCAGTCCTGCATGCGCTTTCCCCAGAGAACTGGCACAAATGGTAATATTTTTAATACCCATTTTATGGATTTCTTCCATCACCATATTTACAACCAGATCACCATCCCGGAAATGATGATGAAATCCAATTGTCATGCCATCCCGGATTTCACATTTCACCAGTGCCTCATGAATTGTTTTCACCAATTTGCTGCCATCGGAATTCACCACGCAGCGGGTTTTCGGACCATCTTTCTGATATTCATAACCATCATAATAATGCACTCCGTGAAATACTTCTTTTCCTGTTGCCTTCAATATTTCCTCGGGAATTTCTCTCCCTACTGCATTTTTCATCTTACAGTTCCCCCTCGTACACACCGGAAGCCTTGGCCAGTTCGATTATTCGCTTTGCACCATCATAAAATGCAATATCAATCATCTTTCCGTCCACAGTAAATACACCGATTCCCTGTGCCTTTTTGCTATCAATCTCACGGACTACTTTTTCCGCAAAAATAATCTCTTTTTCTTTCGGTGTAAAAATTTCATGTACAATATGAATCTGTCTTAGGATTGATAATTGATTTCCCGTCAAATCCCATCAGGTGAATCGTATTGACATCTTCTCGAAAACCATCTTCGTTCTCCAGATCTGTATAAACGGTATCAAAACATTGCACACCTGCTGCCCCGCGCAGCAATGACAAGCTGCTGTCTTGCTCCCATCAGTTCTATTCCGGTTCCCGTAATGTGGGTATGCAGATCTTTCGTGTAATCTCCACCGGACAGTGCGATACCAAACAGCCTTTTCGAAGCCTCGCAAATTTCTAATGCCTTCACCACACCTCTTGCCGATTCTATCGCTGCCATAATTAAGGTACTGTTCTCCGGTCTGCCAAATTCATTCTCCGCCTTTAAAATTTGCTGCTCCACTATTTTTACATCCTGCGCTGTCTCTGTCTTAGGAATCCGGATGCCATCACATCCACCGGCTACTGCGCAGCGGATATCTTCCTTCCAGAAAGGCGTGTCCAGACCATTAATACGTACAATCCGTTCTGCTCCATGATAATCAATCGTGCGCAGTGCATGAAACAGGGAAAATCTGGCTGCATCCTTCTGATTTTCTGCCACTGCATCTTCCAGGTCCAACATCAGAGAATCTGCCCCATAAATATACGGATCCTTAATCAGTCCCGGCTTCTGTGCATTTAAAAACATCATGGTACGGCGTAATCGCTTTTTTGCGTCTCTCATCTGATTGCACCTCCCCATGGCAGCTGCTCCGACTGTCCGGCGGAACGGTATACCGCAGCTTCCACCCTCGCACGGATGGTGCAGTCCAGAGCTCCTTTATCTACAATCTTAATTTTTACGTTCTGAACTCCCAGATTTTCCAGAGTATCCAGAACCACATGACGGATCTGATTTCCATACTGATGAATCACTGTACTTTCCAGTACCAGATCTATGTTGCCATCCCCATCTTCTACCGTAACCATACAATCGCTGGATTCCAGTGTTCCGGCTACAGCTGCTTTTTCTATCTGCATTTTCCTCTTCTCCCTGTATTTCCCGTGGGGGCTGCCGCACTAAGAAAAATTTCTACAAATATGGGTCTTTATCTGCTAAATAGTTCTATATTCTGTAGTGTTTTCGCTTAGCGCGTGTCTGAAAAATCATTTCCGCAATCTGCAAGCCCCACTTTGCGGTATATTTTATTCTTCTACTGATTTCCCTGCAAAGTTCATCCAGTCCAGAATCTTCTGAATATACTCATCAAAGAAAATATCATCATGTCTTCCCGGTCCCTCTTCAAACAGCAGCGGAACGCCCAGCTGATCCGCAAACTCCTTCAGATCGACCGAATCCTGGTGACGTCTGTCCTCTGTACCGCAGCAGGTATACAGTCTCGGAATATCTCTTCCTTCTTCTTTCCGGTTTTTCAACAGTGTAAAAACATCATGAACCTCCGGTGTAATCGCAGGCGGATCACCATATAACGCTTCACAAAGGGTGGATACCGTGTTAACCTTTCCCTGATAACGATATTCCGCATGATAAGATCCCGCAACGCCTCCGATTGCCGCAAATTTTTCCGGACAGGTAAGTCCCCATTTATAGGCACCGTAACCTCCCATCGACATTCCTGCAATAAAACGGTTTTCCCGCTTTGTTGCTGCCGGGAAATTTCTCTCCACAAAATCTGTCAGTTCTTCTGTCAGATAAGAAAAATAATCCAGTCCGTATTTCATATCCGTATAGGCGCTGTTATATACGCTTGGCATAACCACCATAATCTGATGCTCATCTGCATAACGCTCAATCTTGGAGGTCCTCAGATACGAAAGATGGTCTCCTGTAAATCCATGCAGCAGATACAGGGTCTGATATTTTTTGTTTTTCCCGAAAGTCTCTCCCTTTTTCCCTGCTCTACATCTTCCATTCGCTCTTTTTCCGGAAGCAGAATCGAAACATCTACCTGCATCCGCAGGATACAGGAGTGAAAATTGCAATGTACATATGCTGCCATCTGTTTCTCCTTTCTGTCAGCCTTTTACAGCGCCGACAACCACACCTTTGATAAAATATTTCTGAAGCATCGGGTAAATAATAATGATTGGTAAAATTCCGACAAATGCCAGTGCCATTCGGATGGAGTTTCCCGGAAGCGAAACTGCCTGTCCTTCGGCCGCCAGCTCTGATGCTCCGCTTCGCAGATATTCAATGTTTTTCATGATACGCATCAGAAGATTCTGAATACCAAAATATTTTGGATCCTGTACGTAATATAAAGCATTGGTCCAGCTGTTCCAGTAGGAAAGACCTGTAAACAGTCCAATGGTGGCAACTACCGGCTTCGACAACGGAAATACAATTTTGGTGAAAATTCCAAGCTCTGACGCTCCGTCCAGCTGTGCAGCTTCATATAATGCTTCCGGCAGGCTGTTGCTGTAATAGTTTCTTACCAGGAAAATATTGAATGCTGTCATCAGAAGATTCGGAAAAATCAGTGCTGCATACGTATCTTTAATATGGAAAAATGTTGTCCACATAATATACTGTGGCACCAGTCCTCCATTAAACAGCATGGTAAAATATACAAAAAAGGATAATGCGTTTCTATATTTGAATGTTTTTCGTGCCATCGGATATGCGATCGAAGTCGTCAGTAATACGCTTAATCCGGTTCCGACAACGGTTGTTCCAATCGTAACAAGATACGATCTTACGATTGTTGCTGCCTGTTTTACCATGTAGGTATATGCTTCCAGGCTGAGTTTCTTCGGCAAAATCTGATATCCGTTTGTAATCAGTTCATTTTCATCGGTAAAGGACGCAACCACCAGAAGAATCATCGGAAACAACGCCACAATACTGATTACCACTAAAATAACTGTTGCTATTGCAATAAATCGTTTTTCATCGCTGACTGTCTTTTTCATATCCTGCCTCCTAGAACAATGCGTTTTCCGGATCTTTTTTCCGTACAATAAAGTTTGCAATCATGACCAGTGCAAAACCAACCAATGACTGATATACACCTGCTGCCGAAGACATTCCTACATTACCCTGTTCCATCAAACCACGATATACATACGTGTCAATCGTCTGCGTCGTAGAAAACAGGGTTCCTGCATTCATTGGTACCTGATAGAACAAACCAAAGTCAGAATAGAATACACGGCCGATCGCCATCAATGTCATAATAACAATGGTTGGTCTCAGAAGCGGAAGTGTAATGGCCGTAATCTGTTTCAATTTAGAAGCGCCATCAATCTTTGCCGCTTCATAAATTTCCTTATCAATGCCTGCAATACCTGCCATATAAACGATCGCATTATATCCTGCATTCTTCCAAAGATATACAATAACCAGGATAAACGGCCATGCAGCTTTTGCAGTATACCAGTCTACGCCTTTTTTCCCCAGCGCATCTAAAATTGTATTGTTCACAAAACCGGTTGTACTTCCCAATAACGCGTATACCAGATACGCCGTTACAACCCATGACAGTAAGTGTGGAAACAACAGCACGGACTGGAAAAACTTTCCGCGTAACAGTTCTCCCAGCTCATGCAGCAGGATTGCAAAAATCACAGAAACTACGGTTCCGATCACGATAAACGCCAGATTATATAACAATGTGTTTCTCGTAATGACCCATGCATCATCTGTCAGGAACAAAAATTTAAAGTTATCCAGTCCACACCACGGGCTTCCCCAGATTCCTTTTGCATAACTGAACTTTTTGAACGCAATAAAGGTTCCAATGATAGGAATATAGTTATTAATGATCAGATATGTAATACCCGGTAATGCAATCAACAGTAATGCTAATGTATTTTTACTGGCATGTTTTTTCTCACTTTTCGTCATAATTCGACTCCCTTTTTGATAAATAAGGCTGCGGTAAATTTCCGCAGCCTTTTCTTTTTTAAAGTCTTTCCTATTTGCTACTCATCCATGCATCCAGCTGCTCCTGCTTTGCCTGAATCAGGTCATCCATACCAGCTGCTTTCAGTCGTTTTGTCATCTCGGCAAGTGTTGTATCTACATCTGCTGCACCAACCCACAGAGAGTTTTTTATACTCTTCTACAATGTTCAGGCATGCGGTATATTCTGCTTCTTTATCACTGTAGTCGTAAAGGAAACCATAATAGTTTGAATGATCTCCATCATAATTCTGCTGCTTGTTTGTCTCTTTTTCTTCTCCATACAGACCGCCTACAACCGGATAGGTCAGCCATTTATTTCCCCAGAAATAGTAGTTCATATTATCGGTATAGGCTACACTGTTCAGATCCGTATATCCATCCGGTGCTACTGCACAACCATTTTCATCCAATTTGTAATCTACCCCTTCTTCTCCATAGACCAGAAGGTTGTCTACATATGCATCCGTGTACAGCAGGTTCATAAATTTGCAGGCTGCCGAAGGATCTTTACAGCCGGAATTTACCATCCATGCTCCGCCGTTTCCAGACCAGATCATCGAATCACTGATCTGTACATTTTCAAACGGATGACCATAGTTGTTTGTATACTGCTGCGCAATCTTCGGATTACCCAAGCCACAGAATGTGCCAAAGCAGTTGCCGGACATCAGTAATTCTGCAGTAGTTGCTGTTGTAGTAGCTGCATCACTTGCATAATAACCAGCTTCAAACCAGCTTCTGGTCAGTTCGCACAGTTCTTTGAAATCTGTCGTTTCATACATATCCACTACAGTTGCATTGTCCTGATAAGCCACACCGGAAACGGATGAGGCAATATTGTCACCTAATGGATCAATTTTAGCAATCTTTCCCAGGTAGCTTTCAAATAACGCATTCGCTCTGTTTGGATCAATGATTGTCATATCCGGATAAGCTTCTTTTACCTTTGCAAACACTGCTGTCAAGTCTTCCGGTTTGGTAACCTGACTCATATCGATTCCAAGTTCCTCGGTAATATCTTCACGATAGGTAAATCCACCCGGTACATAGTTGGAACCCATATTCAGAATTCCATATGTTTTTCCCTCTACCGTTGTCGGTGCCAGAAAACCATCGTAAAGAGTTTCTGTTGTTTCTTTCAGGTCACTGTCCAGATACTCTGTAATATCCAGCGCTGTTCCATCCTGAATATATTTCAGATGCGACGTATTATAGGCCTGAAACAAATCCAGCTGTTCTCCGGATGCCAGCATCAGATTCACCTGATTCATATAATCAGAATTGGAAAACAGTACCAGCTTGACCTTTGTATTGATCTTATCTACTGTATAATCGTTGATCAGGTTCTGAATTCTTTCCAGTTCTGATGACTCCGGGATATTGTTCTGCGTCATGTACGCAAATACAACCTCTGCCGGTTCTTCGCTGTCGCTGCTTTCCTGCTTACTGCTCTCCTGATTTCCGTTTGCATCACTGCTCTGTGCTCCACCACATCCGCTCAGCAGAGATCCTACTGTCAGGGTAGCCATCAAAATCGCCAAAATCTTTTTCTTCATTTGTTTCTCCTTTCTTCTTTCCGGTTCCTTTTGATAGACTTATCATAGCGCAAAAAAACGAAAGTTCTTACACAAAAAAGTACAAAAACTTTCGTTTTTAAGATATCTATTCTTTTTTCCGAAACTCTGCCGGTGAAACTCCCGTATATTTTTTAAATACAGATGAGAAATACGGAAGAGTATCAAATCCGACTTCCAGCGCAATATCAATCACCTCGTATTATAAAGTAGTAGTTTTTATAGACCCTCTCCAAGGTCTTCATAACTATTAAGGTCATAGTCTATTCTTTACCTCTTCT